>Ga0197142_1002789_pt1 | contig 15038 bp, 11 predicted proteins | sample GBS60_MetaG_FD_148614 | JGI IMG/M metagenome (GOLD analysis project Ga0197142, IMG submission 148614) | Sediment microbial communities from Great Boiling Springs, Gerlach, Nevada, United States - GBS 60_MetaG | ecosystem: Environmental > Aquatic > Thermal springs > Hot (42-90C) > Sediment... | reverse complement strand
ATGTAATAGAGGCGAAAGAAGTTAGAACAGACAAGTTGAGTGTAGGTGGAGGGGATGGTGTAGGTAGTAGTTTAGGTGGTGATGGTAGTGGGGGAGGTATAGGTGCAGGTGGAGTAATAGAGGCGAGAGAAGTTAGAGCGGATAGGTTGAGTGTAGGTGGAGGGGATGGTGTAGGTAGTAGTTTAGGTGGTGATGGTAGTGGGGGAGGCATAGGTGCAGGTGGAGTAATAGAGACGAAGGAGGTTAGAGCGGATAGGTTGAGTGTAGGTGGAGGGGATGGTGTAGGTATTGGTAAAAGAGAAAAAACTCAAACATCGGTGGGGAAAAAAGAAATCATCATAAGTCGTTCTAATGAATCAGAAGAACTTTCACCTAAATCACCTAAGACTGTTTATTACATTGTACCTTCTTTCGTTCGAAACTTACCTAAAACAATCCAAAAGCAAAAAGGAATTCCAGAAATTGAACAAGCAGAAATTCCTTTACCGATAGGACCAAAAGTTCCAACGAGGCCAGATGAATATTTTCAGTCTATCTTAACAAAAGAAGGATTTCAGTTTGACGAAGAAGGAAATTTGGTTACCGATGGATGGACCGATAAAGATTTTGATCGCGAATGGGAAAAATACAAACATTTGCCTTTGATCGATCGAAGAAGTGGGCAAGATCGAAGAAAAAAATTTGACTTTGATCCATCCAGACCAGATAGAAGAAGTGGCGAAGATAGGAGGAAGATCAATCTTTTCGAAGAACGAGAAAAATTTTTAGAAAAATACCTTAAACATTTAGAACGAAAAGAATTATTAGAAAAATATAAAGATTTTCAGACCAATAAAGATTTATCACTTTACGAGGCACCAGAAGCAAAAGAAAATATTGTAATTTCTATTCCATCTCTTGCAGAAGAATTCGGATTAGAAGAATTAGAAGAGATCGATCTTCCAGAACCTATAAGCGAAAAATTTGATGATTTGCAAGAATCGATAAAAACAATCCAAATAGATGTTGAACCTATATCCGACGATATTGACGATATTAACGAAGAGAAATCCGAAGTAGAGATTACGCCTTCTATAAGAGGTGACAGGTTAGATTCAGAAAAATTAGAGAAACAAGAAGAAATCGAATTAGAAGAATTAAACTTACCAGAAGCAGAGTCACAAGAGGACGATAAATTATTATTGGAAATACCCGAAACCGAATCTATCGAAATTCAAGAAACATTGGAAGAACCAGAAAAAAAAGATATTCCTTATTCCAAAGTAGAGTTAATAGAATCTCCCATCAATCTGGAAGAATTGAATTTACCTGATCCCCAAGAAATAATCGAAGAAGAATTAGAACAAAAAACATTTCCTCAAATCCCACCGCAAGAATTTTCTGAACCAATGCAAGAACAACCAGAAGGAATAGAATCTTTCCAAAAACCAGAAAAACCAGAAGAGGAAGGAATACCACGTCCTCAAGAGCCTTCTGTTGAACCAAAACAAGAGCAATTAAGCGAAGGTGTAGAAGAATTGGATTTTCCAGAAATCCCAGAACAGCCCGAAAAAAAAGGCCCAGTACAAGAAATTCGCGGTGTATTAGAATTAAAACCTCCTGACGAAGATGATGCTCCTTTCTTAACATTAACTTATGATTTTAGCAAAATTCCCGATTCCTTTCAATTAAGTAAAAATTATCATACACTTGAATATGTTTACTATAAATATAAGCCATTGTTGATTAAAGCCCAGGAATTTGCACGACGAAAAATGCTAAAAAATGCTTTGAACTACTATCGAATGATTAAATCTCAAAACATTCCACCAGAATTTAAACGAATGATCAATAGAAATATTCAAGATATCACAGATTATATAGAAAAATTTATGATGAGCAGAACTAACGATTAATTTTTTTTTGTTAATGAATCAAATTTAATAAAATAAATTGACATAAATAAATTTAAGTTAGAATAAAACCTATGAAACAAGATACATTAGATATAAAACAAATTCTAAAAGAAAAAAAACGTAAATCTAATATTCTAATTTCTTTATTTTATTGGGTTGGGATGATAATTATTACCATCTATTATGGAATTAGAGTGGCTCCGTATATTTTAGCAAAAAAACCAGAGGATGTTCATAGAACTGCGATTAAATGGGGAAATGCTATTATAAAGTTTACAGGTATAGAAATAGAAATCTACGATAAAGAAAAAACATACAAAGATGGTCCAGTGATTATTATTAGTAATCATCAAAGCTTATTTGATATTTTTATTTTTTATAGTTTTTTGGATATTTCTTTTCGATGGATGGCAAAGAAATCTTTGTTTAGTTGGCCAATTATAGGACCTTCGATGAAAGCTGCAGAATACATTGCAGTGGAACGAGAAGATCGTAAAAAAGCGATGCAATCTTTGTTCGAAGCAGCAGATCAAATTAAACAAGGAAAATCGGTTATTATTTTCCCCGAAGGTACAAGGGGGAAAATTGATGGAAAAATGTTACCATTTAAGAATGGTTCGTTTATATTAGCAAAAAAAGCAAATGTTGTCCTTCAACCCGTAGTAATTTGGGGATCACAATATATTATCCCAGTAGAAAGGGATAAGTTCTTTCAACGAGTGTATTCTGGAAAGGTTTGGGCAATCGTATGTGACCCGATTTTTCCCGAACAATACAAAGACATGAATGTGGATGAACTTTCTAATTATATTCGTTCTATTATGGAAGAAAAGATTGAATTTTTAAAACAAAAAGAATTAGAAGAATTAAACAAGCATTGATTCTTATTCTTAGAATTAAAATGAATTTTTTTATAAAGATACTATCTTTTTGGAAATAAGAATTGACTATTTTTACAATTAGTTTATTTTTATCTATATTTTCAAAAAAAAGGTTAAGTTATGAAAATCAAAAAAAATACCGTAGTTTCGATTGATTATACCTTGAAAGATGATCATGGCAATGTCATTGATTCATCACAAGGTAGAGGGCCATTAAAATACCTTCATGGAAATGGTAATTTAATCATTGGTTTAGAAAAAGCATTAGAAGGAAAAGATGTAGGTGATTCTTTTTCTGTTACTATTCCACCAGAAGAAGGTTATGGTTTTGTGGATGAAGGTTTAATTCAAGAAGTTCCTAGAAATTTGTTTGATGATTCCCAAGGTTTGGAAGTGGGAATGCAATTCCAAGCACAAACAGAAGAAGGAGCATATATCTTAACAATTAAAGAAATTAAAGGAAATACTGTTGTTGTAGATGGTAATCATCCATTGGCAGGTCAAAATCTAAATTTTGATATTCGCGTTGTTGACGTTCGAGAAGCAACACCAGAAGAGTTAGCACACGGACACGCTCACTAATAAAAACAGATAGGTATTCTATCTGTTTTTATATTTTAAAAATTATCTTGGTTCAAGTAAAGCTGAATTTTATCTATTTCTTTTAAATTTGTTCCTGGGTCGGGGTATTGTTTTATCACATATCCACTTCCAAATATCTCTATTTCTATATTTTTTTGATTTTTTTCATTGTAAGGTTCCAATACCTTTTGTTTCCATTCAAAAACATCTTTTAAAGAAGCATGATAAAAATTAGGTAATGTATCTTGATGTTTTAATAATTTGTTTTCTTTATTTATAAATATTTTTTTAGATATATCGATTTCTTCTACATATAGTGGGCTATAAATAATTTTTTTAATGTGATTTAAAAATTTTGCAAATGTTGGTGCTGCCAAATTTCCACCACTATAATTTCCGTTAACTCCGTCATAAACAATTAAAACAATGTATTGGGGTTTTTCGTAAGGAAATGCTCCAATAAAAGAAACGGTGTATTCATTATTATAGCCCCAAGGACCTGATTTTTGAGCTGTACCGGTTTTCCCTAAAATTTTTGTAAAATGGACTTTTGCTTGTGTTCCCGTTCCTTTTTCTACGGCGAGATACAAATAATGTTTTAATGTGTTTAAAGCTTGCTTTCTAAAAGAAGTGTTTTGAACATCTGTTTTGAATATTTGTACAAGCCTTTTATCTTCGCTTTCTATTTTTCGGATCAGTAAAGGTTTGACTAATATACCATCGTTTAAAAGTGCACTAAATGCTGTTAATACTTGTATGGGGGTTGTTAACATACCCTGTCCAATTGGTAAATAATAGGTTGTGGATTCTACCCAATTTTCTAATTTTGGTATATAGCCATTAGCCTCCCATTTTTCTGGAACTATTTTAGTAGGTTTATTGAAACCTAATTCTAATAAATATTTATAAATATTTTTAGGATCAAGTTTATTGGTAAATTGAATGATTCCCACATTACAGGATTCTACAATGATTTTTTCTAAATCTACATTTCCATGTGCATGAATTTTCCCTTTTCTTAAACATCGAACACTTCCAGTTCGAAAATTATATTCACCATTACATTCAACGTGTTTATTTTCTATATTAGGAAAATCGTTTAGAAGCATTGCAACAAAAAATGGCTTCATAATCGAACCAGGTTCAAACGGGAAAGAAATTGCCCAATTGATTTTATACTCCGCATTCTCTTGATAATAATAATTGGGATCGTAGTTTGGAAGGTTGGCTAATGCTAGAATTTCGCCGGTATCCAACTTCATCATTATACCAATTGCTTTTTTGGCATTAGAATTTAGAAAACCTTCCATTAGTACTTTTTCCATTTCGTATTGAATTAAAGAATCTATGGATAATTCTATCGAAAAACCAGTAAATAATTTGGAAGGAGTGGATAACAATTCGTCGTATATGCGTTCTAATCCAGCCATTCCTTGTAATGTATCTTTTCTTACAAAACCAATCAAATTCGATGCTAATTTCCCAGCTGGATAAATACGTCTATATTCAAAATCGCGATATACGCCGGGTAAGTTTAAATCTAAAATCAATTCTGCTACATAATTATCGATCTTTCTTTTAAGCAAAAAATATTGATGGTTTTGGTTTAAATATATTTTTTGTAGAATACTGTTTTGATCCATATCCAAATATCCAGCAAGAAACTGTGCGGTAAGAGTAGGATCCAATATTTCTTTTGGGTTAATCCCTATGGTACTAGCTTCTTCTGTTAGAGCCAAGCTAATCCCTCTTCTATCGATAATACTTCCGCGTAAGATTTGTTTATTTCCAGAACGCGTTTTACTTTCTTTAAATATTTCTGTTAAAAAAATTAACCTACCACTTGCTATTATAAATATTATGCTAATTATAACAACAATAATCAACAGCCGAAACTTGGATTTTTCTAAATTAAAATGCATATATCACTTTACCTATTATTCTATCTTTTGGGATAAAACCATAAATTCTACTATCGCGAGATTCGTAGGTATTATCTCCTAATACTAAAAATGTATTTTTGGGAACAACGCCATACTTGCCAATTCCATACAAAAAAAAGTATTGAAGTGTTTCTGGATAAACATTTAATTCTTCTGGTAATTGAAAAATTGGTGAAGGATGATATTCTGGTAAAAAATCAATCGAAGAATAAAAATCTATTTTATTCTGATTGATATATAATGATTTTTCTTTAAATTCAAATTTTTCTTCTTCGAAGGCTATAATTCTTTTTATCCAAATCCTTTTTTTTAAAACTGGATCAGGAAAATCAAACACAACAATATCATATCGTTTAAGGTCGTTGAATTTACAAATCAATTCTATACAATATTTATATTTTTTAATATATCCAATGGGAAAAAGATAACTAGGGAGTTGTATCCCATAATGGATTTTATCTACTAAAACCCATGATCCTTCTTTTAGAGTTGGTTCCATACTTTTCCCCTTAATTTGCTTGATGTCAAAAAAAAATGTTTTTGTAGTTAACAACAACCAAAGCAATGTAAGAAAATAAAGGTTATATAGTTTTAAATATTCTAGTAGTATTTTTATTACGAAAAGAGCTACCAAAAAAATTACCCAGCTGATATAAAATAGCCATAGAGAATCAAAATACCATAAAACAAAATGAATGATGATATAATTCACTAAGTAGATTACAAGCACTATATAAAAAAATGATTTTACAACTCGTAAACTTATAAAAGTTTTGACAATATTATTTATTGTATCCATAAACTATGACAAAAAAAACAATACCTGAAGAAAATCCACTTTTAACTGAACTAATAAAATTAGATGGTAATACTCTCAAGCGTTTATTAAACATATGGAATATTAAAAAAGTTCCCAAAGATAAAAAAGGTCAGATCAAAGTTTTGATGACTACAATGGAGAATGAATTCTTCGTTAAAGGTATCTTAGAAAAGTTAAGTGCAATTCAAATCCAAATTTATTTAGAAATTATTTCTCAAGAAGAAATGATGTTAACACTTGGAGAGATCGCGAAAAGATTTTCTCTTCCTCCTAATTCTGCAGAGATGGAATTAGGAGTTTTAAAAAGATATTTTTTAGTTTATCAGAGAAAAAATAGAGAACGTTTAACAAATACATTAGACAGATACTATGCATATCCACAGAGTGCACAAACTATTAAAATCCACTATGATAAGCCCATTGATGTTTTTTCGCAAACCATTGTGGATATAATTAATAAACATAAAAATGATGATAAGCTTTATGAGTTAGATGCAATTTGGCAAAAAGCAGAAAAAATAGATTTAACGACAATAGAAGGAAACTTAAAACACATTATTTCGGAATTATCCGAAATCGAAGAAGAATTACTTTTATCTGCATTTAATCAAGGTGGTGTCATCGAAATCAATCCAGCAAGAGAACTATTAGAAAAAAATAAAGCAAAATGGGAAGATATTATAATAAAATTTAATAAATTATTATTACTAAAAGATGATTTTTTTATAGAAGAAAAATTTGTTCGTGTTCTTGTAATGCCCGAAGAGGTATTTCAATATATTGTAAAAAATCCTATTATTCCTAAATCGCCCAAAGGGGTTAAAAGAAGTTTAGAAAGAATCAGCAAAAATGATTTAGATTTTTTTATTAACATAAAAAAACTGATTGTATACATACTAAAAAGAGGTATTACGTTATCGAAATCTGGTAAGATTAAACAAACAGATTTAAGAGATACGGAAAACTTTTTATTACCTATTGATATTGAACTTTTTAAAGAGAAAAGTCAGATTTTTCAAGTAGAGTTAATCTTGACTGTAATGAGAATCTTAGATATTGTTAGAATAAAAAAAGACGACATTGTATTAAGAAATGATTGGGAAGAAATCTTAAAAGATGATCCTTTAGAATTACTTAAAAAAACGTTAAAAGCTATCGAAGAATCCGAAGAGCGAATTATTCCCTACGAAGAGGTTTTTGAGCCTTTATATGTACCATTCTACAAAAAGAAAATTCATCAAACTGTTATAAAAACATTATTAAAACAAGAGAGAAATATTTATTATGTTATCATGGCACTTTTGATCCGAGAAAATATTATTCTAGATAAAAATTTTACTATAAAAGATTTTCCAGAAAATTTATCAAATTATATTAAAGAACTAACATCGTCGTTGTTTTATTTACAATTGTTTGGCTATCTAAAGGTAGAATATCCCGATAGATGGATTTCTTTTTCGGAATTGGGATTGCATTTGGTCAAAAAAGCACCTATTAAAAAAGATGACGAAAAAGGTGCAATTGCTATAAACCCAGATTTATCTATTATTGCATTCCCAGAAAAATTGTCTTTAAACGGTTTGTATTTGTTAAAAGTATTTTGTGAATTAAAATCATTCGAAAATATTTATACCCTTCAATTTACAAGAGATTCTTTCTACACTGCTTTGATGATGAATGAAGATGTTGATAATTTCGTTCGTTTTCTGGAAAAGACTTCTCTAACTGAGCTTCCTCAAAACCTTTTATTTTCAATTAATGAATGGAAAAACAATATACCATTAGTTTCTATAACAGATGAATGTGTAGTCGTGAAAACTAGAGAACCTAATCACATGGAATTGTTGTTAGGGCAAATTAGCGATAAAGATATCATTATAGACCAATTAAGCCCAACAACCATTATAATAGAACCAGAAAGCATTCCATATGTTATTGAAATTTCCGAAAAATTAAATTTATTGGTAAAACTGATCCGATGAGAAATTTTTATTTATTTTTATTTTTTGCTTTTTTGTTTAGTTGTGTAAATCAAAGCGATTCTTTAAAAATAGAAGTTTCTGAATCTTTATTTTTATTCCAAAAGCCTTCTTGGAATGAACTAGAAAAAACAAATTTTCCTGTTGATTTAATCTATCCTAGCTCAAAAATTGTTTATTTTGTACATTTAGAAAGAACTGGAATATGGCAACCAGATCAATTTGCATTGTTGTTGGAAGTTGAACATTCCGAGGATGATAAAGTATTGAATTTTTATAAAAAAATTTTAACAATTAAAGAATGGCAAATATTACAATCAAAACAAATTCAATACAACAATAAAAAGATTTATTTTCTTAATGCACAAGATTTTTTTAACCGCAATTTAAGTATTGTTATAGAAAAAACGAAAAAGACAATAATAAAAATTTATTTAAAAAAACTTACAGATGAATGAAAATAATAAGACATATATTGTAGTTCAGACTTTATTTTTGATTATATTCTTATTTGGTTCTTTTATTCTTGTAATTTATACGTTACGAACATTTGTCTGGTCCATATTTTTTGCTTTTTTACTTTATGTAATATTCGATAAATACAATAAAAAATTAATGAATTATCTAAAATATAAAGATTTAGCAACAATAGCTTCTATTTTTTCTATTATTATATTTGTTGTTGGACCAGTTAGCTTGTTAATTTACCTGATAATCGAAGAAATGGTTTTTTTATTCGCTCTTATAAAAAGTAGTATCGAAAATGGAGATATTATAAAGTTTGCATTAAATTTCGATACCTTAATTAGCTTGTTTACAGAAGATCCTTTTTTTTGGTTAACATTTTTAAATCGTTTAGGATATTTAATAAAAGAATATCCAGATTTTTTTAGTATATTTAATCTTTCTGACATTGTAGGTGGTGCTTATAATATTTTTTTAATTAGTTTGAATTTTACTTTAAAAATAATTATTTATATAATGTTAGGCTTTGTTATATTATATTTTTTATTACGCGATGGACATAATTTTTATGTTAGTTTTTCTAAAATGCTTCCTTTTGATCAATCTTTGATGGATGAATTTAAAAATCAGTTAAAGTTGGTAACTTCTGCTATCTTAAAAGGAAATATCTTGATTTCGATATTACAAGGAATTTTTTTAGCATTTGGATTCTTATTAGCTGGTATTCCAAATATCATCCTATATGGTTTTTTGGCTGCGATCTTCTCTATTGTTCCTGTTTTAGGAACCTCTATTGTTTGGCTACCTGCAAGTTTATATTTATATTTTGCAAAGCATAGTATTGGTTGGTCAATCTTTTTGGCTATATATTGTTTAACGTCTTTTCTTGTGTTAGAAAATGTTGTTAAACCAAAAATTTTAAACAAACAAATTGGGATTCCATCAATTCTACTTTTTTTAGCTATCATAGGTGGATTGAAAGAATTTGGTATAACAGGAATTATCCTCGGGCCTTTAAGTCTTGCTTTATTTATCATTATTTGGCGACTTTATCCTTTGATTAAAAATGAAAATAGAGTTGACACTTTCCAAAAACATCTTCCATAAATAGATAATGGATGAATTAACTTCTGTAAAGATCATCGAGTTAATCCAACAAAGAGCAGAATTCGAAGATGAACCCATTTTTACTCCAAAAGATGTAGTAAATAAAATCTATGAAATTATTTATGCACAAAAAGAATTAAAAAACATTTGGGTAGAAGGAGAAGTTTATAATTTTAAAAAAAATACGCAAAGTGGTCATATATATTTTTCTCTAAAAGATGAATATACAAATTTAGAATGTGTTTATTTTTTGCAAAATCAGATTAAGGATAAATTAAATCGGATAGAAATCAAGGATGGTAAAATCATCCGTGCTTTTGGCGATATTCGGGTTTATAAAAAGAATGGACACTGCCAATTAAATGTAGAAAAAATTTCTGATGTAAATTCTGTCGGAAACATTTTACGAAAAATTATTGCAACATATAAAAAATTACAAGAAGAAGGATTGTTCGCTGCGGAAAAAAAGAAAAAACTTCCTGAAGTACCGTTGAATCTAGGAATTGCCACATCTGATTCTGGTGCAGCTTTAAGAGATATTATAAAAGTTGCAAAAAGTAGGTTTCCACAAATCAATATTTTTATTGCTCCATGTCATGTACAAGGAGAAAAAGCAAAAGAAAGTATTATCAATGCTATAAAGATTTTAAACAATCCAGTTTATAAGATAGATGTAATTATAGTAGGGCGTGGTGGTGGTTCTTTCGAAGATTTGATTATATTTAGTGAAGAAGAAGTTGTAAGAGCTTTTGCAGATTCTACGGTTCCAGTTGTTTCTGCTGTAGGACATCAAATTGATCGTCCTTTATGCGAATATGCGGCAGATGTTGTGGCAATCACTCCAACAGAAGCTGCTCAAAAATGTGTTCCTATTATAGAAGAAAAAAAAGAAAAAATCGAACATTATATAAAAAAAATTCAAAGATTGTTGATTCATAGACTAAATTTTTATAGAGAAAAATGGCATTCTATTTCTAAAAGATATATATGGAAAGAACCCCAAAATTTATTCGTAGATTACTATCAATATTTAGATCAATTAGAAGATAGATTAAAAAGAAATTTTATAAATTTACTAAAGCAAAAATATTTTCAATTGCAAGTGCTAGAAGAAAAATTAAAACAACTAAACCCCCATGCACCCCTAAAAAGAGGTTATGCATATGTGACAGACTATAAGAATAATATCATCAAAAAAGGGAGTGACATAAAACAAAAAGATAAAATATACATACATTTTTTAGAAGATGTTGTTCAGGCAAAAGTAGAGAAAATTCAAAAAAAAGAATAATTACACTTGAACCATGATTTCTTTGAATATTTGCATTTCTTGTTCTTGTTCTGTTACATGCCATCCAATACCATTGGGATGAACTAACATTGATTTTCCTTTTAGTTTTTTATCTAAAAAAGAACCAACGGCATCACATTTTACAAAAACTTGTTGGTTTTCTTTGGAGTGTTTAATCAAAATTTCCTCGTAATTTATGCTATCATCTTTATAAGATTTATTAACTATGAAAATCAACTTAATTCCTTGTTCTTTTAGTTCTTTAAAAAATGATTCTTGTAAAACATCTTCTCCTATAAGAACAGAAAATCGAACATTATTTAAAATAAAAATGCCCGGTTCATTACCAGCTGTTAAGATGTTTTTTTCTTCGTTGGATAAATTTCTTTTATAGTACCAATCAATAATATCACCGTTGTAAATAATGGGACAAGCATTAAATATTTTTCCATCTTCTTCCCGTTTAATTACACTACCACCTACGATAATTCCTTTGTAGGTATGATTTAATTTGATCAACCAGTCTAAAGCACTTTTAGTTCTATCTTGGATTTGCTGTAAAGACTTGACATTTACATCTACACTAAAATATTCTGGTAAAACCATCATATCAGATTTTGCGTTTAATAATCTTTTAATCACGTTGATGTTTAAACCTTCGTTTAAATTTTTTTGAAAGATACTTACTTTTATTAGTGGCATATTTAGGAATAAATCGAATCATTGAACTTGTGAGTCAATTCATTTATTACTTTAAAGATAAGAAAAGTTTAAAAGGCATATTTTATAATTCGTTAAGTGCTTTTTTGTTTTATTTTGCAACGGTAATGGTTCATAAAGGTCTTAAAATGAGTACAGATTCAGATGCTTTTACTTATGCATTTTATCGATATTATATTGGTTGTATATTTTTTTTAATAATTATTATTTATAAAAAAATTCAAATTAAAATTAAAATACCTTTACCAGTAGTATATAGAGGTGTTTTTAATAGCATTGCTGTTATTTTGTTTTACTATGCTGTACAGTTAGGAGAAACCGGTAGAGCGAATGTTTTGAATATGACTTATCCAGCCTTTGTTGCCCTTATTTCTGGTCCGCTTTTAAAAGAATATCCAGATTTTAGAACGATCATTAGTTTATTGTTATGTTTGTTGGGAATATTTTTATACTTTTATGAACCTATCCTAGAACTTACAGAATACATTCTTTTTTCTGACTTTTTGGGATTAGCCTCTGGGGTAATTGCTTCCTTGGCGATAGTAGCTTTAAGAGGTTCGGTTCATGTTGCACGTTCCGAGATTATTCTTTTTTGGATGTTTTTTATCGGTACAATACTTTCTTTACCTTTTTGCTATAAAAAAATATTTTTACTTGATAAATTAGATTTGTATTATCTACTGGCATCTGCATTAATGGGTGTATTAGGACAATGGCTCTTAACAATATCATATCATTATTTGGATGCTACAACAGGAAGTATTGTATCGCAGTTAAGGATTCCAATAGCCATTTTCTATGGTTGGTTTTTTTTACAAGAACCGTTTTCTTGGTTAGCATGGGTTGGGGGATTATTAATTTTTTCAAGTAATGTAATGATAGCATTTAAGAATGATTCAAAATAAATTAGAAACTCAGATTATTCAGATGGGTAAAGAAGGGTTATTTGGGACTATTAAAGAATTTTATTACTGGGATATTTTTTTATTTAATTCTTACAATTTATCTTATAAAGAATTTATAAAAGAATTCCATCAGTTAATTCAAAATCGAGTGTTTATTAATAATCAAAACCTAAAAAGTGAGTACAAATACAATTTGGAAATGAATTTTTCGCATTTTGTAGAATATTTTGCACCTTCCAATTTAAATTATTCTCCTATTCAGTATGTTCGTTCGCGTTTATTATCTTTTTTGAATTACCATAAAGTCAGCGAGGAGATAATTTACGATATAGTGATTGCTTCCATAGAAGCAACAGAGAATGCTGTTAAATATTCTTCGGAAGATAAAATATATGTAAAATATTTTATAGAAAATTATACTTTTTATATAGAAATTCAAAATAAATATAAGATTCCCGAAATACAAAAAGATATCGAAAATGGTAAATACAACAGTTCCATAACGCTTATGAGAGGTATGCTTGTAATGTCTAAGCTTTTTGACGAAATGGATATCAACCTTATAGAAGATAAAAAGTTAGCAATATTTCAAGCAAGGAAATTAATTTCTGTAAGAAATAAAAATGAAAAGGTTTAAACTAGTTTCGAATTATCAACCAGCAGGGGATCAACCAAAAGCCATCGAAGAATTAAGTAAAGCAGCTAATTCGGGGAAAACTCAACTCTGTTTAGTGGGTGTAACAGGTTCCGGAAAAACATTTACCATGGCGGGTTTTATAGAAAGAATTCAAAAGCCTATACTAGTTTTAACCCACAATAAAACATTAGCAGCTCAACTTTATAAAGAATTTAAAGAATTTTTTCCCGAAAATGCCGTGGAGTATTTTGTTTCTTATTACGATTACTATCAACCAGAGGCTTATGTTCCTGCGTCTGATTTGTATATCGAAAAAGATGCAAGTATAAACGAAGAAATTGATCGGTTAAGGTTAAGAGCAACTTCTGCATTATTAGAAAGAAGAGATGTGATTATTGTTGCTTCTGTTTCTGCTATTTATGGATTAGGTTCGCCCGAAGAATATCGAGAAAGTGTTGTGTTACTCGATAAAGGTTTAACAATCGAAAGAGATGACGTTCTTAAGCAATTGATTCATATTCAATATACTAGAAATGATATTAATTTTACACGTGGAACATTTCGTGTTAGAGGCGACACAATAGAAATCTTTCCAGCTTATAGACAAGAAGCTGTTCGTGTAGAATGGTTTGGAGACGAAATTGATTCCATTAGTTTGATCGATCCTTTAACAGGTAAAATATTAGAAAAATTAGAACGAATTATTATTTATCCCGCGAAGCATTTTATCACATCGCCACCAAGGTTAAAAGAAGCAGTAAAAGCCATCGAAGAAGAATTAAAACAGCAAATAGAGTTTTTTAAAAGTCAAGGAAAATACTTAGAAGCAGAACGAATCGAGATGAGGACAAAATATGATATAGAAATGCTCTTGGAATTAGGTTATTGTAATGGCATAGAAAATTATTCGCGACATTTATCTGGAAGAAAACCTGGTGAGCCACCAGCAACTTTATTGAGTTATTTCCCCGATGATTTTTGGGTTATTATTGACGAAAGCCATGTTACTATACCACAAATTCGCGGTATGTATAATGGGGATCGCTCCAGAAAACAGACGTTGGTTGATTTTGGTTTTCGATTGCCGTCTGCATTGGATAACCGTCCACTAAATTTCGAGGAGTTTGAACAAAAGGCAAAAAATGTTTTGTATGTTTCTGCAACCCCTTCTGATTACGAATTAAAACGTGCACAAGTTATAGTTGAACAACTTGTAAGACCTACGGGGCTATTAGATCCTATTGTAGAAGTTCGTCCTACAGAAAATCAAATCGAAGATTTGATTTTAGAAATTAAAAAGCGAATACAAAAAAAACAGAGAACCCTTGTAACAACTTTAACAATTAAGATGGCAGAAGATTTAACCGATTACTTGCGCGATTTAGATATTTCTGTTGCCTATCTACATTCCGAAATAGATACAATTGAAAGAGTAGAAATCATTCGCGATTTACGTAAAGGAATTTATGACGTAGTGGTTGGTGTAAATCTTCTTCGAGAAGGGCTTGATATTCCAGAGGTTTCTCTTGTTGCAATATTAGATGCTGATAAAGAAGGTTTTTTAAGAGATGCAAGATCGTTAATTCAGACGATTGGACGAGCAGCGAGAAACATCGATGGTATGGCAATTCTTTATGCAGATAAAATCACACCATCGATGAAGGTGGCAATCGAAGAAACCCAAAGACGTAGAAAAATACAAGAAGAATATAATAAAAAACACAATATTACGCCAGAATCCATCAAAAAACGAATCGATGATATATTACCAAGGGATCTAGAATTACAAGAAATCGAAGAAGAAATCAAAAGC
>Ga0197142_1002788_pt1 | contig 15039 bp, 17 predicted proteins | sample GBS60_MetaG_FD_148614 | JGI IMG/M metagenome (GOLD analysis project Ga0197142, IMG submission 148614) | Sediment microbial communities from Great Boiling Springs, Gerlach, Nevada, United States - GBS 60_MetaG | ecosystem: Environmental > Aquatic > Thermal springs > Hot (42-90C) > Sediment... | reverse complement strand
GTTGAGACATTACCCGAGAAAGAGGAAGAGATTGATACTTCCAACTGGCAAACCTATCGCAACGAAAAGTATGGGTTTGAGGTGAGATACCCTGCTGACTGGGAAACTTCTGAGTTTCAAAGCAAACTGGGGGCCAATTTTTATGATTCCAAAGCCCCTTCAATGGGTCCGGCTCCTGTTGATAGAGTAGGAAATATTCAAATTTACTTTTATCAAGCATTACCAACTGCATCTGAGGCACAAAAACTTATTTCAGTAATTTACAACAAGAGAAATGTTGAAGAGATTAGTGTGGGTAGGGAATATAAAGGGATGCTTACTAGAACAACTAAGCTTACCTCGATTAGCTTTGCTGTCGGTAATAGAATATATTCTGCTGAGCAGTATTTTCCTAAAGAAATTGAATCTTCCGAACGAGCAGATTTTGAAAAAACCCTTTTTCATATCCTTTCCACTTTCAGGTTTTTAGAATAGTTTTTAACTTTTAGTTTTGATTTTTTACTTTTGGGTTTTGAATTTTTTGTCATTCTCTTTGAATTTAAACTCATAAAGCAAATGATATAATAAAAATGTATGAAAAAAGTGAAACTAAACCTTCCTCAAGAATTCAAACAACTTTTTTGGTCATACAAGTTTTCCTCCATTAATCCTGAAAAACACAAAAGAACCGTGATTATTAACACCATTAACTATGGAAGATGGGAGCATTGGCGCTGGATAATAAAAAATTATGGCAAAAAAGAGGTTAAACAAGTCATTGAGAAAACTCCTGCCAGCGAATTCAGAAAAAGAGCTTTAAAATTAATTTGTCTTTTACTCAAGATAAAGAAATTAAAATATGCATCCAGAAGCGATAAAATCAGAGCAGAAAAAAATCTTTAAAAAACTTAAAAATTTTCAAGAATATTACTTAGCCGGCGGAACTGCTTTAGCTTTACAAATTGGACACAGAATATCAATAGATTTTGATTTTTTTTCTGAAAAAGAAATTCCCCAGAGCCTTCTTCCTAAAATTAGAAGAATTTTTAAAGAACACAAATTAAAAGTTGAAGTTAACAACCCAGAACAATTGACTGTTAACTTAAAGGGAGTCAACCTCACTTTTTTAAAATACCCTTTTCCTTTGATTTTTAAGTTAACTGAATATCAAGGAGTAAAACTTTTATCTGTTCCAGAAATAGCTGCCACTAAAGCTTACACTATTGGTCAGAGAGCTACTTTAAAAGATTATGTTGACCTGTATTTTATTTTGAAAGAAAAACACTTTTCTTTAGAAAAAATAATAGCCATTTCTAAAAAGAAATTTAAAGGTGAATTTAATCAACGGTTATTTTTAGAGCAGTTAATTTATTTAGAAGATGTTGAAGAGATGGAAATTGAGTTTCTCAGAGAAAAACCAACAAAAAGGCAACTCCAGAAGTTTTTTGAAAAAGAAGTTTCAAAGTTGAAAATTTAGTAAATTAAAATTGAATTTTTGCTTTTTTAAAAATGTCAAAACTTGACTAAAGGTTAGAAACAAAAACTATGTTAAACAAAAATATCTTAATCTTTCTTTTAATTTTAGTGGTCTTAGTTTTTGCCGCAGCAATGTTTTTTATTATACAAAGACCACTAACTCAGCCAGAAGTCAGCCAGCCACCAGTTGAGACATTACCCGAGAAAGAGGAAGAGATTGATACTTCCAACTGGCAAACCTATCGCAACGAAAAGTATGGTTTTGAGTTTAAGTATCCAAATGATAACGATTTAAAAATTATTGAGAAATCTAAGCCTCTTTATTCAGATTCTTTATCTGAACTTTCAGTGATTAATTCCGTTTCTCAAAAAGTCCTTTTAGAAATATTAATAAAAGATTCAACTTATCAAATAGAGAATCCCCAAAAGTGGGAAAAGTTTTCTCTTGGTGAATTAGAAGGTGATTTTTTATTTCAAATATGTGAAGGGGTTGAAGTTTGGAGGCCTGAAGGTCCATATTGTTGTTTTGGCAAAGATTGTGAAATCGCTAAATTTTATGTACCCTTTAAGAAATACAAACTTTCTTTTTTGAACCAGACAAGAAATATCGCTTTTTAATTGTTCTTGATAGTGATCCGTTTGTATCATATTTTGTCCCTGCTCAAATTCTTTCTACCTTTAAATTTATTAAATAGTTTTCCTGAAAATATTAACTTCACTTGGTTGAATAAGCCCATATCGTCTTAAAATTTATCTAAAATTAAAAAACTAGAAGAATAAAAACCTTTCTTTTTTATTTTTTAGCACCTAATTTGGGGGTAGTTGTCAAAAAAAAGAAAATCATTTATGATTTAATTAAATTTTTGGTTTTTCCCAACTATTGATTATGAAGAAAATTCTTTTATTTTTCTGGGAAACTTTGCAGGTTGTCCTTCTTTCTTTATTAATTGTTATTCCGATAAGAGTTTTTGTTTTTCAGCCTTTTATTGTCCGAGGGATTTCAATGGAACCCAGTTTTCATGCAGGCGACTATTTAATAGTTGACGAACTTTCTTTTCGTTTTCGAGAACCCAAAAGAGGCGAGGTGATTGTTTTTAGATTTCCCGGGGATCCATCACAGCGGTATATTAAAAGAATTATTGGTTTGCCTCGGGAAACCGTTGTAATCGAGGCTGGCCGGGTCAAAATTATTTCAGAAAGTTCTGAATTTTGGCTTGACGAATCTTTCTACTTACCGGGCAATGTTTTTAGCGGTGATAACTTCAAAAAAAGTTTAGGTTCTGATGAATATTTTGTTATGGGCGACAATCGTGCTCATTCGTCGGATTCAAGACTCTGGGGCGCTGTTAAAAAAGAACTGATTATTGGTCGGGTAATTCTTCGTCTTTGGCCACCAAGCGCTTTCGCGAAAGTGGAAGCGCCTGTTTATTAATCTAAGATTTTCTTTTTTATGGCTTCAAAAAATATGTTTCAGACTCCCAGCGGAGTGAAAGATTTATTGCCGTTTGAGTATGATTATTACCGGAAGATTTATGAAGTGAGTCGGCTTGTTGCCGATTTTTACGGTTTTGGCGAAATTCAAACACCAATTTTTGAGCCGGCAGATTTGTTTATTCGGGGGCTTGGCCAAGCTACCGAATTAGTTGAAAAACAAATGTATGTTTTTAGGACTAAAGGCGGTGATTTGCTGGCTTTAAGACCGGAAGCAACGGCTGGTATCGCCCGGGCTTATCTTCAACATGGTTTTCAGACTTTGCCGCAACCTGTTAAACTTTGGACTTTTGGTCCTTTTTATCGCTATGAAAGGCCTCAGGCTGGTCGTTATCGCCAATTTTGGCAGGTTGATTTTGAAATTTTGGGTGATGGTTCGGCAGTAATGGATGCCCAGATTATCCAATTGCTTTTTGAGATTTTTGAGGAACTGAAGATAAAAGATATTTCTGTTGAGATAAATTCAATCGGTGACAGTCAATGCCGGCCTTATTACAAAAAAATTCTGACAAGTTATTTGCGTCAAAACTTTTCAGCTCTTTGTCAGGATTGTCGCCGTCGCTTTAAAGAAAACCCTTTGCGGGTTTTGGATTGCAAAGAAGAAAAGTGTCAAAGGGTGGTTAATTTAGCGCCCCAATTAGTTGATCATCTCTGTGAGTTTTGCAAAACCCATTTTAAAGAGGTGTTGGAATTTTTAGAGGGGCTTCAAATTCCTTATAAACTCAATCCTTATTTGGTGCGAGGCTTGGATTATTACACTAAAACCGTCTTTGAGATTTTTGCTAAAAATTCAAAGCTTTCGAAAAACGCTTTAGCTGGCGGTGGTCGTTACGATTCCTTATTGAAAATTTTAGGGAAAAAAGATGTGCCGGCAGTAGGAGCGGCTTTTGGCGTGGAAAGAGTTATTGAGCTATTTGAAGAAAACAAAATTTCTATTTTTAAAACCAAAAAGAAACCCGAAGTTTTTCTCGCTCAATTGGGTAAAGCAGCAAAGATTAAAAGTTTGATTCTACTAAAGGATTTTCGAAAAGCCGGAATTTTGGTTGCTGAAAATTTGGGAAAAGATTCTTTAAGAACTCAATTGAAAAATGCTGACCGTTTAGGTTGCCGTTATGTTTTAATTTTAGGCCAGCAGGAAGTTTTAGAACAAAAAATCTTGCTTCGCGATTTAAGAAGTGGTAAACAAGAAGAGTTAAAGTTAGAAAAGGTCGTTACTGAAATAAAAAAAAGGCTTAAAAATGGTTAACCAAGATTGCGTTTTTTGTAGAATTGTTGCCAAAAAAATTCCTGCCAAAATATTTTTTGAAGATGAAAAAATTTTAGCGTTTGAAGATATTCAACCCGAAGCGCCAATTCATTTGCTTTTGATTCCTAAAAAGCATTTAGAGTGGCAGGATAATTTTGAAGAGACCGATTGGGAGGTTATTGCCTGTCTTTTAAAAACCGCTAAAGAATTAAGTCTTCAAAAAAAGATTTTTGAAGCCTGTAAATTGGTTTTTAATATTGGCAAGACAGGTCACATTCGTCATATCCATTTACATTTGTTGGGCGGTTGGCAGGATAAAATACCAATGAAAAATCTTTAATTTTTAATTAAAATTTTATGGTCGAAGTTAGAAAAATGAAAGAGGAAAACCCTCAGCGAGTGATTCAAAGATTTATTCAGGCAAGCCGCCGGAGCGGTATTTTGCTTGAAAAAAGAAAAAGATTATTCCGCGATCGGGTAGTAAATGAAACGAAGAAGAAGGAATCCGCTCTTCATCGAGAAAAGATGAAAAAGATCTATGAAGAGCTAAAAAAATGGGGCAAAACGCCGAAAAGTTAAAAAGTTCTCTGAAAGAAAAGATTTTCTCGGATTTGAAAGAATTTTTAAAGACCCAAAACGAAATTGGCGTGCAGACTTTGCGTCTTTTATTAGCCTCTATTTTACAGAAAGAAAAAGAAAAAAGATACCGTCTTTCTTCAAACAAAAATTTTTCCGAAAAAGAGCTTGCCAATCAAAGCCAACTAACCGATGACGAGATTTTGGAGGTTTTATTTTCAGAAATTAAAAAAAGAAAAGAAGTAATTTCAATTTATGAAAAGACCAGAAGAAATGATTTGCTTGAAAAAGAAAAAAAAGAGTTAGAGGTATTGGAAGGCTACCTGCCAAAACAATTAACCGATGAAGAGATTTTGGGAATTCTTAAAGAAATAATTAATGAGATAAAAGCTTCAAATTTAAAAGATTTGGGAAAAGTGATGGCAAGAGCGATGCCTCAAATTAAAGGAAAGGCTGAAGGCGCCCGGGTTTCTGCTTTAGCTAAAAAACTTCTTTCTTCATTATGATTTCTGCTATTATTCCAGCTTTTAACGAAGAGAAGACGATTGGTCAAATCGTTTCTTTATGCAAAAAAAGTCAATTGGTCCAGCAAATTATAGTAGTGGACGATGGTTCTACCGATCAAACCTCTCAAATTGCTGAAAAAAGCGGCGCCAAAGTTATTAAACTTTCCAAAAATCAGGGAAAGGGTCAGGCATTGGAAAAGGGCATTCAAAAAAGTAAGGGTGAGATTCTTTTATTTTTGGATGCTGATCTTCTGAATTTAAAAAAAGGTCACCTTTTTGAATTGGCAAAACCAGTGCTTTCTGGCGAATTTGATTTGAATCTTGGCGTGATTGATCACGGCCCTTTTTTAAATTGGTTTATGAAATATTTTAGCGCCCCCTTAGCCGGAGTGAGGATTTTTAAAAAAGAGCTGTGGTTTTTATTGCCAGCAAAATACAAAAAAGGTTATTTGGTTGATGCCGCTTTAGTCTTTTTTGCCAAAAAAGCTAAATTTAAAGTCTCAACTTTAATCTTAAAAGGGGTGGGGCACCTTCAAAAAGAGAAAAAATACGGTTTTTTGAAAGGTTTTAGTCGGCGTTTATTAATGATTGTCCAAGTTATTGAAGCTCAGTTTCTTTTAAGAATTGATTTTTACTTTGCCAAAGACCGTTTTCTTTTGTTATGATAAAAGTAAATATTCGCAATTTAACCAGAAAAAAGCTACCTCAGAACTTTTTTAAAAGAATAACCAGAAAAATTTTAGAAAAAGAATTAGGGGCTTTAGGCGCTTCAGTTTCTTTAGTTTTTGTAGGCGAGAAAAGAGCGAAAAATCTGAATCTTCTTTTTCGAAAAAAAAATTATCCAGCCAATGTTCTTTCTTTTGAAGGAGGCAATTTTCAAGATAGTTTCAAGAAAGAAAAATTCTTGGGCGAAATTGTTCTTTGTCCGGCCTTTATTGAAAAAGAAGCTAAAACTTTTGGGCTTCGAAAAGAGAATTTTCTTATTTTTTGTCTGATTCATGGTTTACTTCATCTTTTGGGTTACCACCATTCTTCAGCAAAAGAAAAAAAATTAATGGCAAAAAAAGAAAACAAATATTTTAATGAATTTAAATTAAATTAAATATGGCAGCCCCCTATTTAATTTCAGCTTTAGATATTGGCGGAGAAAAAATTAAATTGAGTTTAGCTGAATTTGAAGGACCCGAAAAAGCCTTAAAATTTATTGATTATTTTCAGGAACCATCTTTTGGGATTAGGCGGGGCGTGGTGGTGGATATTGAGGAAGTTGCCAAAAAAATTCTTTCTCTTAAAGAGAAAGCAGAAAAATCTTTAAAAATAGAAATTGAAGAAGTTTTTATCAATATTGACGGCAGTCATCTTTTTATGGTCCCTTCTCGAGGGACGGTCGCTGTTTCGCGGGCTGATCACTATATTTCAGAAGAAGACGTGGAAAGGGCAATTGAGGCGGCAGAGGTTATTTCTTTGCCCTTTAATAAAGAAATTATTAAAACTATTCCTCAAAAATTTATTGTTGATACGGAAAAAAACATAAAAAATCCCTTAGGAATGAAGGGAACCCGCTTAGAAGTTGAGATTTTAGCGATTGGTTGTTTTTCGCCTTACTATAATAATTTGAAAGAAGCTATTGGACGAGCGGATCTTGATATAGTTGAAATTTCTCCTTCAGTTTTGGCTTCAGCTGAATCAGTTTTAAGTCAACGTCAAAAAGAGTTTGGAGTAGCGCTTTTAGATATCGGTTCTTGGACGACAGGTTTAGCTGTTTTTGAAGAAGGGAGCCTGATTCATTTAGCTATTTTTCCTTTTGGGTCTGGTAATATTACCAATGATATTGCTATTGGTTTTCAAACCGAGCTTGAGGTGGCGGAATTTATCAAACTTAAATATGGCACCCTTAATCTTTCTTCTAAAAAAGGTCAAGACAAAATAGAGGTTTTGCCCAAAGAGATTCTGAAAGAAGCCGGTTTTGAAGCCGATGAAAAAAAGAAAATCGTCTTTTCAAAAAAGACATTGAATCATATTATTGAAGCTAGAATCTCGGAGATGTTTGATGAGATTCAAAAAGAGCTTAAAAAAATCGGTCGTTTAAAAATGTTGCCCGCCGGCATTGTTCTAACTGGCGGAGGTTCTAAAATTCCTGATTTGGACAGTTTTGCCGCAAAAAATTTTAAACTGCCGGCTAAATTAGGCTATCCAAAAGGTTTTGAAAACTGTCCCCGCGATTTGGCTTTAGCAACCAGTTGTGGTCTTCTTTTAATTGGTAAAAAAAAGATCTTGGAAGAGACTAAAAGCTCTAAAAATCATCCCTTAAATTGGTTTAAGAAAATATTTCGCATTTTTGAGTCTTCTTAAAATATGGTTTCTCATCAAATTTTGATTGAAGTAATGGGTGTGGGCGGCGCTGGGGGAAATATTGTCTCGTATTTAAGCAAGTTAAAATTAGAAGGGGTTCGTCTGGTTTCTGTGAATACTGATGCCCAAGATTTAAAAAAAACAAACGCTCATTACAAAATCCAAATTGGCCGCCAGTTAGTTGGCGGCTTAGGAACCGGGATGAATCCTTCATTAGGCAGGAAAGCGGTTCAGGAAAAACTTGAAGATATTGAAAAAATTATTGAAGGAAGCGAACTTCTTTTTTTGGCAGCCGGTTTTGGTGGTGGCACAGGGACTGGCGCCTTGCCTTTAATTGCCGAAATTTCTCGTCAAAAAAATATTTTAACCGTGTCTGTTGTGACTTTGCCTTTTTCTTTTGAAGGTAAAGAGCGTCAACGACTTGCTCAACAAGGGTTGAAAAAATTAAAAGAGAAAACCGATGCTTTGGTAGTGATTGAAAACGACAAAATTCTTTCTTTAGAAAAAGGTAATTTCTCTCTTAAAAAATCTTTTGATCTTTGCAATCAATTTCTAATCCAAGGTGTTTTAAGTATTGCCGACTTGATTAAAAAACCAGGTTTTATCAATGTTGATTTTGCGGCTATCAAAACTATTTTGCAAAATTCCGGAACCGCTTTTTTTGGTATTGGTAAAGCTAAAGGCGAAAAGAGAGCCGAAAAAGCGGTCCGGCAGGCTCTAAATTCTCCGTTCTTTTCAGGCGATCTTCAAAAAGCTAAAGGTCTTCTTTTTGTTGTTTCCGGGGTTGATATTAGTTTGGCTGAGGTTGAAGAAGCGGCTGAAATTTTTACCCAAAAAGCTAACCCTGAAACAAAAATTACCTTTGGCGCCTTTGAAGATAGAACCTTAAGGCCGGGAGAATTAAAAATTACTTTAATGGCAACTGGTTTTTAATGAAATTTATTAAGAGATGAAAGAGTCATTAGTTTACTGGTTTTATGGTTGCTATTTTGCCAATAATAGTCATTAGTAAAAAAGCTGAAAACCATAAACCGCCAAATAAAATAACTGCTCCAAATCATAAACTAAAGAGCATAAAATAGCTGATTAATCTCTGTAATCTATATCAAGGGAATTAAAAGGTCGTTTTAATAACTAAAATCATTAATTTTTATGATCAAAGTTATTAAGCGGGACGGTTCTCAGGAAAATTTTGAGCCGGAAAAAATCAGAAAAGCCGTAATAATGGCAGCCAAAGAGGCGGGAGTTCCAGAGCAGGAAATTGAGGAACTTGCCCAGAAAATTGTTTCTTCTATTGAAAGATTTGCTAATCTGGTTCAACATTTGAGAATCGAAGCCATAAGAGAGAAAATTTTGGCTGAATTGGATAAAATGAAACCTCAAGTGGCTGCGGCTTGGCGCGATTACGACAAGAGAGTAAAAAACAGAGATTAAAATTAGTTAAATAAAATTTGGCGTGATTTCAGGTTCTAAAATCCTGCTATTTTTTTGTTTAAGTTTTTTAGCCGGCGTTTTTGTTGGTTCTTTCTCGGAAAATCTTTTATTTTCAAGCGGCTTGACTTTTTTAACAGTTTTTTTAATTTTTACTTTTTTGCGGCGGATTTTTTTAACTGTTTTGGTTTTCAGTTTTTTTTGCCTTGGCTTCTTTTGGTTCTTGTTTTTTAAAGATAAATTATTAAACAATGATTTAGCTTATTTTCTGGGAAGAGAAGTTATTTTAGAAGGAAAAATAGCGCAGGACCCCAGAGCAAGAGAAAATTACCTTGAGTTAGTAATTGAACCCTTTTTTATTAAAGCAGAAAATTTTGAAGAAAAAGAAACAAGAATAGGAAATTCTCCAAAAGTTTTGGTAAAGGTTAATAAATATTTGGATTTAGATTACGGCGATTTTTTGAAAATTAAAGGCGTTTTAAAAGAACCTCAAAACTTTGAAGGTTTTAATTATCAAAAATACCTTTTTAGCAAAGGAATTAGAGCTCAAATTGATTTTCCAAAGATTGAGAAACTTTCCCAAGAAGGAAAGCCGTTCTTTTCAATAATTTTTGCTTTTAAAAGAAAGGCTTTAGAAAATATTGAAAGCTATTTTTCGCCTCCCAAGAATTATTTATTTTCCGCTTTGATTTTTGGCGAAGACGGTCAAATGCCCAGAAGTTTGAAAGAGAAATTAAATCTTTCAGGGTTGCGTCATATCAGCGCGGTGTCTGGTGCCAATATCTCTGTTTTGGTTTTTATCTTTCTTGAGATTTTTCTCTTTTTGGGTCTTTGGCGGTTTCAAGCGTCACTTTTGGCTTTCTTTTTGATTGTTTTTTATGTTTTAATGATTGGTACTCCCTTTTCAGCTGTAAGAGCTGCTATTATGGCTGGTTTTGCTCTTTTTGCCCAATTATTAGGACGCTTTAATGCGCCTCTTCGCGGTTTGATTTTTGCCGCTTTTTTGATTACTTTTTTTAACCCCTTGGTTTTAAGATACGATATTGGTTTTCAACTTTCTTTTTTGGCAACTCTTGGTATTGTTGAGTTGACGCCAATTTTTGAAAAATTACTGCCTCTTGGCAAAGATCTGAAAAATCTCTTCCTTGTGTTTCTTAAAAAAAATTTATCAGTTATTTTGGCTTCTCAAATTTTTACCTTACCCTTGTTGCTTTATAATTTTGGCTTTTTCTCTCTGGTTTCGGTTTTTAGCAACTTGCTTTTGGCTCCTCTTTTGCCTTTTTTGATGATGGCTGGCATTGTTTTGATAATCTTTTCTTTTTTGTTGCCTTTTTTTGCTTTTTTGCTGTCTTTATTAATGTTTCCCTTTTTCGTTTATTTTGAGGCATTGATTGATTTTTTCTCCGGTCTTTCTTGGAGCGCTTTTTGGTTTAAAATTTCTTCTTTTGGTTTCGTTTTATTCTATCTGATTCTTTTCTTTTTCTTCTTTTGGTTAAAAAAAAGATACCGAGAATCTCTGCCTTATTAAATTTTACTTTTATTCTTAATTGAGTTAATTTTAATTAATAATTGCAAAATAATGATTTTAAGAATTAATCCTGACAAAATTTTCATTGGTTTCATTGTTTTTCTGATTCCCTTGGCTCTTTTTCTGTTGAATTTTAAAACATCCTCTTTTTTAAATTTGCCTGCTCAATTAAGAGTTTTGCCGTCCTCTTTTTCGAAAAACACTTTTTTGCCAGAGTTTGTTAAAAATCTCTCTTTGGACCAAAAAGTTGGGCAGCTTTTTATTGTTGGTTTTGAGGGCAAAGAAATGAATCCGCAACTTGAAGCTTTTTTAAAAACTATTAAACCCGGCGGCGTTCTTTTATTGGCTCGCAATATTGAAAATGAAAATCAATTGAAAAAACTGATTAAAGATTTACAGGAAATTTCCTTGAAAGATAGCGGCATTCCTTTATTAGTGGCGGTAGATCAGGAAGGTGGTGCAGTTTGCCGCCTTCATTTTGTCAATTGTTATGCTCAAAAAAATATTTCTCATCCCAGAACAGCTTATCTGGTTGGTTTCATCAGGGGTTTTCTTCTAAAGAAGTTAGGAGTGAATCTTAATTTGGCTCCTTTAGTTGATGAAGCTAAAAAAGGCGATTTTATTTTTGAAAGAACATTTCAAAAAAGCAACGAATTAAACGGTATTTTGGCAAAAAATCTGATTTTTGGCCAAAAGGAAGCCGGCATTTTAAGCGCTCTTAAACATTTCCCGGGTTACGGTTTTATTGATTTTGATCCTGAAAGAAAGCGGTTGGCTGTTTATAAAAACCTGCCTTCGTTTAATTCTTTTCTGGAAGCTTTAAAAGCTGAACCGGAAATGTTAATGGTGGCGAACGCGATTTATGAAGAGATTGACAAAGAGCATCTTTTTAGTTTTTCTCCAAAAGCCATTTCTTTTTTGAAGGAGAATTTAGGGACAAATTTTTTGGTTATTTCTGACGATTTGACCGCGCCAGTTCTTAAAAAAAGATACGACCTTCAAGAATTAGCTTTAAAGCCTTTTGAAGCCGGGGTTGATTTAATGATTGTTTCTGGTTTTGATTCTATTCAGGATATTTTAAATATTGTTTCCACTTTTAAAATGCGAGTTCAGAATGATGAAAATTTAAGAGATATTTTGGATAAGAGAATATCAAAAATTTTAGAACTCAAAAGAAAAAAATTGTTGGGATATTAAAAATTTTTACTTAAGCTTTTTTGAAGAGTCAGGATAAAAATTCTTGGAGCGAGAAACTTTAAAATCTAAGAAAGAGATTTAAGAGATTAGAAAATATAGTTTAAAACATTTTCTAACCATTTTCTAAAAAACCCCTTTTTATTTTTTAGGGGTTTTGGGTAGGAGCGGTTCATAAAGAAGAAACCACAATCCCATCAGGCATAAAAGAATTCCCGTTATAATCAAGATAATTCTTATTCCCGCTTCTGTATCGACCATTATCATCCACACTCCAAGCACCACGGCCAGAAATCCTGTTAATCTTCGCAACATAAACGCCTCCTTTTTTCTTGTTATGTTAGATTCTATCTGATTTATTTCTTTTGTCAAGGTTTGACAAAAAATTTAAGGAATTTAAAATAGGAAAAAGAAGATAAAACGATGAATCTCGCTGAAATTATCAAGAAAAATATCACCCTTCTTCTAGTTGCCGCCCTGGTCTCACTTATGTTTGGAGTGGCCGGCGGTTTGGTTTCAGCTTTTTTCTTTTCCGATCAGCTCAAAAATTATTTGGAGGTTTTCAAAATTAGCCCCGCCCAGAAAGTTGTTGAGAGAGAAAAGGTGATTGAAAAAGAGTATTTGCCTCAAGATTCACATGAACAAATGATTATTAAAACTGTCAAAGAGTCTTCACCTTCGGTCGTGAGCATTATTATTACCAAAGATTTGCCTGTTTTAGAGCAATACTTTTTTTCGCCGTTTGAGGAATTCGGGATTCCTTTTAGAATTCCCCAGTTTAGACAAAAAGGTACCCAAAAAAAGGAAGTGGGCGGCGGCACAGGCTTTTTTGTTTCCACTGACGGTTTAATTCTAACCAATAAACATGTTGTTGTTGACGAAGAAGCCGAATATACTGTTTTGACCAATGACGGCAAAAAATATCCCGCCAAAGTTCTTGCCAAAGACCCTTTTCAGGATATTGCTATTTTAAAAGTGAATAATCCTTTTGGCGAATTTAAACCTTTAAAATTGGGCGATTCTGACCGGCTTCAGGTGGGTCAATATGTGATTGCGATTGGCAATGCGTTAGGCGAATTTCGGAATACTGTTTCAGTCGGCGTTATTTCGGGTTTAGGCAGAAGTATTACGGCAAGTGGTGGCTTTTTTGTGGAGACAATTGATAATTTAATTCAAACTGATGCCGCTATTAACCGGGGAAATTCGGGCGGACCCTTGCTTAATCTTAAAGGAGAAGTGATTGGGATTAATACGGCAATGGCTCAAGGCGCTGAAAATATTGGTTTTGCCACCCCTATTAATTTAGCAAAGAAAGATCTTGAAAAATTAAAGAAGACAGGCAAAATTTCTTATCCTTTTTTGGGAGTTTGTTGGTTGCAGATTACGCCTGAAATTAAAAAAAGTTCCAACTTGCCGGTGGATTATGGCGCTTTGATTAAAAAAGGCGAAAATTGCCCTGCGGCAATTTTTCCAAATTCAGCTGCTCAGAAAGCAGGCTTGAGAGAGGGTGACATTATCTTGGAATGGGACGGCAAAAAATTGGATTCTAATTTTAGTTTAAGCAAAGCGATTCAGAATCACTCAGCTGGCGACACTGTTACTCTTAAAATTTTAAGAGGCGACACTGAAAAAATCTTGAAAGTTGTTTTGGGCGAGAGAACCGAGTAATGTTAAAAGAATCGATTAAATTAAAAAGTTTTATTATAAAAAAACTGCTGGAGTACTTTAATTAGATATTGACAAATAAATAATTTATATATATAATTTAAAACAGTTCTCCAAATCTTAATAAAGGGGTGATGTGATTGCTTTCGCCGCTTGTCCACAGAGAGAAAAAAGCAATTAGCTTCCCGGACTGGTTTCCTGCTTTTTTTGTTTTTTCCACCAAAAAAGCAGGCAATATGTCGGTGGCGTATGAGGCATATGAAATTGATGAGGATGTCAGGAAGAATAGGGTAGAATTTCTCAAATTGTTAGGATTAAGCACCGATCTAGTTTTGATGAAACCCGAGCATGGGAAAAGAATTATCCAGGTAGGAGAAGCGTATAGAGGTTTTCCTCTTTTCTGTGACGGATTAGTAACCAGAGAAAAAGGATTACCTCTTGTTTTCCTGCCTGGCGATTGTTTTCCCCTCGTTCTTGTCTCTCTTAATCCTTCAAACCAATTTTTGGGTTTATTCCATATTGGTTTGAAGGGAGCTTTGGCAGGAATCGTAAAGGAAGCGGTTCGTTTCATTGTTAGAAAGATGGGGGCAAGAGAAGATGAAATAATGGCGGGATTGGGCCCCGGTATCCGCTCTTGTTGTTACCGGGGGTGGCCTTTGGTCAAGCATAACTTAAAAAACTTAAGAAATTGGCGTTATGTTAACCCTTTTACTTTTTCCTTCGATCTTCCTTCCTTAATAAAGGAAGAGTTAAAGGAGGAAGGAGTGAAGTGGTTTATCGACTTAAATCTGTGTACCTGTTGTGCTACTTGGGAGAAATTCGTCGGCGAACCGGATAGTGACTACCTTTTCTTTTCCCATCGTCGGTCTTTCTTAACCGGGGAAAGAGAAGGAAGATTTATGGCCATTGCTTGGTTGGGCTAATCTGCGGATTAGCCCTTTTCTTTTTTTAAATATATCTTGATTTTTGACGGAAAGTATTTAAAGATTAAAATATAGATAAAAAAATAAAAAGAAAAATAAAAAAATGAACGGCGCTAATTTTACTCACAAAGCTCAGGAAGCGATTGCCAGAGCCCAATCTTTGGCTCAAGAAAAGGGCCAACAACAAGTTGACGCTTTGCATCTTTTATTGTCTTTGCTTTTGCCTCAAGAAAGCATTCTTTACACTCTTTTGCATAAATTAGGTGTTGATATTGACGAGTTGAAAGAAAAGATTGTTAAAGAAATTAACCGGATTGGCACGGGTCCCGTCCATCCTTTCAGTCAGCTTTATTTGACACAAGATATGGTGAGGGTTCTTGAAAAATCAAAGGAAGAAGCTTTGAGAATGGGCGATGAATTTATTAGCGTGGAACATCTTTTTTTAGCTTTGTTAGTTGTGGATTCCAGAGCCAAAGCAATTTTGGAGAAAACTCCCTTTTATCTTTCCAGCGATACCGCCACGGCTTCAATTGAAGCCGGTCGTTTAAATTATGAGGTTTGTTTTAAAAAATTAAATGAAATCAGGGGTGGTGTTAAAATTACTGATCCGGAACCAGAAACCAAATATCAGGTGATTGAAAAATACACCCGCAACCTCACAGAGTTGGCAAG
>Ga0197142_1002787_pt1 | contig 15041 bp, 15 predicted proteins | sample GBS60_MetaG_FD_148614 | JGI IMG/M metagenome (GOLD analysis project Ga0197142, IMG submission 148614) | Sediment microbial communities from Great Boiling Springs, Gerlach, Nevada, United States - GBS 60_MetaG | ecosystem: Environmental > Aquatic > Thermal springs > Hot (42-90C) > Sediment... | reverse complement strand
ATCGAGTATTTTATAAACATAAGCTTTCTTACAAAAAAGTATCTAAAATTCAAAGAGATATCAAGATATTTATTAGGATGTTGTTCATGAGGTAATTCAATGTTTAAACCAATTGATTTTCCTTTTCCTAATTTTGCACCCTTGTTAGCTGCCTCCATAATGCCGGGCCCACCACCTGTAATAATTGAAAACCCTGCTTGACTTAGTAATCTTGCAACTTTGAAGGCTTCCTGGTAGTAAAAACTTTCTTCTGTTAAACGTGCGCTTCCAAATATGGAAACAGCAGGACCAATTCCATGAAGGGTTTCAAAGCCTTCAACAAGCTCTGACTGTATTCTAAATACTCTCCAAGTATCAGAGGATTTAAAATCTTCTATCATCGTCGTCTTCCACTATACTTGTTCTTATTAAAGCTACTAAAGCAGAATGAGGAACTATAAGATACTTTTTTTCCTCAAATTCTATTTCTATTCCAGCATCTTTTAGAAAAAATGCGTAATCTCCTTCCTGCGCCTGCAAGGGTATGTATCTAATTGATTCAGATGTTGTTCCTTTCCACGGTTCCTCAAGAATGGCAGTAGGATCATTAACTGGATAACCTGGACCAACTTTAATAATTCTTCCAGCCATAATTTTGTCCTTTTCCTTTACTGTGGGAGGTAAAAAAAGACCGGATGTTGTTTTATCAATTTTATCATCAGGTTCAATTAAAACCCTATCACCTACTATTATTAGTTCTCTTTTTGTTTTCATTTCATTACTCTCAGCTACATTTAGTGAAACCGCAACTATGACAAATTACGCATCCTTCTTCACAGGAAAGAGAACTTCCGCATTCAGGACAGGCTCCATAGTGAACAAGTTCAATATCCGACTTTTTTTGTTCTTGAACCTCTGTTTGCCCTTTTGTTGATCTGATTTCAGCTTCTATTGCCTTAGCAATAGCATCGGAACAACTTGTTATTTTACCATTACTTGCCCATACAGGAGAATGACAGGAAATACCCTTAAGTTGTTTTACTATTTCCTGAGGTTCGATTCCACTTCTTAATGCCAAAGATATGAGCCTTCCTATAGCTTCTGCTTGAGAAGCAGCACATCCGCCTGCTTTTCCAATATTTGTAAAAACTTCAAAGGGTTTTTCATCTTTATCTTTATTTATTGTAACATAAAGATTTCCACAGCCTGTTTTCATAAGTCTTGTAATACCCTTTAGAACTTCTGGTCTTTTTCTTGGTTTTAAGGGGATAAATTGTTCTTCTGTTTTCCCCTTTTGAATAACCTGTCCTTGCCTTGAACCATCTCTATATACAGTAACTCCCTTACATCCAAGTCTATATGCAAGAAGATAAACTTCTCTTACATCATCTTCTGTTGCCTTATTTGGAAGATTTACTGTTTTACTAACTGCATTGTCAACATATTGTTGAAAGGCAGCTTGCATACGAACATGGTCTAAAGGAGAAATTTCATGGGCAGTTACAAATATTTTTTTGATTTCTTCGGGAATTTTATCAATTTCCTGAATTGAGCCTGTCTCAGCGATTTTTTCAGCGAGTTCTTGAGACCATAGTCCTCTTTTTTCCATTTCTTCTTTGAAATAGGGATTTACCTCTACAAGACGTGTTCCATCCATTACATTTCTCGCAAAACATATGGCAAAAAGAGGTTCTATTCCTGAAGAACAGCCTGCAATGATGCTTAATGTTCCTGTTGGTGCAATGGTAGTTATTGTTGCATTTCTAAGAGGCATCTTACCATAGTATATGCTTTTTTCATAATTAGGAAAGGTACCTCTCTGTTTTGCCAGTTCCTGAGAGGCAAGTCTTCCTTCGTTAAGGATAAATTTCATTAATTCTTCTGCTAAAGTAAGGGCTTCTTTTGAGTTATAAGGAATTTTTAACTGCAGTAGCATGTCTGCCCAACCCATAACACCAAGTCCGATTTTTCTGTTTGCCTTAGTGTTTTTTTCTATTAGAGGTAATGGATATTTATTGGCATCTATTACATTATCAAGAAAATGAACTGCTTTCCATACAACATTTCTTAGGCATTCCCAGTCTACAGAACCATTACTTACCATTTTTGCGAGATTTATAGAACCAAGGTTACAGGATTCATAGGGTAGCAGAGGCTGTTCTCCACAGGGATTTGTTGCTTCAATTTCACCGAGTTGTGGTGTTGGATTTGCAGCATTTATTCTGTCAAGAAATACAATACCGGGTTCTCCATTTTTCCATGCCTGATGAACTATTAGATCAAAAACTTCTTTTGCTTTAAGCTTTTTTACAGATTTACCTGTTCTGGGATTTATCAATTCATATTCTTCATCATTTATAACTGCTTTCATAAATTCTTCAGTAAGTCCAACAGAAATATTAAAGTTTGTAAACTTTGTAAGGTCATCTTTACAGGTTATAAACTCTAAAATGTCAGGATGATCAACTCTTAAAAGTCCCATATTTGCTCCTCTTCTTCTTCCACCCTGCTTTACTGCCTCTGTTGCCGAATCAAATACACTCATAAAGGAAACAGGACCTGAACTAATTCCCTTTGTTGAACCTACTACATCTCCCTTTGGTCTTAGTCGGGAAAAACTAAAACCTGTACCACCTCCAGATTTATGTATGATCGCAGCATATTTTACTGCATCAAAAATACCTTCCATAGAGTCTTCAACGGGCAGGACAAAACAGGCAGAAAGTTGACCAAGCGGTGTGCCTGCATTCATAAGAGTAGGTGAATTAGGCAGGAATTGCAGTGTGGTCATAAACTCGTAAAATTCTTCTTTTTTTTTATTTACTTCCTTTTCAGATTTACCATATAATGCATCAATTTGAGCAATGGCTGTTGCTACACGGCGAAATAATTCTTCTGGTGTCTCTATAATTTTTCCATCTTCGTCTTTTTTCAAGTATCTTCTTTTTAATACTTCTATGGCATTGGTACTAAGTTTTAGCTTTGTTAATGATTCCACAGTACACCTCCAAAAAGATTGTTTATATATTCAAGATTAGATTATAATTTTATACATGACTGAGGATATTTTTCTACTGATTTTTAATTTACTGTTGATATTACTTAGTGCTGAGGTTTTCACAAACGGAGTTGAGGTATTTGGAAAAAGACTTTCCTTAAGTCAGGCAGTTACTGGAAGCATACTTGCCGCAGTAGGAACAGCTCTTCCTGAAACAATTCTTCCAATGGTTGCAATATTTTTACATAAAGGTGAATCAGCTCACAGTATTGGTATTGGTGCAATATTAGGTGCACCTTTTATGCTTGCTACTTTGGCATTTTTGATGATTGGATTGACTGTTTTTGCTGGATATATTATAAAAAGAAGAGATTTTATCTTTGAAGCAGAGATTCCTACAGTAAAGAGAGATTTAATATTCTTTCTTGCTATGTATTCTTTGGGAATTTTTCTTCCTATGCTTATAAAACAACATATAATAGTTGCCTTCTTACTTGTTTTAGGATATATAGCATATTTATATGTAACATTTAAAAGCGAAAGTAGTGAGATTTTACATGAAGAAAAACTACACCTTGAAAAATTTTTTGGTAAGATAATTCCAATAAATAGGTTTAAAACTTTTTTTTCATTGATACAGGTTTTACTTGCTTTAGGTATAATGATTAAGGGTGCCCATGGATTTGTTTCTGCTCTTCAACATCTTTCAATCCAGTTTGGCTTTGATCCACTATTATTTGCTCTTTTAGTTGCACCAGTTGCTACAGAGCTTCCAGAAAAATTTAACTCTGTAACATGGACATTCAGAGGAAGAGACACTCTTGCAATGGGAAATGTAACAGGAGCAATGGTCTTTCAATCAACTTTTCCAGTATCTGTTGGAATAATATTTACAGACTGGAATATCACAGGATATGCATTATTAAGTGCCTGTTTAGCTATATCAGCTAGCTTAATAGTATTAGGGGAAATCTTTATTAGAAAAAAGATTTCCCCTCTTACCTTAATTTTTTCGGGTTCTTTTTATTTGTTATATTCAGTTTTAATAATTCTATCTTTTTAATTATTCTTCCTCTTCTTCAAATAATTCTTCAACCTCTTCCTTCCCTTCTTCAAGCTCATCTTCCTGTTCTTCATCATTCATAAGAAGCAAAGTCAAAAATTCACCTACATGGGTTTTTTCTTCTCTTGCAATATCAAGGAAAATTGCTCTAATTTTTTCATCATCTGTTAGTGAAGCAAGCTGTTCATATAGATTGATAGCATCAAGCTCGGCAATAAGTCCTATTCTTAATATCTGCCTATTAATATCCTCTGGGTCCAGTTTTTCCATTGAAAAAGGGATCTTAGAAAGCATAATAAACCTCCTTTTTTCTTTAATTATACCTCATTAAAGTGTTAAAATTAAAAAATAAATTTTACGGAGGCTTAACATGAGAGAAGAAGGAAAAATTTTAGCAGCCTTTTTGTTGGGTGGATTAATCGGTGCTGCTGTGGCACTTCTTTATGCACCAAAATCAGGAGAAGAGACAAGAAAAGATATCAAAAAGAAAGCAAAGGAATTTAAGAAAAAAACCGTAAGAGCAGCAGAAGACCTTTATGAAGAAATAGAGGAACTATCGAATATGTTAAAAGAAAAAATGAAAGATATAAAAGAAAGAGGACAGGAATTAAGTTCAGATGCAAAAAAAGAAATTTTATATCAGATTGAAAAACTCTCCAAGTTAATAGACGAAAAAAAGAAAAAGCTTCTGGAGAAGCTTGATTGATTGAAGAAAGGGCACTTCAGGATTTAGATTATTTTAAAGTTATTACATTAATTGAGGATTTATCTAATTCCGAGGCAACTAAAAAATATATTAGAAAAATTTATCCCTTAGAAAATTTTGAAAAATCAAAAGGTGCATTACAGGAATTTTCAGAGATAAAGGAATTTTTTGACAGAGGAGGAGATATTCCAATCTCCTCCTTTCCAGACATATATTCCCTCTTACAAAAAGCAAAAATAGAAGGTGTTTTTTTTGAAGCTTTAGAATTGACCGATCTATTAAAGGTTTTAAGAGTTTTAGACAGAATATCACCTTTTATTGATGATTTGTTGAAATTTAAAAATTTAAGTAAAAAAATTAGAGAGACTTTAGAGAATCATCTTTCTGTTGGTCAACCCTATATGCTCGAAAGACTTGAAAATACTATTGACGAAGATGGCAATATTCTTGATACAGCCTCTCCGATGCTAAAGTACATAAGAAAGCAAATAAAAATTATAGAGGAAAGAATAAAAAATAAGCTTGAAGAGTTTATAAATAGACAGGATATAAAGATTTTTCTTCAAGACAATTTCATTACAAAAAGAAACAATAGATGGGTTATTCCAGTTAGAATGGACTCAAAGGGACAGATTAAGGGAATCCTCCATGATGTGTCCCGTTCAGGTGAAACAGCTTTCATCGAACCAGAAGAAATTTCCGTACTATCTAAAAAACTTGAGGAATTATTAGTTGAAGAAAGACTCGAGGAAATAAGAATTCTCAAAGAAATTTCCTTTGAAGTTCATCAGATTAGTGATAGTCTTGAAAGGGAATTTCAACTTCTTGTTTATCTCGATAAAATGAAAGCAATATACAAATATTCTCAGATATTTAATGCCCATATACCTCAAATTACTGAAGAAAGACATATAAGACTAATAAATGCCAAGCATCCTATTCTTATGCTTTCTACTAAAGAAGTTGTCCCCCTTGATTTAGAGCTTATGGATAAGAAAATTCTTGTAATTACCGGTCCCAATGCAGGTGGTAAAACTGTTACTTTGAAAACAATAGGTCTTCTAACAGCCCTTTCTAATGCAGGATTACCTATTCCAGCTAGTCCATCTTCTTTAGTTCCTTTTATAAAAAGCCTATATGTTGACCTTTATCATGAAGGCTCTATTGAAGAGCATCTTTCAAGCTTTACTTCACATATTGTAACTCTAACAGAAATAGTTGAAAGAGCAGATTCCATGAGTCTTGTATTACTCGATGAAATAGGAACAAACACAGATCCAGAGGAAGGTTCTGCTTTAGCTTGTGCAATTCTTGAAGAGTTATATGAGAGAGGAAGTTTTACCTTTGTTACAACCCATCTTAGTAAAGTTAAGTTATATGCGGCAAGCCATGAAGGAATGGAAATTGCAGCAATGCTTTTTGATGAGAATACAATGACTCCTTTATACAAATTAAGTATAGGAAATCTCAGACCTTCCTATGCTCTGGAAGTTGCAAAAAAATACGGATTCCCTGAAAGAGTGATTAAAAGGGCCTATGAACTTAAAGGAACAGAGGATCTCAGAATTTATGAACTAATGAATAAACTTGAAAATTTAAAGAAAAATTATGAAGAAAAAATTGAAGAGCTTGAGATACTGAAGCAAGTTTTAAATAATGAAAGGAAAAAATTAGAGAAGGCTTTAGAGGAGACAAATCTAAAAAAAGTCAAAATTATTGAAGAAGCAAAGAAGGAAGCTCAAAAAATTATTACTGATATAAAAAGACAAGTCAATATTCTCTATGAACAGGCAAAAAAAGAAGATAAAAGGGGACTTAAAGATATATCAAGAAAGATTTCTGAGATTGCAAAGCAGTTTAATGATGCACCCTTGCGGATACATTCTGAGATAAAAACAGGAGATACTGTAAAAATAAGAAATCTAAATATTGTCGGAAAAGTAATAAGTATAGAAGACGGAAGGGCTAAAATTCAAACAGACAAAATTCAAATAGAAGCTGAATTAAGGGAACTTGAAAAATATTCTACTTCTGATACAGCCCAAAGTTTGATTTATTATAAACCTGAAAAGAATGAAGAATTTTTAATGAAGAAAATTGATGTTCGAGGTATGAGAGTAGACGAGGCAATTCCAATTGTAGAGAGATTTTTGAATAAACTTTCAATTAATGAAATTAATCAAGGATTAATAATACACGGAATAGGAAAGGGTTTTCTTAGAGATGCTGTTAGAGAATATTTAAAGGAGCATCCTGCTGTAAAGTCATACAGAAGGGGTAATCCCGATGAAGGCGGAGATTCTGTAACTTTGGTGGAACTTAAATGAAAATTGTTGGTGTTATCGGAGCAGGAAAAGCAGAAGAAGAGTTATTAAAAATAGCAGAAAAAGTAGGAAGCCTTCTTGCAAAAAAGGGATTAATGCTAATTAACGGTGGACTTGGTGGTGTAATGGAAGCTTCTGCAAAAGGAGCTTTTCACGAAGGTGGTATCACAATAGGAGTATTACCAACAGGTAACAAAGAAGATGCCAATCCCTATATTAAAATACCAATACCAACAGGAATGGGAGAAATGAGAAATGCTCTGATTGTGAGAGCCTCTGATATATTAATTGCAATTGGTGGCGAATATGGGACACTAAGTGAAATTGCGTTAGCATTGAAGACTGGTAAAAAAGTAATCGGTATTAAAACTTGGAAAATACCAGGAATTATCGAAGCAGACACTGCTGAAGAAGCTTTAATTTTGGTTTTAAAAAGTTTATCGAGTGATATCAACTAATGGTAATTAAATCCTCAATCTATTTCTGATATTTTTCGAGGATCCTTTTTATTTCAGGATCGTCTACGATATTATCAATGTATTTCAAAATATCAATTTTTTCAGGTTCATATGTTATTAATATATTTCCTGATGATATATCTGGAGTAATTTTTTTTATTCCCTCAGGTAGGGGAATTTTTGATAAAGCTCGAGAAATTTGAAAAAGTTCCATTAAAGAAAGTTTTTTAATGAGAGGAATTGATATATTTATTCGGCCTGAGATATGTTCAACTATTTTATAAGTTAGCATGCTTCAAACTTTAAATTTTATCATATAAATGTTAAACCAATGTTAAAAATGATTAATCTTTTCATTAACAAATTTTGAGACTGAAAGAAGAATTATTCTTGTCTGAAAAAGTAAAAGGTTTAGAGGTAAGTAATGAAAAAAATACTTGACACTATGTCTTTGCAAAGGTAAATTTTTGTTAAAAAGGAGGAGGTGAGAGAATGGGAATTTTAGGAAATGGATTTAAAGATAATATTTTAAGTGGACTTGCCATTGGAATAGGAGCTGCAATAATTGCACCAGTTGTCATACCTGTTCTGGCAGGTGCTGTAAAACCCTTGCTAAAGGCAGTTATTAAGGGTGGTATTATAATATACGAAAAAGGTAGAGAAAAAGCACATGAAGCAGTAGAGATGGTGGAAGATATTGTAGCAGAAGCAAAGGCTGAATTGGCAGAAGCCGAACAAGAAGCATCTTCTGATACGACACCAGGAGGGCAAGTCAGTGCATGAAATCCCCGATGCTTACTTAATTCATAGTATTAAAGGAAGAACAAGGGTAAAAATACCAACAAGGAAGGGAAATACTGTCTATTTCAATTACATGGTAGACAAATTATCAAAATTCGATTTTATAGAAAAAATAGAGGCAAATCCTTTAACTGGTAGCTTACTTGTATTTCATACTGGAGATTTTAAAAAAATTGCTCAAAAAGCTGAAGAAAATCAAATTTTTAAACTTAAGAGTTTGAAAGATGAATCAAAAGATATTTTTCAAATAGCCTCTGTTGCAGTAGAGAAAATTAACAAAAGAATTAAAAGCTTTACAGGAGGAGAATTAGATATAGAAAAAATAATTTTTATTTGCTTATTGATTGCAGGTATATATCAAATAGGCAGAGGAAATTTTATTGCTCCAGCATGGTACACAGCATTTTGGTATGCACTTCACATATTTTTGATGTCTAAATCCCGTAAAGGCATCAATGAAGTTTATCAAACCAATACTTAATAACAAAATTTAGAAAGGAGGCAAAAATGTCAGGAGAAGAGACAACAAAAACATTATCAGGACAACAAGTTGAAGGTCCTGGTTTAGGAGAGACGCTTAGTAAGGCAGGCACTGTTGTAAAAGATGGTGTTGTAAGCAGTCTCAAAGGAATAAAGGAAATCGAGGCTGAAATTGTTAGTCTGGTGAAAAATACTGTTTCCAATACTCTTAGATTGACTGGTTCTGTGGCATCAGAAAGTGTTTCTATAGCAAAGGATGTTGTAAAAGGAGCTATTCAGGCTTCTGAAGAGGTTGGAACAGAACTTATCTTGACCACAAAAAATGTAGCAAAGGGAGTAGTTCTTGGAGTAGCCGATGTTGGCGGAGATATTATTAATGCAGCAAGTCAGACTGTTCGAGGGGCAGTAAAAGGAGCTTCAGAAGTAGGTGTAGATGTTGCTTTAGTTGCTAAAAGAGCAGTGGATGGAGTAATAGAGGCTACAAAAGAAGTCGGAGGTAATGTCGAGGAAGTTGCAAAGGTTTCTATAAATGCTGCTATAGAGACCGCAGGAACTATCGGAAATACTGCTGTCAAAACTGTCAAAGAGCTTCTCTTAGGAGTTGTAGAAGGCTTCAAAGAGGTTGCAAGTGCGGCTCTTCCAAAGGCAAGACCTGTTACAGAATCCAAACCAGTTGTTTCAGAAACCGAAAAAACAGAATCAGCTACTTCTGAATCAGTTTATAAGCCAAAAAGTAAGAAGACAGAATAAAAATTTTGGTTCAAATAATACACAATTCTGTAAGAGGTCGTGCTCGTTTTAAAGTAAAAGGGCTTTATCGTTCAGAGAGCCTAAAAAAACATATTGAACTGAAGCTCTCTGAAAATGATGATATTATTCGTTTTCATGTAAACACGCTTACAGGCAACGTTCTTGTATTTTTTAATTCAAACAATGATTCCTTTACTATATTACTTATTATTAAATCAATTGTAGAAGAATATGTTGGTGAAAAGAATAACAAAGAAAAAAAACAAGTTCAAGATGAAAAGGATAAAAAGTACACAAGGAATAATCAAAAGGCTTATAACAGAAGAAAAATAAGACGTATTATAATTGAGGCTGAAGAACAGAAAAGTCTACCCTGGCATTTAATGGAACCTGCTGAAGTTTTAAATTTTTTTGGCATAAATAAAAGATTAGGGTTATCAAGTGAGAGAGCAAAAAGCAATTTAAAGACATATGGACCAAATTTATTGCCAGAGTCTGTTCCTCGCTCTGGATTAAGTATTTTTTTTGAACAGTTTAAATCCATCCCTGTACTACTTCTTGGAGTAGCATCAATAATATCCGTCTTTACAGGTGGTGTTGCCGATGCAATAGCTATCATGGGGGTAGTAACGATAAATGCGATAATAGGATATATAACAGAGGTCCAGACAGAAAAGGCAATAAACTTACTCAAAAGCCTATCAAGTCCATCAGCCATAGTGTTAAGGGATGGAATACAAAGGGATGTCAGTGTTGAAGAAGTAACCCCAGGAGATATTCTTATTTTAAGACCCGGTATTTATATTGCAGCAGATGCCCGTCTTTTAGAAGTAAATAATTTAAGTATAGATGAATCTGCTCTCACTGGCGAAAGCATGCCTGTTTTAAAGGGGATTGAAAGTTTAAAGCCTCTATCTGGTATTAGTTCAGATATTCCTCTTGCAGATAGGACAAATATGGTTTATAGAGGAACACTTGTGACTGGTGGACAGGGTATGGCTATAGTTGTTGCCACAGGCAAATACACAGAAATAGGGAAAATACAAATTCTTGTAGGAGAAGTAAAGCCACCAAAAACTCCACTGGAACAACAATTAGACAAAATAGGTACCCAACTCGTATATATAAGTGGTATTGTATGCGGTCTGCTCTTTATTGTTGGAATAATAAGGGGATATGGATTTCTAGAGATGATTAAGACTTCCATATCTCTTGCAGTTGCTGCTGTTCCTGAGGGACTTCCTACTGTTGCAACAACTTTGCTTGCTTTCGGTATTAAAAGGATGAAAAGAAACAATGTACTTATCCGTAATCTTGAGGTAGTTGAAACCTTAGGTTGTGTTCAGACTATTTGTCTCGATAAAACAGGAACAATCACATTAAATAGAATGAGTGTGTCAGAAGTTTATACAGGAATGAGAACCTTTAGAGTAGAAAAAGATAGATTTTACACAGGGGAGAACAAATTGGTAAATCCCTATGAATATGTGGATCTACTAAAACTCATTGAAATAGGCGTGCTTTGCAATGAAAGCATGGTAACCAAATCTCAAAATGGTTATGTTGTGAATGGTACATCTACTGAAAATTCACTTATTCACTTAGCAATAAGTGCTGGAGTTGATATATTGAGCCTAAGGGAAAAACATCCTTTGATGAGAATTCAGCATCGTTCAGAGAAAAAAAATTACATGGTAACGATTCACGACATAAAAAATGGTAATAATGGAGGTTCTCTTGGAAAGTTCATTGCTATAAAAGGAAGTCCCTCCGAGATACTATATTTGTGTAAATTTTATTTAAAAGACGGAGAAAAGATACCTCTTTCAGAAGAGGACCTTCTAACAATTGAGGAAGAAAATGAGCATTTGGCAAGCAAAACATATAGAGTACTTGGTGTTGCCTATGCAATTGTTGATGATACAAAGGAGTCTGAGATTAAACCATTGGAGAGTATTCTTGATACCAAATTTTTGATCAAAAAATTAGACCTTATTTGGATAGGACTTATTGGTATGGCCGATCCAATAAGAGATGGGGTAAAGGAGTTAATGAGTTCATTTCACAAAGCAGGTATTGATACGATAATGATAACAGGAGATCAAACCCCGACAGCCTATGCAATTGGAAAGGAACTTAATATTAGTAAAGGAGAACCTCTTCAGATACTTGATTCAACAAATTTGATGAACATTGAACCAGAAACTCTTAAGGCACTTTGTAAAGGTGTAAATGTTTTTTCAAGGGTAAGTCCTGCAAATAAATTACAAATAGTTCAGGCACTACAAAGTACAGGGAAGATTGTAGCCATGACAGGCGATGGAATTAATGATGCTCCTGCCCTTAAAGCAGCAGATATTGGAGTTGCAATGGGTCTTACAGGAACTGATGTTGCCCGAGAGGTTGCAGATGTAGTGCTTGAAGATGACAGATTAGAAACAATGCTTATAGCAATAAGTCAGGGAAGGACTATTTATGACAATATTAGAAAATCAATTCATTTTCTCCTATCTACAAATATGAGTGAGATAATGGTTATGTTTAGTTCTATTGCATTAGGTCTTGGACAACCTCTCAATTCAATGCAACTGCTATGGATTAATTTACTGTCAGATATAGCACCAGGACTTGCGCTTTCTTTTGAAGCTCCAGAGCCTGATGTCATGAGCAGACCTCCAAGAAATCCAGATTATCCTATTTTGAATTCTTCAGACTTCAGGAGAATGCTCTTTGAGTCAGCAGTATTGACTACAAGTACATTTGGAGCCTATGGATATGGCATTTTGAGATATGGATTAGGTCAAAAAGCAAGCACATTAGCCTTTGTTAGCCTCACACTTTCACAACTTACCCATGCAATAAGCTGTAGATCTTCGAAAAATTCCATTTTTGATAGAAATACCTCCATGACAAATAAATATTTGAATATAGCTGTTGGTGGTTCTATTGCATTGCAGATTTTAACAATGATTTTACCTGGATTAAGGGGTCTTTTAGGTATTGCTCCAATTGGACTTTTAGATGCTGTGGTTGTAGGAGGCACTGCTATAAGTTCTTTGATTATTAATGAGGCTACCAAATAATAGTTCTGATTTTATGAGGTGATTTATGAAAAAAGATTTTATCTTTATATCTGAATCTGTGACAGAGGGACATCCTGACAAGATTTGTGATCAAATAAGTGATGCGATAGTAGATAACTTTCTTCAACAAGATATCTTCTCAAGAATAAGGGCTGAGTGCGCTGTTTTTACGAATATTGTTTTCATTGCTGTGAATTTTAATTCAAATGCTATTGTGGACTTACCATTTATAGCAAGAAGAACAATAAAACTTATAGGTTATGATGATAATAATCCATTTAATGCCCAAAATTGCAGTATTTTAACAAGCATTAGGGAATCGGGTATACAAAAAAATCTTGTTGATGAAAGGGAGATGTCAGATGAAAATATAAATAAAATAAAAGCATTGGATCAGGCAACTGTATTTGGTTTTGCCTGCAACCAAACATCTGCCTATATGCCTCTTTCAGTCTGGCTTTCTCACAAATTAGCAAGAAGATTAATATCCGTTAGGTCTCAAAATATATTGCCTTATCTTGAACCTGACGGAAAAACTCAGGTAGGTATAGAATACAGATCTAGAAAACCATACAGAATTTACAGCATAACCATAATTGCAAGTCAAAGTAAAACAGAATCTCAAGGAGGACCAAGTTTGAGAAAGCTTTATAGTGACATCCTTGAACATGTTATATATCCATCTTTTATTGATGAAGAGATAAAGCCAGATGAAAGAACAAAGATTTTTGTAAATCCTGAGGGACCTATCATATTAGGTGGACCTTATATTCATTCAGGTTTAACAGGAAGAAAAAATGCTGTAGACACCTATGGAGAATATGCAAGACATGGAGACTCTGCTTTGAGTGGAAAGGACCCTATGAGAATAGACAGAATAGGAGCCTATGCAGCTAGATATGTTGCAAAAAATATTGTTGCTGCAGGACTTGCCGATGAATGCGAGGTTCAACTAAGTTATTCAATCGGGTTTTCAGCTCCAGTAAGTGTACAAATTGAGACTTTCGGAACTGGAAAGATTTCAGATGAACATTTAGCAAAAATTGTTAACAAGTACTTTGATTTGAGAATAGGAGGAATAATCAAAAGTTTTAATTTAAGGCGACTTCCAACAATAACAAGGGGAGGTTTTTATAGAAAGCTTGCTACCTACGGACATGTAGGAAGAATGGACATTGGGTTGCCTTGGGAATTAACAGATAAGGCTGACATTATTCGGCAAGATATCTTTTAATTTATAATTAAAGCAATATACTCAAAAAAGAAAGTGGCGTTCTCTCTAATGCTGAGCCAACAAAGGCGTTAAATATTGACTTTCCAACAACTGTTCCAATTTTTTCAGCTGTCTTATGAATATATTCATCGTTACTCATGGCTTTTGATATGTCAAAGTAACCCTTTCTCTGTAAAAATTCCAAAATATCTTTATGTTTAATCTTTTTATAATTGTAATTTATAAGGACACTACCTGTAGTTGTGTTTATGTCTACAACGGCAACCCCATCAAGCATGCTAAGGGCTTTCTTTAATTCATTGACAATGTTTTTATTGTTTTTAATAACGGGGCTTTTAATTCTTAATCTACCGGGTACATTATGCATATAATAGCTCATTTTCAATCTACCTCCTTTATTAAAAATTTTTTGTATGTTTTACAATCAGGATAGCCAGAACATCTGAATATAATTAAATCTCTCTCTATTTTGTAGAGATTCATTTTTTTATTGCAGTTAGGGCATTCTGGTTTTCCTTTGGCTTCACTCCTTTTTGCATGAATACTGAACTGCTTACCACATAATAAGCATTTGTATCTCTGTTCTCTGGTCTTAGTCTTTCCATATTTATAAAAAACATCAGAAGCACAGTTAGGACAGACAATTTTTAACTCATTTATGTTCTTTAGTCTGCTAATTAAAGGTATCATATTAAAAGTATAGAACAGAAATGTTACAGAATTATTAAATAAATATTAAATTTGTGTTAAATTTTTTGTAATTAAAATATGTTTAATTGGATGATAGATAAGCATCAGTTATTGGTAGATAGATTTTAAAAGTTGTTCCTTTGCCTAATTCACTTTCAACCTCAATATATCCTTTGTGGTCATTTACAATTATGTATACAATTGAAAGCCCAAGTCCTGTTCCTTTTGCTCCTTTTGTTGTAAAGAAAGGGTCAAATATTCTTTGTTTTATCTCATCATCAATTCCAGTTCCTGTATCTGATACTGAAAGAAGAGCATATTGTTTTTCTTGAACTGAAATTTTTTCATTTTTTATTTTTATTATTCCACCCTCTGGCATTGCCTCTTTTGCATTTGAAATTAAATTTGTCATAATTTCCTCAAAGGCTTTGATATCAATATTAACTTTAAGAGAATCCTCTAAAAGCTCATAAAT
>Ga0197142_1002785_pt1 | contig 15043 bp, 9 predicted proteins | sample GBS60_MetaG_FD_148614 | JGI IMG/M metagenome (GOLD analysis project Ga0197142, IMG submission 148614) | Sediment microbial communities from Great Boiling Springs, Gerlach, Nevada, United States - GBS 60_MetaG | ecosystem: Environmental > Aquatic > Thermal springs > Hot (42-90C) > Sediment... | reverse complement strand
CACCATTGATGGGAGAGTTCATGTGCCATTCCATAATAATCATTCCCTATAAGCCACTGCCTGTGGATCGTGCTCATCGTTTGATGTTCCATTCCACCGTAATAAAATGGGCTCACAACATCCATTCCGTATCTTTCAAATGGATAATCACCAAAAAGTGAATCATAAAAATAAATCATATCAGTTGTAAGTGCAAATGCAGTCGGTGCATAGATCGTATCCTCGGGCCAGAGATAATATTTTATCTCAATGCTCTCCCCTGGTGCAGGATAGAACCAGTCTGAATATGTTGTATAGATGCTTGACGCAAAGTGTATTAAATAAGGTGCAATGGGATAGTTGTGTTTCCAGTGGTATGTGGCAAATCCCTGGGATACAATCTTGCCAAGAAATTCACCTGTGGCGCAGACAGTAAATGAATCCGGAACAGTAATATAGAATTCAACCCCATAATCTGCCTTATCCCATAAACGGTCATAACAGGGAAACCATCTCTTTTCCGCAAAAGGACAACCCAGGGTATAGGAGATTGGATGGAGACTTTGATAATAGAGATAGCCCATATTTCCTGAGGCTGTGCCACTATAACCAACCATTATACTAAAAGAATCACCCTGGTTATAGGGATGGGGAAGATTGACCAGTATCGTCTCCGCAATGTGTGAATAAGTAGCAGAAATACCATCAACCTTTATTGAATCAACATTCAGACTGAGTAAATAAAGATCGATTTGATTTAAATTATTCAAATTGCTCCGCATTGCTATCGTTACTGCACCTGATATATAACGGGAATTCATCGGCAGTTGCAAATCTATTAAATAATGGAGAACATCGTATGAATGGGTTGATTCGGCACAAATAGATTCAGGATAAAAGGCCTGTTTACTTTCAAAGTCAAAGAGGTTTTGATTAATTATAATTAACAAAATAATCATATCTTTCCTCTATGTTATTTACGCATTATTAGGATTAACTCGCGCAATATGACTGCTGCCGCAGAACCCGATGCATAGGGCGATGTAGCAAGAGGATTATATTCAACAATGTCCGCACCGATTATCTTTCTATTTTTGAGCAATAAAAGAGAATCTATCAATTCTTTAATTGTTATTCCATTCGGTTCAGGTGTTGCTACCGCAGGCATTTGTGAGGGGTCAATAACATCTAAATCAATCGTTACATATAACGGATCAGGGATTTTATGAATAACCTTTTTTAAGGGTAGGAATGCTGAAAACCTGAATAGATTTTTTTTAAGAAAAAATTCTTCTTTCGTGCCAGAACGGATTCCAAACTGATAGATGTTATTTAATCCAATAATATCTCCGGCCCGACGCATTGCCGCAGCATGACTGTATCTTTCTCCATGATAGTTTTCTCTTAAATCTGCATGGGCATCAAAATGTATAATTGAAAATCTTTTGACCACCCTATTTATCCCCTTCACTATTGGAAAAGAGATTGTATGTTCACCGCCCAGGAATATAACTTTTTTCCCCTTTTTATACAATTCAAATGTCTTCTCTTCCATCTCTTTTAACTGGTCATCGGTCTCAAATTCATAATCATCAAGGTCCGCAATCTTTACCGATTCCAATGAGCGATTCTGATATGGTGAGAACCACTCAATATTTTCTGTGCACATCCTGATATATCTTGGCCCAAATCTTGAACCCGGAATAAAAGAGGATGTGCGGTCATACGGAAAGCCGATAATAACAACATCGGCATTTTTAAGATCTGAATTAGCATATTCAATTATCATCCTCACTTCCTTTTAAATTTTAAGCAGCATTTGTGTATCCAAGGGCACCAGCCATTGTTATCGCCTTAATCGGACAGACTTCAAAACATCTTCCACATCCTATACATTTTGCTTTGTCTATTGTGTGCCTCTTTCCTGATTTTCCTTCTATGGCATTGAACTGGCAGACCTTAATACATTCACCACAGCCATCACACTTTAAAGAAATAATTCCATAAGGTCTTGCCCCGGCACGGTCAATAAAACAATTCAACGGGCATTTATGGAAACAGATTCCGCAGGAATTGCATTTTTGATAATCGATCACAGGAAGATTATTTCTTAATACAATCGCTTCATAAGGACAGACCTCCACACAGATACCACATCCTGTGCACCCTGATTTACAAAAATTTTTTACCCGCTCTTCCACATCAAGAGACTTACAGGCAAGGTATATCAAATGAGAACGTGGTATCAATTCAAGAACATTCTTAGGACATTCTTTTACACATATCCCACAGCCATCACATAGATCAAGGTCAATAACCGGCAATCTGTTTCTGCCCATTCTGATCGCCTTTTTAGGACAAACCTCAATGCAGTGTCCATCGCCAAGACAGCCATATTCACAGGCTTTGTTCCCTTTAAAAAGTGTATAATTTAACCAGCAATCCTTTGGTCCTTTGTAAACAAAAAGATTCTTTGCGCTGGTCCCCCCTTTGCACCTCAGAACACAGATATATTCTTCCATTTATCTCTAAAGGTCTTTTATCAATTCAATAAATCTCTTGTATGGTATTGCAGTCCAGGATTCTGCTGAAACTGCACCACCGGAAAGACTTATCATTGAAACCTTTGCTGCAGTCTCCTCATCCGGGGCTTCATATATATCGAGAAAATCATAAGGCCCTAATAGTGCATAATGGGCAAGAAATTTTACTTCAGGACAATCTTTTTTAACCCTTTCCATCCATTGTCTCCCAATCTCTGCCCTTTTCTTCACATCCTTTGTCAATTCCGGTGATAACTTTGTTACAAGGATAAAAGTTGCCATATCAACTCCTTTCTTAAGATTATATTCTGATTAAAATTGAAGTCAATATCAAACCTTGAATTCAAAAGGATTGATTTTATGTTTTTTCATTAATCGGATCAAAAAATTTCTTGATACACCGAGCACCTCTGCTGCCTGGGTCTGATTACCCTGGGTCTGGGCAAGTGCCTTTTTTACGAGGTCAATCTCAAGTCTTTCCATCGCCTCTTTAAAATTCAAAGACAATTTTTCTTCTATCTTTATTGGTTCACCCATTTTTAGATGTATATCCTCTGGTTTTATAAATTTACCACGGGCGATGATTATTGCCTTCTCAATTGTATTTCTCAATTCCCTCACATTTCCTGGCCAGTCATAATCCTTTAATATCTCAAATGCCTCTGGTGTAATACCTTCAATCTCTTTATGATACTCCTTCACTATCTCCTTTAAAAAATGCTCGGCGAGTGGCGTTATATCTTCTTTTCTTTCTCTCAGTGGTGGAAGTTTTATGGGAAAGGTATTTATTCTGAAAAACAAATCCTTTCTGAATGTTCCTTTATTAACCATTTCTTCAAGATTGGTATTCGTCGCTACAATTATACGAACATCTACGACAATCTCCTTTTTGCCACCGAGTTTTCTGAATGCCCTGCTTTCTATGACCTTCAATAATTTTCCCTGAAGAAGCATCGGCATACTGCTTATCTCATCAAGGAATAATGTGCCTTTATGTGCCAGTTCTATTAAACCCTCTTTTCTCTTTCTTGCATCGGTAAATGCACCTGGCTCGTATCCAAACAATTCTGATTCAAGAAGATTTTCAGGGATTGTGGTGCAGTCAATATCTATAAAAGGACCATCAGAGCGATTGCTTATCTGGTGTATATAAAGGGCAAAGAGCCCTTTTCCTGTTCCACTCTCGCCTTCAAGTAGAATTGTGGAATTCGTTTTTGCCACTTCTTTTACCTGATTCAAAATTTCTTCCATTTTTTTTGATTTATAAACGAGCGGGGTCAATTTACCCCTGCAAAGAACCTGCAATTTATTTCGATAAAGATCTCGTTCTTTTTTTATTGAGAGATTTTGCTGAATCTGTTTTACGATGATACGGAGTTCCTGGGCATCAAGTGGTTTTATCAGGTAATTAAGTGCACCAAATTCCATTGCCCTGACCGCATCTTTTATCTCACCATAACCGGTAATGATTATTACATTTGCCTCCGGGTCATATTCCTTCATTTTTTTCAGAAGGTCAATACCTTTGATATCAGGAAGTCTCTGGTCAAGAATCACAATCATCGGTGAATTCTCAGTAAATAACTTCCATGCCTGTTCACCATTTGTTGCACTAAAGACATTATAATTCTCTTCTTCAAAAAGGGCTAAAAGAAAATTCCTTATGGATTCATCATCATCTACGATTAGTATTGGATACATAAAAAATTATACATATCATTTCATATAAGTCAATGGTCAATAAATTTTTTTTACTATCTAATGATTACAAATTTGCCGGTCTGTTGACCAACCCTGGAATCAACATGGAAAATATAAACACCACTGGCAACCAGCTGCCGATTCTCCGTCAATAAATCCCACCACTCATCACCACCCGCATCACCCTGAACCGAACCAACCGTCGCCTTATGCACTATCGTCTTTATTAAATCACCATTCAAGGTAAATATCCTTATCACACAATCCGAAGGCAAATTGATAAAACGCAAACGACGAATCAACGATGACTGCTGCCACTCATTGTGAATCAAATACGGATTCGGCACCACCTTCACATTCAAAGTCAACACAGAATCCACCACCATCCGCGCAGGCACTGAATTAATCCTGAATAACGCACTGAACGGCGCAGGCGGATACTTACTCGACGCCTTCAAAACCCAAACATCATTCTCCGAAGGACGCGGATGACCAGGCTTCATCCAGGTCTTACTAATACCAACCTTACCACTGCAAATATACAACGCACGCGTGCCCTGCGAAGCAGTATTCGAATAAACTAATGTATCACTGGAAAAATTCAAAGAACGAAAACACCAACCATCAGCCAGACTATCCGTCGCCGTATTCTCTAAATAAGGCTTATAAGGAATCGTATCCCCTGTCATCATATCTATCACCACCACCGTATTAACCTCTCCAGCCGGATCCTTCTTCTTCCAGATCACCCGAAAATCATTACCACGATACGCCCAGTTGATCACACGACCCGCCGCCGTCGCATCCAGACGAATCAAACTATCAGGATAAACACCCGACTCCTTTATCACCGTATCAAATATCACCACACTACCCTTGATCTTCGGCTTGATAAACCACGGCGTCACACTCACACCATTGAACTCCTTAAACTCATAAAAGTAAGTATGGGCAAAGGTATCAAGCGGCATCACCACCTTGAAACTATCAACCTCAACATTATCCTTATCCAGTAAATAAGCACTATACATCGGCTCACTACCAACACGCACAATCGGACCAAACCTCAAATACTGCGGATCCTCAGTCATATTCAAAGGATAAACAATACGCGCCGTAACATTAGAAACCAATAACGGATTACCACTCAATAATTCTCCACTTATACTACCCGGCTCATAGTTCGCTGGATCCCGTCTCGGCACCGCCACCACACCAGTCAAACCACTCTCAAAATAAATCGGCCGCGGACCCTGAACCTTCACCGTATCATAAATGTATATCCACTTGGAATCAGGCGCATAGAAGAATGAATCTACCACAAAGATTGAATCAAAGAAATCCTTCACATAATTATAATCAAACGAAGTCACCGCATAATAATAACCAAAACCATTCCGCACATCCGTATCAACAAACGAATGAACCAGACCAACATCCGTCGCCTGAAGCGCAATAGAATCAGGAACATCTGGCTCCTTAAAGGTTATACCATTCGATAAATCAAATGAGGCAACCAATTTCCAGGTCCCGGTCTTACCGGTCGGACTCTTCCAGATCCGATAACCCTCAAAATCATATTTCTTGTAATAAGGGTCATAATTGGGTGAAGCAGGATTTGAAACCACATCATAGTATGGGTCAGATGCAACCTCTGGAGCATTATCCCAGATTAAGGTAATCTTACCATCACCAGGCACACAGGTCAATTTCGGCGGTGGAGGTGGTCCGGGCAAAAGCCAGTTCATATCAAAGAAGAACTGCATCCAGTTGTCTATTTTAGCAATCTCAGTATCAGGTTTTGTATGATGCTGTGAATCCCATTCTGTAATCATCAATCCGACTATTAGTATTATGCTGGAATCAGGCATAAGTTCAAAAGGTCCGCATGACATTACAAATCTCTGGTCATCGGGCATAACTATCGTGTCAAAAGGACAATATTCACCGGTCTTAAAATTATACCCGGCAAGGGTCATATATCTTTCATTATCTTTATTCGGCTCAAGATTGAGTGTGAATCTTTTGAATGCAGTCATCCCCAGCTGTGGAATCTGTGATGGATCGCGCCAGTCTGGTAGACCATCGTTATCAATATCCCATCTTGATACAGGAATATTACGGACATAATAAATGCTATCACGCTCATATTCATCAGGAATACCATCATTATCTTTATCAAACCCTTGTTTGAGGTCCCAGGGGGTTTGAAGCAGGTCAAAACCGATAACCCCGGGAAAAGAATTCCAGCCTGGCTCCTGTGCATTTTGCCACTGGTATGCGAGGTTGTTAACCCATATTGATTCTCCTCCAATTATATAACATCTCTCTTTTATTCCATAACAGACATCATTGGCATTTGCCCCAGATTCATTTCCGATATCACAATCTGAACAGAATCCGATGTATAAATTTTTTATGGATTTATGGAGAACATTCTTTATCTCAAATGTTAAAAATAGCATATCTTTAAGGAATGGCAAACTCCAGGCATAGACTGTCTGATAGACCTCAATCCCGATGGGCTTTGTATCACCTGGCATATGAAAATTCCCATCACAATCATTATAACAACACCAGGAATCCTGGTTAGAAAATAGTTTCTGTGGTGCCATTGGAAAGATATTTAATGGTGGTGGCCAATTTTCCGGAAAAAGGTATATAACTGCCTCAGGCGAATAATAGGGTTGATTATTTAAACCCGGCACAAATTCACTCTCTCCACCATGCGGTCCATAGCCGATAGTTACCATCGTATCTTTAGTAACTGTATCTATCGCCCCAAACCATATCCCTGCCCCATATATATAATTCTGACCCGAACCTTTGGGCCAAAAACAGCAATCTCCAATCTTGCCATAATTAGTTATGTAAAACTCAATATTATTTACATTATGCACCTTTCTATCAAAATAACGACCACTACCAGTGCTCTGGCCATTCTGGATAGTAAAGAAAAATAGGATTAAAAGCATAATACCTCCTATTACAATTCCATTATATTTGATTTTGTGAAATTTTTGTGAAATTCTTAGTGGGGTCTACATTTAATCCATTCCATCATCTGCTCATATTTATCAGATTGTTCAATTGCCCAGTTATCATACCAGTTCCGGGCAAACCCATTTTTATAAATCTCAAAAAGCCTTTCATATTTTAGTTTATCAACCCTTCCTTCTTTCTTATATTCTGCTAAAATATTTTCAAATTCTTCAACATCCGAAATGATATATAAATCAGGAGATATATGATAGGAACCAGTGTGGACCGAGATTGGTTCATCAATTTCATAATCACTCAAAGCCTTACGGATATGGTGGATTGCCTTGCGCAGACTGGCATAGCCCTGTTTCAAACCAGATTTAGGCCAGAAGATTTCAATGAGTTCATCCTGGGTGAATGAACGATTTTTGTAAAATAATAAATAGAAGAATAACTTTTTGGCTTTTGTGGTCTGCCATTTTTCTTCATTAACCAAACTTCCATTGATTTTTAAAGAAGGATTCCCAAAGAATGATACCTGGATAATATGGAATGGTTTAAATTTCTTTAATATTGAGAATAGATAATGAAGGCGGATATGATTATTGATAATAAAATTTAATAATTTTTTATCCTTCTTTAATTCTTTTAAAAGTATAAAATCAAAACTATTTCTCTCCGCCCTATCCATCAGTTTAAAGAGTATCCTTTCTAATTCATTTGCTCTGCCTTTATTATTGAGCACTGTGCATAATTTGAGTTCAGTAAGGAATATATCAAATCCAAGTTTATATCTCTGACTCAGTTCCTTTGCCTTATTAAGGAATTCAAGCGCCCCATCATATTCATTCTTTGCAATCTTTATCTGTGCCTCGGTAAGGAGGATGGGAATTGAATCTGCTTCATCTTTGTTCTTTTTAAATTCATTTATTTTATCAACAATCTTCTCGGCTTCAACAATATTATCATCCATTATTTCTATCCGGCACAATTCATTAAGGACTGTAGTGATAAGCCAGGGAACGTTTAATTGCTTATAGACTTCAAGGGCTTTATTGATATACTCCCGCGCAGTTTTTAAATCATCCTCCTCAATGGCTAAAAGACCAAAGCCTCGCCAGATTCCTGCCATTGACCATGGGTCATTATAAGCTTTACAGACCTCAAGACCTGTTTTTAGAATTCTTCGGGCACCATTAATATTTCCGAGCAATAAAGAAATCCGTGCACCATTATAAAACCCAGCACCACATCCTAAGGAAAAGTGTGCTTTTAGTAATTCAATTGCAGGAAGAATCTTTGAATATGCACCATTAAGACTTCCCATCTTGAATTCATTCATTGCCCAGTTGTTAAGAATGCTGGTCTTTAGTTCATCCAACCCGCGCCTTTCCGCGATTCTGAATGCCTGATGGAAAAGTCTTCGTGCCTCAATAAGTTTTTTACCACCAAGGGAATTATATATTGCACCCAGTGAATTCATCGCAGAAGCCTTTAAATGGTATAATCTATCAGGGCAGACCCTCAATAGTTTCTTAAGTAATTTGATTGATTCTTTCAAATTTCCCTGATTTATGAGGACACCACTAAGGACATACATTATCTCCGTTTTCAATTTTTTATTCTTCTTCACCCATCTCAATGCCATCATTAAGACATCCTTCGCCTTTGCGAGGTCACCAAGATAGCCCAGTGCCTCACCATAGTATTTTAAAATTTCAAAATTTCTGTTTAATACTCCTTCTGGTAATTTTTCTATTGCAGAAATAATACTCCTATACCTTCCCTGCTCCAGCATCCTCTGTCCGATTAGTTCAATCATCTTAACGACACGATTATAATCTCCAGCAAAGATATAATATTTTAAAGACTCTTCCTGGTTTACATTAGCATAATAATCACCAAGTCGGTGATAAATCTCCTTTTTTCTATCCTCATTTTGGAATCTACTTTTTAAAAAGTCCTGGAAAAGAGAATGGAACCGATAATTGCCATCAGGCAAGGCAAAGATAAAGGCATTCCGTCTAAAGATTTCTTCTATAATCTGTTGGCAGTTATCTATACCCGTCACTGCCTCACAGATATCCGGATTCAGATAATCAAGTAATGAACAATCAATGAGGAATTTCTGATATTCAGGCGGTTCGTTTTTAAAAACTTCCTGGGCAAAATAATCAAAGATGTTTTCTGCAAATTTTTTATATTCACTTTGTATCTTTTTAAAAAATTCTTTTTTTTCATCCTCTTTGGTCCCGTATGTTTGTAAGATTAAACTTAAACACGCAGGCCAGCCCTCAGAATTTTTAAATAACCAGTCAATCTCATCTTCGCAAAGTTTTAAATTATAGATTGTAGTAAATAAAGCACAAATCTCATCCCTTGTAAAGCACAGGTCATCCATTGTGATTTGAAATATTTCATCAGTTGCCTTCAACTTCGCCAGCGCGATTGATAGTTCTGAACGGGAACAAATTATAAGATGGAGTTTTTTAGGCATATTTTCAAGAAGGTAAGAAATTATACTATCTATTGTAGTAGAATCCTCAAGATTATGATAATCATCAAGGATTACATAGATATCATACTTGAAAGTATTGATTATCTCATTTATTAGTGTTCCCAAAACAATCCCAGACATTCCCGGTGGAAGATTAAAATATTGACTCAGTTTATAAATATTTTTACCAAATTCAGGATAAATGTTTTTGATTCCGGTAATCAAATGTGATAAAAAGACTGAAGGGTCGCTATCTTCCTTTTTCAATTGATAATAGACATATGGAATCTTTGCTTCGCTGATAAATTGGGTTAAGAGTGTGGTCTTTCCATAGCCAGCACCCGCACATATAAAGATAAATTTTTTATGCATATTTTGATTGAGAAGATTGACAAGCCTGCCCCGATAAAGGATTTTTGGATTTATCTCAGGAAGTTGTAATTTACTCAGCAGCACAAACCCCTCTCTATTCATAATACAATTATATTTAAATGATATTAAGTGTCAAGTAATTTTAAGCGAACATAAAAATGAATATGTTGACATTTATTATTAAAATGTTATAATAATAAATTATGAAACGAAGAATTGGTGTGCTTACAAGCGGTGGTGATGCACCGGGGATGAATGCAGCGATAAGGGCGATAGTCCGCACTGCCCTTTATAAAAATTATGAAATCCTGGGGATCAAACATGGTTACAGGGGATTGTTAAATGATGATATGATACAACTGGACCATTATTCAGTGGCAAATATCATCCAGCGCGGCGGGACGATCATTGGAACTGCACGGTGTGATGAGTTTGAGACAGATAAAGGAATGAGAAAGGCAAAGAAGGTTATGGAAAAAAATAGAATTGATAGTATTATCGTTATTGGTGGTGATGGAACGATGCGTGGGGCTAAGGAATTTTCTGAAAGATTTGAAGCAAAAGTTGTTGGGCTACCAGGGACGATCGACAATGACCTTTATGGAACAGATTTTACCATTGGTTTTGATACTGCTGTGAATAGTGCACTTGAAGCGGTTGACCGCATTAGGGATACAGCATCATCCCTTGAAAGGGTATTCTTTATCGAGGTAATGGGAAGATATGCAGGATTTATCAGCCTTGCAGTCGGGCTTGCGGGCGGTGCTGAAGATGTTATCATTCCTGAAACACCAACGAATATTAAGGAAATTGCCCGGACGATAAAAGATAATATTAAAAAAGGGAAAAAGTCAAATATAATCATCGTAGCTGAAGGTGATGAGGCAGGAAATGCATTAACCATTGCCCGCAAGGTGAAAAGGTTGACCAATGAAGATTTTCGGGTAGCGGTCCTTGGCTATATCCAGCGGGGTGGAACCCCGACTGCAAATGACCGTATTCTTGCATCAAGATTGGGATATGCCGCAGTAGAGGCGATTGAAGGTGAAAGATACGGAGTTATGGTTGGTGAAATAAACCGCGAAATTGCATATACACCATTTGAGCAGACTTATACAATAAAAAAACCGGTTGAAGATTATCTTTATAAAATGATAAAAATCCTATCCGGATAAAAATCAGATAATCACAGATTCTCTTTTATTTTTTTTATAAGGTGCTGGGGATCGAGTCCGTATTTTTTGTATAATGCATCAGGCTCATCAGAGCCACCGTATTGCTCTATACCGACCTTTATAAATCTTGTATTAATATTACCCTCAGCAATCATCTGGGCAATTATGTTTCCAATACCTGTGTGTGCAATATGGTCTTCATAGGTGATTATCAAACCTGTCTTTGCTGATTCTTTTATTATCCCTGGATTAATCGCAAATGGTGAAGAAATATTATATATTTTTATTTTAATCCCCTGATTACTCAACTCATTATACGCCTCTATTGCCTTTGATAACATTGCACCCATAGTAAATACTACACAGGTATCGCCATCCCTTATCAAATCCATGTTTCCGTATTCAAATTTATAATCTTCATCAAAAAATATTTTCCCTGAATCATCTTTAATTATCGGAAGTTTTGTCCTTCCCACACCGATGACCCAGTTCCCGGGTTGATTCAATACATAGCGGACGATGTGGTCGGTCTGATTCGGGTCTCCAGGAATGACAACTTTAAATCCAAACAGATTCCTTAATACTCCAAGATAATCAATGCAATGGTGGGTCTTACCATCAGGTCCAACATTATAACCAAGATGTGTCGCAAAGATCTTTAAATTTGTATTATTGATATCATTCAATCTCAATTGATTAAAAACCTCGTCAATTGCGAATACACCGAAATCCGCCCATACGGTCAATATTCCATTTATTGATAGAGCACCTGAAATCGTCGCAGTCGTATGTTCACTCACCCCGGCTTCAAAGAAATTTTGAGGCAGAATTTTAGCAAATTTATTTGTCTTTACTGAATCCATAAGGTCGCAATCAAAAACTGCAATTGTATTGGGTGGATTCAATTTGGCAACTTCTTCAAGGACATCACCGAATACTGTTCTGGGATCGGTTGTTTCTTTATATAACCTGGGTTTGCCTGTTTTAATCGCTGGTTGTGGAATTTCTAACCTTCTATAATATTTTATCTTTCTCTCTTTGTTCTTTAACAAGAAATCTATATCATCTTCAATCCCTAATTCCTTTAAGGCATTTTTACATTCTTCCCTGGTTAGTGATTGCCCGTGATATTTAGCATTGTTTTCCATAAATGAGACACCCTTACCGATCGTTGTCTCACAGATTATAACATAAGGGCTTGTTTTATCAGAGATCGCTCTTTTCACTGCCCCATATATCTCTTTATGATTATGTCCTGAAACCTCAATCACCTTCCAGCCGTCCGCAAGATAATTTTCCTTTATATTAACCGGCATTATATCTTCTACCCTGCCTGAAATCTGAAAATGGTTGTAATCAATTAAAACCGTGATATCATTCAAGTTAAATTTCTTTGCAAAACGTCTCGCCTCACCAACCTGCCCTTTTGCCTGTTCTGCATCACTCATCAAAACGAATGTATGATAATTTAAATTTTTCAATTTTGCTGCGAGGGCAAAACCACAACCCGCAGAAAGCCCCTGGCCTAAATTGCCTGTTGTCCATTCAACACCCGGGATATGCCTTTCAATATGCCCTTCAAATGGGCTATGAATCCTCCTGAAACTCACCAATAGATCTTCGCGATCAACAAACCCAAGTTTTGCCAGCGTTGAATATATGCCCGGTGATGTGTGGCCATGGCTCACAACGACCCTATCCCTATCTGGCGCATTGTAATTTTCTGGTGTGATATTTGCAAAATAGAATATTGTAAGATAGATATCAATGGAAGACATAGAACCACCCGGATGACCAGAACCCGCAATCGTCGTCATCTTTATAATATCACCCCTGCAAACCCGGGAAAGTTCTTCCAGCTCTTTCCAGATTTGTTCATTTATTTCGCTGAAAAAATTAATCTTTTTCATACTACCGATACCTTAAAATCATCTTCCGCAATTGTATAATCTGGTTTTATTTTTAAAATGAGATTGCAGTCTTTGGAAAATTTTGCCAGGATATCAGAACCACGCGTGGTGAGAAAATCGGCAATACGCGGCGAGACTTGTAATTCTACAATCTTATTTTTTATCGATCTTGCATTATTAAAGAACCAGCGCTCAATATCACTGATCACACTCATTTTTGAGATTATCCTTCCCCTGCCCTTGCACATCGGACAGACTTCGCTCAATGAATAAGTAAGACTTGTGCGCGACCGCTCCCTTGTAAATTGAAATAGACCGAATTCGCTCACCTCACCAATCCGATAACGGGCACGGTCATTCCGAATCAACGATTTGAATTCACGCACAACCTTATCAATACTCTCTCTTTTTTCCATATCAATCAGATCAACAATGACAAGTCCACCAATATCACGAAGGCGGAGCTGGCGTGCAATCTCTTTTATTGCCTCAAGGTTTGTTGATAATGCAAGTTTCTCTGCCTGTTTCTCCCTTGAGGATTTTCCTGTATTTACATCAATTGCCAAAAATGCCTCAGTATGGTCAAGGACAATATATCCACCACTCGGCAACCACACCTTTCTTTCAAAAATTGTCTTCAATTGCTCTTCAATTCCGAATTTAAAAAATAGTGGTTCTGGTTCTCTGTATAATTTCACCCTTGAACGCATTCTTGGTGATACATTGCTTAAATACTGTATTATCTCACGATATTTTGTTTCATCATCAACATAAAGATTTCTCACTTCCTGGTTAAACAAATCGCGAACTATTTTTATCAATGTGCTCGGCTCCGCATAAATTAAACAGGGTGCGGGTTCTTCAGACTTCTTTACACTCTTTTCCCAGAGGGATTTTAAATAATGCACTTCCTGCTGGATCTCTTCAGGACGGGCAGTCGCAGCCGCGGTTCTGATAATCAATCCCATCCCTTGGGGTTTAATTTCTTTTGCAAGGCGCGCGAGTCGTTCCCTTTCATGGCGATGATGAATCTTTCTTGATACACCTATATTCTTGGCATTTAAAAGTAGCACCACATACCTGCCCGGAATAGAAATATAAGAGGTTACGCGCGGACCTTTTACGCCATATGAGTCCTTTGTGATTTGAACGATTATTTCCTGATTTTCTTTTAATTTTGCACCTTCAACCCTTACCTCTTCTTCAATCTCAATATCTTCACTTTCAAACAGTTCAGAAAATTCTTTGAATGGAATCTCATCAAGAGGTAGAAATCCATTCTTTTCCATACCGATATCAACAAATGCTGCCTTCAATCCGGTCATAAGATTCAAGACCTTTGCCTTATATATATTTCCAACAAGGCTGATCTGGTCAGGACGATCGACATGGAATTCAATCAAAACATCGTTTTCCAGCACTGCAATCCTTGTTTCAGTAGTAGCAACACTTACAAATATATCTTTTCTTATCATTTTACCTCCATCGGCGAATACAGAAGTCCACCTTTCTTTATAAACATCAATGTCCTGGTGACTTTATATTTCTTTACCTCTTCTACTGGCATCTCAGTAAGGTATGAAAGAAATTCATAAATATTAACATATTTTTCACCATAATACAATCCACAATTCAAGATATTTTCATTATAAGACATTGATTCTAATGATTCTGATATATTCTTGACCCTTGACTTGGAATTCATATATACCGGCTGATCTTTAAAAATTTCAAGTGGTTTACGGATTTCACCCTGCGGAATAGAGACTTCATAGTATATTAAGTTTATTGAACTTGATAAAGATGGTGTATTCGGAGAGATTCCACGGACATCGAGTATCCTTATCCCTGGTGGAAATCGTGTATTCAATTCACGGGAAATAT
>Ga0197142_1002784_pt1 | contig 15045 bp, 12 predicted proteins | sample GBS60_MetaG_FD_148614 | JGI IMG/M metagenome (GOLD analysis project Ga0197142, IMG submission 148614) | Sediment microbial communities from Great Boiling Springs, Gerlach, Nevada, United States - GBS 60_MetaG | ecosystem: Environmental > Aquatic > Thermal springs > Hot (42-90C) > Sediment... | reverse complement strand
GCTCCTCACCATCACGGTTCCCTTCAAGGAGACGATCCACGGGCACAAGGTGCCCATAGAGTGAGGCAGTTTTCCCGGTGGCCCTCTCCGTGGAGGGGCTACCGGGATCCTCAACATGAGTGATTTCACACCATCTTTTTTGCAATCCCCGGAACTCCCACTGTATACTCGTCTTGAAAGGAGCTGGCCCTCGGGGAGCTGAATGGACCGGAGAGGCGTTCTTCTCCCCAACCCGATCTCGCCAAGCCCCAGGGTTGGCTCTCGCTATATTTGAGCTGGATTGTTGGGGACACGGAAACGAGGGGTTGGTCAAACGGTTCCACAGCGAAAAGGGCTCTTATCTTGGATCTCGGATATGGCCCCGGTTTTGAGTCCGCACATTGGGGAGTGTGCCTGGGCCTCTGTGGTGTCATCCTCAAAGGTCATGAGATTTGAACAACAATTCGAATTCGGAGGGGAAGATGTTTCCGAGAGTCGATCCCATCTCAACCGAAAGTTGGAGGAAGCTCGAGGAGCATTATCTCAGGATCAAGGACCTCCATATGAGGGACTTGTTCAGGGAGGATCCAGGGCGTTTCGAGAGATTTTCCATCTGGTTCGAGGATGAGATCCTTGTGGACTTCTCCAAGAACAGGATTGTCGATGAAACCCTCGAGTTACTCGTGTCCCTCGCAAAGGAGTGTGGCCTTCCCCAAGCAATAGAGTCCCTTTTCCAGGGGGAGCTTGTAAACGAGACCGAGGGGAGAGCAGCTTTTCATGTAGCCCTGAGAAACCTATCCCCTGAGCCCATGAGGGTGCTGGGTCACGATGTGATGCCACAGGTTCGTGAGGTCTTGGGAAAGATGAGGGAGTTCTCCGAATCAGTGAGACAAGGGAAATGGTTGGGCTACACTGGCAAGCCCATAACTCATTTGGTCAATATCGGCATAGGCGGTTCGGATCTTGGGCCGAGAATGGTCGCCCAGTGCCTGAGACCGTACGCTCATCCAAGGATCTCCTTGGATTTCGTATCCAATGTGGACGGTGCCGAGATCTCCCGTGTGCTGGAAAGGTCAGATCCTGAGACAACCCTCTTCTTCATCTCATCCAAAAGCTTCACAACCCAAGAGACCATGACCAATGCCATGACCGCAAGGAAGTGGTTCCTGGAGAGGGCGAAAGATGAGCTCCATATAGCCAAGCACTTCGTCGCCATATCGACTCGAACTGACTTGGTGGAGCGCTTCGGCATAGATCCCAGGAACATGTTCGTCTTCTGGGACTGGGTTGGAGGAAGATTTTCAGTATGGTCTGCCATAGGGCTTTCGGTGTGCTGTTACGTGGGATTCGAGCGTTTCCAGGAAATGCTCCTAGGGGCTCATCGTATGGACGTCCATTTTCGCAATGCACCGTTGGAGAGAAACATCCCCGTTATCCTGGCCCTCCTCTCCATCTGGTACAACAATTTTTTGGGGGCAGAGACAGAGGCTGTTATCCCCTATGACCAATCTATGGAAAGATTCCCCGCGTATCTTCAACAGGCCAGCATGGAGAGCAATGGAAAGAGCACAACCCGTCTCGGCAAGAGGGCCACTTGGTCCACAGCCTCTATTCTTTGGGGAGAGCCAGGGACCAATGGCCAGCACGCCTTCTTCCAGCTCCTCCATCAAGGCACAAGGCTCGTGCCCGTGGATTTCCTGGCCCCTGCTCGCACTCACTATCCTGTAGGCAATCACCATGACATTCTCCTGGCCAACTTCTTGGCTCAGTCTGAGGCCCTTATGGTGGGCAAAACCCAGGGGGAGGTGAGACGAGAGCTCGCCTCCCTGGGCAGGAGCGAGGAGGAGATCGAGAGGCTCGCCCCCCATATGAGTTTCGAGGGTAACAGGCCCTCCAACACCATCGTATTCAGGAAGCTCACCCCATGGGTTCTGGGTGCCCTGATGGCCATGTACGAACACAAGATATTCGTGCAAGGGGTCATATGGAACATATACAGTTTCGACCAATGGGGAGTGGAGCTGGGAAAACAACTGGCAAAGAGGATACTCTCGGAGTTGGAGGGAAGTGGGCCTCAGGTCCCACACGACTCATCCACCAGAGGCCTGATAGATGTCATAAGATCCATGAGAGAGAGTTGAAGGCTCCGAGGCCCTCTTCCCCTTATGAGCTCTCAGGTCTCATTGCCTCTGAGTTCAAGGATCTCCACCCTGTGGTTCGCCTCGGGATGAAGCTGAGAGGGCCCCTCAGTGAGGAGAACGAGCCCGCGCGCCATTCCCCTTTGCTCGAGCCACTGCTCGATATACGCAGTCCAGTCTTCAACGGGCCTTGTCTCGAGGACTGGCATCACCCCCCTCGTGAGACCTAGGGCATGGAAGGTCTCGAGGGATGAGGTCACCGCCACAATCCACGCAGAGGGCCGCAACTTGGCAATGCTCCTTGCTGTGGCACCGCTTTTTGTGGGAACGAAGATGGCTAGGGGAGTTACCCTCTCCAATATGGCTCCTATGGCCGATGCCAAAAGCTCCCTCAGTGGGACCTCTTCTTGGGGGACAGTGGGGATGTGGCCCCTTGGGGGAGTGGCCGACCCTTGACCTTCTGCAAGGCATGCGATCCTGGCCATTGTCTCGACTGCCTCCACAGGATACTTTCCCGCAGCCGACTCCCCCGAGAGCATTATGCAATCCGTCCCGTCGAGCACTGCATTGGCTACATCCGTGGCTTCGGCCCTAGTGGGTCTCGGGTGCTCCACCATGGACTCCAGCATCTGGGTTGCAGTGATGACGGGTTTGCCAAGCCCATTGGCCATCTTAATGAGCATCTTCTGGATCATGGGGACGCTCTCCACCTCAACCTCCACTCCAAGGTCACCCCTCGCTATCATGATGCCATCCGCCTCACTCATTATTCCATCCAAGTTCTCGAGGGCCTTGGATCTCTCCAGCTTTGCAACCAGGAAAATCTCTCTACCTCTATCCATGGCAAAGTCCCTGAGGTCCTTCAAATCCTGGGGGGTCTCGACGAAGGACTGACAAACCACATCGATCCCCCAGGCGAGGGCCAATTCAAGCCACCTTTTATCGGATTCCGTGAAGGCGGAAGATCCCAGACTTATTCCAGGTACATTCACCCCTTTGTGGGATCTCAACTCGCCGCCTGCGACCACAAGACACTCTATCTCCTCCCCATGGATGGAGAGGACCTCCAATCGAATGATCCCATCGTTGAGAAAAATCCTGTCCCCCTTTTTCACCTTCTTGGAGAGGCCTTCGAGGCCCACAGTGCATCTTCTCTCGTCTCCCAGGACCTCTCTCTCTGTGAGGGTGAAGAGTTGCCCTCTTTTCAACTCCACTGGCTCCTTTTCTAGCTTCCCTATCCTGATCTTAGGGCCCGGGAGATCTGCCATGATGGTAACGGGCCTTCCCACCGCTTGGGCCGCCTTCCTTATCCTGGAGACCATTTCCTCGTGCCAGAGCGCATCTCCATGAGAGAAGTTGAGCCTCGCCACATCCATGCCAGCGACTATCATCTTCTCTATTATGGACTGCTCCTCAGAGGAGGGGCCCAGGGTGCACACTATCTTCGTTTTGTTGGCCCTCAGCTGGAGCACCATTGACCTCACCTCAAATCCCTCGGTTGCCCAGTCACAGCCAGTACACTCTCCCACAGGTGTCCCCCTGGATCTATTCGCTTTCTCTGGGAGACCGCAAGGGGTATGGGGACGTGGGTGAAATGCCCCTTCCAATAACCAACGACCATGTCCGTCCTCCCACTCATGGCAGCGTGGACGGCGTGATGGCCCAGAAGGAGACACAGTGCGGCGTCCTGGGCATTTGGCGGACCACTCCTTATGGTGTAGCTCGGGTCTATGTACTTGAGGTCTATTCGCAACCCCCTTTCCCTGAAATGGGCCCTTATCTTGTCTCGAAGGAAGGTGCCTATGTCCCCCAGTTTTGGATTGCCCGATGCATCCCTCTCAAGGGGCTGGCCCAAGAGGTCCTGCCCTGCCCCCTCCGCCACTACTATGACCGCATGGCCTCTCTTGACCATCCTAGCCTCCAGCACCTGGAGGAATCGTTCCAGGGTGAAAGGGACCTCAGGCACGAGGCAGAAATTCACATCATTGTCGGCCAACACAGTATAAGCGGCTATGAACCCAGACTCCCTCCCCATGAGCTTCACCAATCCTATGCCTCCCCTTGCGCTCACTGCCTCTGTATGTGCGGACTGGGTAACCCTTCTCGCTTCGGCCACAGCTGTCTCGAAACCAAAGGATCTCTCTATGTATGAAATGTCATTGTCTATGGTTTTGGGCACCCCAACCACTGCGATCTTTGTCCTCCTCTTTTTTATCTCCTCCACTATGGCATGGGCTCCCCTGAGAGTGCCATCACCCCCAATGGTTATGAGGATGTTTATTCCCAGCTCTTCGAGGGTGTCCACCATTGTGGTAACCGGCTGGGGACCCCTCGAGGAACCGAGCATGGTCCCACCTAGTTGATGTATCCGGTCCACTGCCTCGGGGGTGAGCTCCACGACCCTGTGGCCGAACTTGGGGTTGAGCCCCTCATATCCGTATCGGAATCCATAGATGGGGGAAATACCGTAGTGATAGTGAAAGCACAGGACTATGGCCCTTATGACATCGTTGAGTCCGGGGCACAGCCCGCCGCATGTGACAATCCCGCAGCGGACTTTGGAGGGATCGAAGAAGAGGAATTTCCTCGGCCCCGCCAATTCCATGGCGGGGGGATCCTGGCCTTTTTCCAGATAAGCCTTTATCTTCTCCGGATGCGAATGGAAGACCACACGATCCACGTCCTCAACGAATCTCGTGCCTTTCATGGGCGATGGGAAATGTCCCTCTCCCAACTTCTCAATTGAGAAATCCAATCTCTCGAGCTCCATCTCTACCCTCTCCCCGACTTACTCGGATTCCTATCCAGAAGCTTATCCTCTAGGGGATAATACCACAAGGGTCGAAATCATGCGTTCCCACCCTCTTTTGCCTTGCTCCTTGAGTGCGCGTAGCTTAAATTGGCACCATGTGGAATGTTTGGGAGGAAAAGAAAAATGGCTGAGAGGACAAGTGGCATACTCCTTCCCATCTTCTCCCTCCCGTCAGAATACGGGATCGGGGATTTGGGTCCTTGGGCGCACTGGTTCGTGGATTTTCTCCATGAGACCTTACAGACCCACTGGCAGGTACTTCCCGTGCATCCCACAGATCCCATATCCGGAAACTCCCCATACAGCAGCATCTCGGTGATGGCCGGAAACCCCCTCTTCATAAGCCCAGAGCTCTTGCTCCGCGAGGGGTTGCTCCATGAGGAGGACATTGCCCTAGAAGAGCCCTTCCCCAGAGATCGCTGCGACTACGAGAGGGTGATTCCCTGGAAAAGGAAGGTTCTCGAGAAGGCATTTGGAAAGGTTCGGGGGGGCCACCCCCTGTGGAGACATTTCAAGAATTTTTGCGAGAAAGAGGCCCATTGGCTCGAGGATTATGCCCTCTTCGTCTCCATCAAGAAAAAGCTAGGCGGTATCCCGTGGACCGCCTGGCCGGAGGATATAAAGTGGAGGGATCCCGGCTCCCTCAAGAGGGAGAGGAAGGAGTTGGAGGAGGAAGTGGAAAAGGAGATGTTCTTCCAGTTCCTCTTCTTTCGCCAATGGAAGGAGCTCAAGGAAAGGTGCGAGGGGAGGAGAATCCACTTAATAGGAGATGTGCCCATCTACGTAAGCCACGATAGCGTGGATGTGTGGCGAAGACCAGATCTCTTCCACTTGGATGAGGAAGGGAATCCTGAGGTAGTGGCAGGTGTACCTCCGGATTATTTCAGCGCTACGGGCCAAAGATGGGGCAACCCCATCTACAGGTGGGATCGCGTTGCCCAGGAGGGTTTTGAGTGGTGGATTGAGAGGCTGGATCAAAACTTTCGCCTCTTCCACAAACTCAGAATAGATCATTTCAGGGGCTTTTTCGGCTACTGGGAGATACCAGCGAGTGAGAAGACCGCGGTCAATGGGAGATGGGTCCAGGGCCCAGGGGAGAAGTTCCTGGAGAGGATTCTCGAGAGATATTCCAGGGATTCCATAATCGCAGAGGATCTAGGGGTCATAACCGAGGATGTGAGATTAGGCCTCGAGAGGCTGCGAATTCCTGGGATGAGGGTCTTGCAATTCGGCTTCAGTGGAGACTTTCCCAGAAACTGCCACCTGCCTCACAATTACGTTCCTAACTGTGTTGCGTACACTGGCACCCACGACAATAACACGCTTCTCGGATGGTGGGAGAACGAGGCCACACGGGAAGAGAGGGGGAGGGTATTCTCCTACCTTGGGAGGAAGCCCTCCCCTCGAGAGCTTCCTTGGGAAATGGTGAGGCTAGTCATGATGAGTCCTGCGAACACGGTCATCTTCCCCCTCCAAGACATTCTTTGCCTCGGAGAAGAAGCTCGTATAAACAGGCCCTCAGTTGCCTATGGAAACTGGATGTGGCGGCTGGAAAGAGAGCATCTGGAGGCCTTTCACGGAGAATTTCTGAGAAGGACGACTTGGATTTATGGAAGGGCGAGAAAGGAATTAGGAGACCTGTCCCAGGGAAAGGGAGAAGTGCTTGTTGAGATTTGCGAGGGCCGAAGACTCCCTTTGAGTAGGAGATGGCCGAGAGAGCCTGTGATTTACGAGATAAATACCATGGCCTGGCTTTGGGAGCTCAGCCGAAGGTGGAACAAAAGGGTCACCCTCTGCAACGTGCCTCAAGAGGAGTGGGACAAGTTTTGGGACATGGGTATAGATGCTGTCTGGCTCATGGGAGTGTGGGAGAGAAGCCCCAAATCGGCTTTGCTCGCCATGGGAGACCCTGCCATTGCGGGAGAATGCCACAGGGTTTTAGAGGATTTTGCTCCAGAGGATGTAGTGGGGTCCCCATATTCGATCAGAGATTACCGGGCAGATGAGAGACTGGGAGGTCCTGATGGGCTTGCCTTTGCGAGGGAAATGCTGGGCCAGAGGGGTATAAAGCTGGTGCTGGATTACGTGCCCAATCATGTGGCTCATGACAATCCCTTGGTGGGAGAGCATCCGGATTTCTTCATACAGGGAGATGAGGAGGATCTCCAGAGGGATCCAGATGGTTTTGTGAGAATAGGAGAGAGGGTATTCGCTTGCGGAAAGGATCCATTTCTTCCGCCATGGAAGGACACGGTTCAGGTAAATTGCTTCCACCCGGGTTTTAGAGAAGCATCCCTCGCACTTATCAGGAAGGTCGCGGACATGTGCGACGGAATAAGATGCGACATGGCAATGCTCCTTCTAAACAGGGTCTTCAAGAGAACCTGGTCTGAGAGGGTCTTGGATCCGCCCCCCGATGAATTCTGGAGCCATGTGATATCGGGCTTGAGGAGGACCCATCCCGGGGTCATGCTCATAGCAGAAGTTTATTGGGGATTGGAGCAAGAACTCATGGAGCTGGGGTTTGACACCTGCTACGACAAAGTCCTGAGAGACAGGCTCCTATACGATGGGGCCTCGAGTGTCACGGAGCATCTCCAAAAGACAACCTCCTTGGCCCATAGGTTAGTGAGATTCTTGGAAAATCACGATGAAGAAAGGGCTGCATCTGCCTTCAAAGGTGGCCGACACAGGGCAGCTGCCTTTGTCATGGCCTTCGTCCCTGGAGTGAGGCTTTACCACCACGGTCAGTTGGAAGGAAGGCGGCTCAAGACCCCCATCCAGCTCAGGAGAGCTCCTGAAGAGCCCATCCAGGAGGAGATAAGGGACCTCTACATGGAGCTTCTCGCACTGAGGAGAACCGTAGGTGGAGCTTTGAAGAATTGGAGTCTCTGCCCTATAGAGGGCTGGCCCGAAAACCAAAGCTTCCGAAACATCATGGCCTGGAGCTGGGGAGAAAAGGGCGAGAGATACTTGGCGGTTGTCAATTTCTCGGACCAGAGGTCCCAGGCCCTCGTGAGGCTCGAACTTCGGGAGATGGGGGAGGGAAGGATCAAGCTACTGGATCTCATTGGCGGAGAGACCTACCTGAGGTCCGTTTCATCCGTCCGGGGGCAAGGGCTCTATGTGGACCTGGGGCCTTGGGGCATTCACCTTTTCGAGCTGAGCCTCGCATAGCGATGAGGGTCCTCTACCTCCAACTTCCAGTTGTGGATTTCGGTTACGACTATTGGGGCGCGGACCATCCCCTAGCGGCGGGATACATGGCCACTTACTGTTTGGCACATGGTATCGACCATGAGCCCCTTTTCCTCCCCCAGAAGCTGACGAGCTTCGCCTCCACCCTCGCGATCCTCGACGAGATCCTGAGGCTCGACCCGGATGTGGTCGTTGCGACCCTTTATCTCTGGAACATCGAGAGGACAGCCCGCCTCCTCCAATTACTGAAGCAGGAGAAACCTCATGTGAGGCTCCTGGGAGGGGGGCCAGAGGCAGCGGGGAGATTCGCGGAGAGAACATTGGGGGGCCTCTTGGATATTCTGTGGAAGGGGGAAGGCGAGGTGATCCTGGCCAGGGTCCTCGGCCAGCTCATTGATGACCCCGAAGCCAGTGCCATGAAGCTGAGATCCATTGCCTCATCCTCTGACCACCTCCTGGGTCTCGATGAGCTCCCCTCACCGTATTTGGAGGGGGTGATGGGGCTTGCCCCGGACAGATCCCTATGGGTCGAGAGCATGAGGGGCTGTCCCTTCAGGTGCGCATATTGCTATTACGGAAAGTCCTTTTCCAAGGTTCGGTGGTTTCCAAAGGAGTGGATAGAGAGACATGTCCTGTGGGCCAATGAGAAGGGTGCTCGGGAGATATATTTCCTGGATCCCTCCTTCCAAGTTTTGCCGTCCCTCGAGGAAAGGCTGAAGGAGATAGCCAGATGGAACAGAAAAAGGGTCAGGCTTCACACAGAGGCCAGGGTGGAGATGGTGGATACTCGCCTGGCTGATCTTTTCAGGGAGGCTGGCTTCTCATCCATCGAGACGGGGCTTCAGTCGACCAATAAAGAGGTCCTGAAGAAGATAGGGAGGGCATGCGATCCCGTTTCCTTTGCCAGGGGAGCACATCTCCTCTTGGAGAGGGGATTGGATGTGGAGATAGATATAATCCTGGGGCTTCCAGGGGATACACCAGAGAGTTTCTTGGCTACGGTGGAGTTCCTTGTTGGAGAGGGGCTTTCAAGCAAAGTGAACGTGTTTCCCCTCCTTGTCCTTCCAGGAACGACGCTCGAAAAAAGGGCGAAGACATGGGGAGTGAGGTACACGAAAGTGCCCCCTTACCAGGTCGAGGCGACAGAGGGAGGAATGGACATTGAGACCATGAGAGCTGCCTTGGAAGAGGCTGAAAAGAGACTGGATCTCGGCCTCTATCCCCTCCACCTACCCGACTTCGCATGCCAAAAGGAGGGCTGGGATCTAATTGGGGTTGTGGAGATCCCACCCAATGAAACCCCTGAGCCCGGACTTCCAGAAGAAGTCATGAGAAGGCTGGCTCAGTGCCCGGTGTTTCTGTTTAGAGAAGGGAAAAAAGGGCTTCCATGGGAGAAGGTGATCCATTGGGCCCTATGGCAGAGGGCCAATATTCCGGACCTTCTTCCCTTCTGGGTCCTGGAGTTGAACTCTCCTTTTTCCCCAGAGGAACTGATTAAGATCCTCCCTGCGCTGCACGACCCCTCAACTTATCAGGCCAGGCTGTGGAATCTATGCCCTGATCCGTACCTGCGGTTGTCGTCCAGGCCCCTCGTGCTTTCCACCTGCCAGGGGTCAGGGGAATTTTGGATGGAGATAAACTCCACGGTCCCCGTTGTAAGGCTTGTCAGAGAACCTGGATTTTGGAGCCGAGAGAGGGATCCCCTGAAGAACCTCCCCGTGCTTTGGGAAACAGACAGTCTGATCCCTACGATGCTCCTCAAGGAACTCAGGGGCCTTTTCCAGGGGAGAGAGGAGGAGCTACTTTTCACTAGATGGGAAAATACAGTCTCCTGGGCAATGGTCACTGGGATCGAGCTTCCCCTGAGCAGACCCCGTTTTGGGAGAATTCGTCTGCCTTGACACGGAATACGGGAATGGACTAATAAAGGGCAATCGAAATAGGGGTATGGAAGAGGTGGAGGAAGATGCCAGTTCCGAGCGATGAAGAGCTTCTCAGGGAGATAAAGGAGTCGTCACAGAGGGGAAATCTCTGTAGCCAGATCGTGGTGGATGTGGGGCTCAAGCACCTGGGGGTGGAAAGGCCTGATGTGGTTCGGGCCATGGCTGGGCTTGTGGGTGCACAGGGACTCATGGGGGCTACATGCGGCAGTCTCACAGCTGCGGCCTGCCTCATTGCCTCAGCATCACAGGGCAAGATAGATGACGGTCGGATGTACATGCTCGTGCAGGAGCTCGAGGAGAGGTTCAAAGAGGAGCTTCTCGCCAATTATCCTGGAAGTCACTGCGACGACATTTTGGAAGCCGACCCTGGAAAGCTTCCCACAGAGGTCTGTCCTCCCATCATAGCAGGAGCAATAAGGATAGCTCTCGAGCTATTGGAGAGAGAGGGGCTCAAGGTGGGCTGATAAGATCTTAGAAAAAAGGCACAGAATTTGCTTGACAATCTGGGCTAGATTGTTTATGGATAAGCCCGATGTCTCAAAAAGGAGCCTTAGGACCTTTGGGCAGGGGAGGAACCCAAGTGCCCACTACTCCAGAAGAGGGGAAAAGTCCCCCCGAAGCTTCTTCCCAAGGGGTACCCACCCGTGGGTTCGTGGGCCTCTTCTCAGGCCTCGATCTTCCCAATCTCATCCAAATGTTGGCCATCAACAATTTCACAGGCAGGGTGGAGGTCCGCCACAAGGAGAAATCCGGAGAGCTTTTCTTCAATAATGGGAACGTAGTGCACGCCTCAGCCGAAAGGGAGGAAGGGGTCGGTGCCTTGGAAAGAATGCTAGCCTGGACAGAAGGAGAGCTCCTTTTGGATGCTGGTTCGTCGAGTTCCAAGACCACCATAGAGATACCGTGGCACGCCCTTCTAATCCAGGCCATGGCCAGGCTAGAGGACAAGAAGGCGGCCTTGGAACCCAGGGAGCAAGAGACCTTCCCTAGGTCGAGGTCGTCTGCTGAGATTTTGAGGGCAAGGGCCCTCCATTCCTCGGTCCTCAAGCTTCAAGGAGTGAAAAGCTGTTTGATAGGCGAGGAAGCCACAGGAGATCTCGTCTGTCCAGCCTCGGGTCCAGCAACCATAAGGGAGCTTTTCTCGGAACTGGCCGGCCTATGCCGGATGTTCGAGGAGACAAGGCCTGAGGCCTCTGGCGGGCCTCCTGGGAGGATTTCTTTGATATTGGGAGCTAGAGGCTGGGGATTGGTGAGACTGGAGCAATATCTCATAGCAGTGGAGCTGGAAAAGGGGACTTCCTTGGAAGAAGTGGAGAAGAAGATAAGAGGGATGTGGGAGAAAGGCGAATGAGTGGGACCAAGGCGAGCCCTTTGGAGCCACTTTTGTCCATCCACGGGATCCGAGGGGCAGTTGTTTTCGACGAAGATGGAAGGATCATTTCCCTTTACCCGGAGACCGCCACAATCTCCCCATGGGTGGATTCGTTGAGAAGGTGGTTTCAGAGGGATTCGAGCCTCCTTCGCCAGTTGCGAGAACTCGTTGTCTTCTACCCCAGGGCCATGATCTTTTGGAGGAAGCTCGAGAAACTCGAGAAGCCTGCCCATGGACTTGGCACGGAGGGACGTGGGGCCGCGGAGCTGGGTGAGGAAAGAAGTTCCAAAGTCTTGGTCGTCATTGGCGACGCCACTTCAAGTGCCTCCCTTTTGCGGCTCAACCTAGATGTCATGGAACACTCGTGGAAGAGTCAAGGAATTGACAGGGTCCTTTCCCAGTTGGGCTCTGGGGTCTCGGGAGGAGGTTTTCTGGGAAAGATCTTCCGGAGAAGAAAGCCTTGAGTCCAAGGGTAGGGGAGAGATGAGGAGATGGCGATGGATTTCTCCGAGGGGAACCTTCACGAGATCCTGGAAAAACTTAGCTCTGAGAGGAGATCAGGTAGACTCCTCATCAGGCACTGGGGAGAAAGGGAGGGGATCATAGGCCTGAGCGAGGGTAGAGTGGTTCACTGTCAGGTGGGTTCGTTGAGGGGCAAGGAGGCCCTTGAAGTAATGAGGGGATGGATAACCATATCCGCGGTCTTTCACGACAATGTGGAGAGCCTGGCAGTGGATGTGGCGGAGGAGACCTCTGAGCTCCTAGCTTCTCTCGGACAAAGGTGGGAGGAGATTCGCAGGTTGAAGGAGTTCGTTCCTGGGCCGGATACGGTCTTCGTCCTCTCATCCAGTGTGCAAGAGGGAAGGGTTACCCTAGATGCCCGTCTCTGGAAGGTCTTGGCCCTGATAGATGGACGTAACTCGCTTAAGGACATATGCCTTAGGCTCAAGGCATCGGAATTCTCCGTCACCAAAGCCATGGCCTTTTTAGCCCAGAAAAAAATGATCAAGATGGTAGCGGCCGAAAGGCCTCTCAGGCCAGAACTCAAGGACAAGTTCTTGAAGGAGTTAGAAGATAGGCTTGTGGATCACATAGGTCCCATTGCTCCCCTCATGGTGGATGAGGCCTTAGGGGAACTGGGCAAAAGCAGGGATTACATAGCCAAGGCTGACCTTCCACTAATAGTCGAGAAGATCTCCCATGTCCTGGAAGAGGAGGAGGAAAGGATAAGGTTTCAAAGAGAGATGCTCTCGACCATCCAGACAATTCTCGCCTTGTCGATGCAGACCGAGGAAACCAAATAGATGGTGGGATCTTACGATTTTTTGGCTCGATGGAAGCCGGGGTAAAGATTTTTCACAAGCCGCAAAGCTGGCTCATACCCGTGGAGCTGGCTTTTCATACTGAGAGAGGAAAGGAGAAGGAAAGATGGAGAAAAAGGTTGGTTTCGGGCTCTTTCCGAGGATGTTGATCTTCGCTCTCGTGATAACTCTTGTTCCCCTTGGAGTCATCATCTTTCTGGCTTACTACAACATGGCGACCATTGGAGATTTGGTCCTGGGCCAGGGCAAGAAGAGCTTGGAAGAGCTCGGAGCGCAGATAATAGAGAGCAAGGCCAAAGATGTGGCAGCTCAACTGGAAGTCTATATCAAGCTCAATCCCCAAAAGACAGTCAAGGAGCTACAGGGGGATCCGGCCTTCCAGTCCCTGGCCGTTCAACCCGTTGGAAAGACAGGGTACACAGCAGTGCAGGATGCCCATACAGCCATAAATCTCTTTCACAAGAACCCCAAAATCGTGAACACGGATCTCCATCAGCTGGCAGGAAAGCTGCCCCAATTCTGGAAAATCATGGAGGCTAGCCTCGGAGGAAAGGAGTCAGCGGGCTACTACGACTGGCTGGAACCGGACGGTAAAATCAGGAAGAAATACATGTTCATAACAGCTCTCAATGCCAGGACGGCGGACAATGTTCAGATGGGTGTGGCAGCGACCACCTATCTGGACGAGTTCTCGAGACCTTTGCTGGATTTAGAGGAGAAGGTATCCGGATTGATAAAGGAGAGGCTTATGGCTTTTTACGGGTTGGTCTTGGTGACCGCAATAGCGGTGGTGATAGCGAGTTTCATCTTGGCGAGGACGATTACCAGGCCAATACTGTATCTGGCTAGTGTGGCAGATGAGATAAGCAAAGGGAAACTGGCAACGAAGATAGAGATATCCAGGAGGGATGAGATAGGGGTGCTGATAGAGTCCATAAAGAGGATGCAAAAGAGCCTTGCTCTGGCCATAAAGAAGTTGCAGGAGAAAGCTGGATCCCAGAGAGTATGAAATGATATCGGAGAGGGGAGGGGAGTTGGAGCGGAACATGGGCAGAGGAACTGGTGTGAGTTTCGAGGGTAAGGTTGCGGTGGTCACAGGAGCTGGAAGGGGGCTCGGGAGGGCCTATGCCCTGGAGCTCGCAAGAAGGGGAGCCAAGGTCGTTGTAAACGATCCTGGTATAGCTAGGGACGGCACAGGAGGCGAGGACACTTCTTCAGCAGAGTCAGTTGCAAGGGAAATACGGTCGCTGGGAGGAGAGGCTGTCGCCAATTTCGATTCGGTTTCCACTCAAGCGGGAGGAAAGGCCATAGTGGAGAAGGCGGTCGAGGCATTCGGGAGAATCGACATACTCATAAACAATGCTGGGATATTGAGGGACAAGACTCTCATCAATTTGGAGCCTGATTCTTGGGATGCTGTCATAGGTGTTCATCTGACGGGGACTTACAATGTGACTCGGCCTGCCTTCGCTGTCATGAAAGAACAAGGCTATGGCAGGATAGTGGTCACCACGTCCTCAGCTGGTCTGTTCGGGAATTTTGGCCAGACCAACTATGCCGCGGCCAAAATGGGGGTTGTGGGTTTCATGAACGCTCTCAAGTTGGAGGGGGCAAAATACAATATCTTGGTGAATGCCGTCTCACCCATGGCGGCGACAAGGCTCACCCAGGATCTTCTGCCCGAACCGCTCCTCTCGGCGCTCAAACCAGAATATGTCGCCCCAATCGTGCTCTTCCTCTGTTCCGAGGAATGCAGGACAAGTGGCGGGATATACTTGGCTGGAGCGGGTTACTTCGCGAGGGCGGGTATTGTCACGGGAAGAGGAGTTGTGCTGGGGGGAGGAAGCAGAACCCCCACGGTGGAGGAGGTAGCCGAGAATTGGGATGGAATAAACTCCATGGAAGGAGCGAGGGAGTTTCCCGATGCCCCTTCATCCATGGAGCCAATGCTGAGGCTTCTCAAAGAGGCAAGCCAAAAATAGGCTTGAGGGATCTAGCTCTCAGGCCGACAAATTGCTGCGTGCAGAGCCCGCCCCTCCGCGGGGGCCAGCCCTGCACGGATACCCTAGCGGGGAAGGGCCAGGGACGGCGCGTGAGGTGGTTTTCTCGGAGGGACGCGCTCTGTGCGTCCGCATAATAGGGCTGTACGGATGGCAAGACATTGCGTTGCCACCCGTGCGATTACGATAAGCCTGTGGCCAAGAGGAAAAATGCCTCGGTCAAGGGCAAGCCATCCCCGCGGGCGTGCGGAGCCCGCCCCTCCGCCGGGGCCAAGCCCTGC
>Ga0197142_1002783_pt1 | contig 15048 bp, 11 predicted proteins | sample GBS60_MetaG_FD_148614 | JGI IMG/M metagenome (GOLD analysis project Ga0197142, IMG submission 148614) | Sediment microbial communities from Great Boiling Springs, Gerlach, Nevada, United States - GBS 60_MetaG | ecosystem: Environmental > Aquatic > Thermal springs > Hot (42-90C) > Sediment... | reverse complement strand
CCCTGAGCTCCGTCATCGATGGGAGCTGGTTATGCCTTACCCCGCCGGTTGCGTTTGGGACTACTAATCCAAACTTCACTGTTTACGTTGAACTCATTTTCTATTTAAGCTTGTTTAGAGTAGGTCTGGCATTGGCAACTTAAGCTTTTCTCTACCGGTTATTCATCTATTCGACCATGTTCTTCAGGTTTTTATAACTAATGTGTGGAGATGACATTAAGCCGGCGGGGACGGGAGCCTGGCCGTGCCCTGACATCTTGCATAGTGGTGGATAGGGGTCATGCTATCCTTGGGCATAAGCTGTTTCCACCAGACTTTTGGCGGTAGGAACAGGGTTGAGCGATGGTTCAGAACACTGGCCCCGGCAACAAAGCCCATAAACAACCCATCCAGAGGCGAGCCGGTATTATCCAGACCCTTGTTCTATATTTCACATGCATAGGTTATTCGAACTTGGGATGTATTTGAATGACTGGCGGCAAAACGACCCCAATCAAGGTTCAAAACATATTTATCGTGTAAGCGCAGACCTTAGAACATATTCTGGTGTTAACGGTGTTTTGTTCAGTTTTACATCCGAGCCGAGTTTTCTCAATGCATTTTCAACTGCTGAAATAATGGCAGGCATAACCATTACACCGGTTTCCCCTACACCTTTACTGCCAAGCGGCGTATGAGGGGATGGCGTCTCGATGTGTTTTACAATGACTTTTTGAGGAGACTCTAAAGCCGAGGGAATTAGGTAATCCGTCAGCGACGCCGTAAGAAGGTTTCCGTCATTGTCATAGGCTAGGTGTTCATAGAGTGCTCCTCCTAATCCTTGAACTATTCCGCCTGCTATCTGTCCATCTACAAAAGCTGGGTTAATTATTCTTCCGCAGTCATCTACTACCACCACTTTCAGTACGCTGATCTGACCTGTTTCCTTATCAAGCTCAACCTCTACACCGAAGGCTGCGTATGAGTAAGCCGCGTATGTATTCAGTCGTCCTTTCTCATCTCTCACCCAGTTCACGTTGGGTGCTCTATAGCTTGCTGATACTTCTAGGATTGGTTCTACACCGCTTGGTAGAATAAAGTTTCGTCTGTATACATACCGGGCCACATCCTTAATAGTGATTTTTTTGTCCGAACCTTTGACTGATATTATGCCATCATTTATTTCAAGGTCAGTAACACTACATTCCAATATGTATGAAGCGACCTCCAGTATTTTGGCGCGCATCTCTTTAGCGGCCAGATATGCCGACGATGTTCCAACAACGGATGATCTGCTGCTGTTATTTCCAATACCATAGGGACAGATCGCTGTATCACCTTGGACTACATAAACATCGTCAAATTTCACGCCTAATGTCTCTGCAACAACTTGGGCAATGGATGTTTCATTGCCGTTTCCAGGCGAAGTTACACCTGTTTTAACGGTTATTTTGCCTGAAAGGTCTATGTGTATGGATGTTGTATCTGTTGCCTGTGTGAATGAATCATAGAAAGCTGACGCACACGGCTCGACAACCAAGGCGACACCTCTCCCTCTAACCTTTTTGTCTGTAATGTCGTAGCCTTCTGTAAATTCATTCATTGTGTCAGCAAGCGTCTTCAATGTAAGCGGATAGTTTCCACTGTCGTATTCAGCTCCTGTTGCAGTTACATATGGCATTTCATCAGGCTGAATAAGGTTTTTGAACCTGACCTCCACGCGGTCTAGGTTTAATTCATCTGCCACAAGGTCCATGATCCGCTCGTACACTATGCTTGCCGAATCTTTACCGAAGCCTCTATATGCTTGGTAGTGGGTTTTGTTTGTCACAACACCGTATCCTGTGATTTTTAGATTTCTTATCCTGTAGGGTCCGGGAAGCATTTTAGCAGCGTTATATGCCTGCATAATGCCTCGCGTGGCATTGTAAACTCCAAGGTCTACAATAATCTCATCTTCCACCCCTAAAACCCGTCCATCTCTTTTAGCAGCTATTTTCAAATTGTGTATTTGGTGCTTCGAGTGCCCTGTGGCTATCATGTGCTCAGACCTGCTTTCAACCCATTTAACCGCCCTCCTCAGCCTCAATGCGGCCAGCGCGACAACCGGTTCCTCCCTATATGGTGGAATCTTCAACCCAAAGGCACCGCCCACCTGTGGCTGTATAACTCTGATCAACGACTCAGGCATATTTAGTAGTTCTGCCAATATTGCACGTAGCGGGTGTGGTTGCTGTGTGGATGCCCAGACAGTAAGACTTTTTGTGGCGGGTTCAAACTGTGCAACATAACCTCTGCATTCTATGGGTGTTCCCGTAAACCTCTGTGTTTCTATCCTGGAATCTATCACAGTGTCGGCCTCTTTGAAAGCCCATCCTATGTCACCGCTCTCTATCGTAAATTTCATCATGATGTTATCCCCCCATTCAGGGTAAAGTAAGTTGTCCGTTCCAGCCAAGGCCTCCTCTGGATCTATTACCGGCTTCAAAGGCTCGTAATCGACAGCAATTTTTTCAACAGCATCCTCAACCGAATACCTGTCGCTGCACACCACAAATGCTACAGGTTCACCTACAAAGCGCACCCTGTCAGATGCTAATGGATACAGCTCAGCATGCTTAACCTCCAAACCTGCGAACCGTCCTACAGCCGGTGGATAGGGATTTATAAAAGGCTTAATGTCTTTCAACGTCCATGCCGCTACGACATGTTTAACCCGCAAAGCATCGCTGACGTCAATTTTCTTTATTAGCGCATGTGCATATGAACTTCTAACGAATCCCGCGTACAGCATTTTAGGCAAAACTATGTCGTCTATAAACTTGCCCTCACCCTTTACGAGCGCAATAGAATCTTTCTTCGGCAGTGGTTTACCGATATAAGTCATGGGGTTAATATTTAGAAGTACTTTTTAGGTTTTATGCGCTGTATGGCAAGTCTTACCCACAATTCTAAGCATCATTGGATTACTATTCGTCTCCGGAAAGGTTTTCAATCCTACAAGTGCTATGAGTGAGTTGAAAATCACCAGCTTACATTTTCTACGCCGGGAACTTTAACCCGTTTGTACTTTCCTGAATCCCTTTCGCTCAAAGGGATGGTACAGTCGAAGCCCATTTTGGATGTGTGCCTGTCTAAAGGAGCTGAGGGGTCGAGAGGGGCGCCGACCATGAAATTGAATATGTGTGTGTCTTGGGATGGTTGGAACCTTGTTTGAAATGCCCATTCAACGTCATCGGGGTTGAATACGTCGACGTCGTCGTCGAACACATAGCAGTACTTTGTTTGGTATATACTTCCCAACACAGCGGCTATTACATTATATGGTTCACCCTCCATTCTCTTCTTAATACTCACTAATGCAGTGTAGTACCCATTTCCCGTCAGATTCACCGCCTTCACTTCAGGACATGCAACAGAAGCGTACCTGTACACAACCTCCATCATAGCAGGCATCGCCATGTAATGGTTGTCAGTTTTAGGCATCCCGGTCAGAAAAGTAGTGAATATAGGGTCGCGACGCATACATATGGCCTTCACCTTCAGAACCGGCGCCTCCTTCCCACCGCTATAGGTCCCTGTTATTTCACCAAAAGGCCCCTCCCTCTCCCTGTAGCGCGGGACGGCCTCGCATTCTATAACCACCTCTGACCGTGCTGGGACTTCGACATCTATTGTTTCGCATTTTGCAAGCTCGACAGGAGCTCCGCGCAGACCACCGGCCACACCAATCTTACTTACACTATGGGGAATCTTCGCCTGCGAAGCAAGGTCAACCGCCGGGTCGTTCCCAATCACTAAAGCTACCTGTAGAGCCTCTCCTCTTTCCTCCGCCTTGAGAAAAGCCCTTCCAACCCTCTTTTCGCCGGGGGCCCATAAACCTAGAGTATTTTTCCCCTTCAACTCATGTCTATGTATTCCAAGCTGAAGCACTGAGGTATCCGGGTCTTTTGTAAACGCAACAGCCGAGGTGATGAATTTGCCGGAATCATCTTCAGAGTGTTTACAAATGGGCAGCTCATATAAGTTAACATCCTCAAATTTTATCACCTTCTCCTTGAAAGCGGCGCTTGATACTATGCGTGGCTCGATGGGGTTGGTGATTGCTTCCCGATACTTCTTAGCGATGTCCTTGGCTTCACACTCAAGTGCAATAGTTAGCTTAGATAGTGTACAATAAAGTCCGCCAGCAAACCTCCATCCAGGATAATTTCTTATATTATTGAAAAGGAATGCGGGACCTCTGAGGTCGGAGCTTTTCCGTATGTATGCCGCGATCTCGTACTCCACGCTAACCTCTTTCTCAACTACTTTTAACTCCCCTCTCGCATCTAAAGCATCTAAATAATCCCTTAGGTCTTGATACATTTCACAGGTTATCTCCCGAAGGGGGTATTTAAATCTAGCATACGTGCATGGTCTGTGCTACTGAATTATCCAACGATGTAATACACATACTCAGGCATGTGTCTGCTCAACCACTGGAAACACGCCATCTATACATTCTTTTTTCAGCAACCCGTAAAACTTCTTCTAAACACAGAAGCGTCACCAGCAGAATAGATGTCCATGTCAACACTCTTGCAATGTCTAAGTTTGCGAAGTAGATCTTGACCATGTAGCCCGCTCCGCTGCTAAAACCGAATATTTCACTCAAGAGTGTAATTTTCCAAGAGTGGGCGTATGCGACACGTGTCAGTATTGCCAGAGCTTTACTAATCAACCCTGACATACTCTTGATGGATGAGCCGTACAGCCATTTAGACCAAATTACTGCGAGAAAACTGAGAAAGGATGTTGTAAAATTGTGGGCGAAAACAAAAATGACTGTAATATTCGTTACACACGACCTTCACGAGGCTGTGTATTTGGCCGACCGTGTCTATGTCTTGGGTGGTAGACTTGCCACCATCCGCCATATAGAAAACATAGACATCATGAGGCCTAGAGAATATGATGGAGATGAGGTGTTTAAAGTTTATAAAAAGTTAGCCAACATGTTATAGAGAATTCAATCATGAAATGGTGAACTTTATGGGTTTACGTAGATTATCGATAATGAATAACCATTTTATTATGGTAAGCATATCAATGCTTACTCTTTTAGGGTTATGGCAACTAATTTCTTTTTTCTATCCCGAGAACCTTTTGCCAAGTCCAGTTACAATAAGCCGTGTAATAATACTCAAACTAATACTTGAATGGAATGCAGCTTACCACATCTACGTAAGCCTGTACAGGATAGTATTTTCTTTCATGTGGAGTATGCTTGGCGGAATATTAATTGGCATAGTGATGGGGGTAAACAGGATTGCAGAAAGCTTGATGCGCACGTGGGTTGTTGTAGGATTGACGATACCTAGTCTAGGATGGGCGCTCCTCTCACTCCTATGGTTTGGACTAGGCGACCATTCTGCTGTAATAGCTACAACGCTGACGGTAATACCGTTCATAATAGGAAACATATGGGAAGGTGTAAAATCTGTCGACCGGGACCTTGTTGAAATGGCAAAGGTGTTTAAAATAAGACGTCTTAAAATCATCTACGAAATTTACATTAAATGGCTTCTCCCCTTTATTTTTGCATCCGCTAGGATGGCGTTTAGTCTAGCGTGGAAAATTTTAGTTATTGTGGAAATGTTCGGGTTGGGAAATGGTGTTTGATATATGCTTAATTACTCATACAGTAGCTTTAGGATAGATTGGTTAATGGGGTGGCTTATACTGTTCATTTGTGTGATGTTACTCATTGAATACTTAGCTTTTTACCCCGCCGCACGTTATTTATTCCGTTGGAGAAAGGAACCAATATTATGATTACATAGAGATATGTTCGGTGTTCGAATTTGATGCTAGTATAACGAAGGAACAATTACATGATACCAAGTTTGCCGGAAAACAGTTACTCATTGATGAATTTACTGATGTCGCTGGATCATTAATATCTGCTCAGTAATAAATGTTTAATCTAGTATTGGGTATTTACGTGAACAAGACCCGAGCGGTTGGCGGGGGAAGACGCGCTCTTACAACATATGGCCGATACCCCTAGGAGTGTTAAATGAATTTTTGAAAATATAAAATATATTTATATACTACTTTTTTTGGATGATTAGCTCATGGCCAAGTTTAGTAGGAGTGTTGTTTTGCCACAACCACTGGGGCCAATTATGCTGAAAAACTCTCCACGGCGAACCTCCAAGTTTACATCCTTTAAAACAGTCAACCTCCCCCCCGAAGGAGTTATGAATGATTTTTCGACACTTTCGACCGAAATCATAGGGCCAAACCTTAATGTAGTTGGCCATAATTTAAAGATAAAACTAAGCAGCAGTATCAGAGCGTAAAACATAACTAAAATAAGCTTAGATAATGGGATGTTCTGAAAATGTCAAAACCTAAGCATAGAAAACTAGATAAGGAGTGTGGTCGTTAGTTTAACGCACTCATAGGGCCATGGTTAAAGGCATGAACGCGAGTAAAATGAAGCTAATTATAGTCCCCAATATCATCACAGCATTCCGCATAGACAAGAGTTCGAAGCAAGTGAGTCGATATCACGGTGCTTTTCTGGTTAGGTCTATGGCCTGGGCTTTTCTCTACCGGTTATGCATGTATTCGACTATGGAAAAGGGTTGAGCGATGGTTCAGAACACTGGCCGTGGTAAAAACGCCCATAAACAACCCAAGGCCCAACCCATCCAGAGGCGAGCCGGTATTATCTGGTTGACAGTACCAAACACTAAATATTTATATATACTGGATTGCAGACGATCTACATGTCAATTTCAACTATGATTTCTGAAGCTGAAATCGTTGTGAATAATTGTATATGTATTAAAACTGGTGAAAAAGTCACAGTAGTCACAGACAGCACGCGGCGTATTGAAGCGGAAGTTATAGCTGCTGTTGCGAGGGCCAGGGGCGCGGAGCCCCTCTTGGTAGACATATCCCCATATGTTACTTTAGTCCATGCAGGTAGATATGTAGACCCCCCTGAACATTTCAAAGAGCTTATCAAGGCTTCGAACATAACCATACTTGTGACAAGTCAGCAGTTCTCTCAAAGGTTTTCCCATAAAATACATTATTTTTTAAAACAATCTGAAAGCTGTTCAGTGTATCAAATTGATGAGGGGCTGGGGTCTTGGGACTTAACTATGGGCGACATAGAGAAAATCATGGACAACTGCTATAAGATAATGAATAAAATGAAGGATGCGAAATGGGTGCGGGTAACATCGAATAATGGAACTGATATAAGATTGTGTATAGAGGGACGTCAATGTCTTCCCGTTATGCCAATAATGAAGCGGGCTGCCATCCAAGCAGCCATGCCGATACCCTTGTGGGGCGAGCTTAACTGGGCACCCGTTGAGGAGTTAACCGAAGGAAGAGCTGTTATAGATGGTATATTAATGAGGTGGGGTGCTGAGCTGGCTGTCAGCGAGCCAGTTGAATGGATTGTTCATAGAGGACGCATAGTGGAGGTTAAAGGGGGAAATGATGCCCGAGAGTTTATAAGGACTTTGGAGTCGGCGGACGAAAATGCCTATGTGATCGGAGAGCTTGGGATAGGGGCCAGTCATAAGGCACGTTTAGGAACGATGGAGGAAAAAGGTAGACTGGGAACCGTCCATCTAGGTGTAGGAAGTAATAAGGGAGTTTACCCAGGCGGTAGAATCATCAGCAAAATACATGGGGACGGAAGTATACGTAATGTCACAGTATACGTTGACTCTGTGAAAATCATTGAGGATGAAAAAATAATCACATAATAGCAGCTATTTTACCCACGACAAAACTTTCCAGGGTGTTATGGGAACCGAGTCAACAGTTACGTTAAATGGTTCAAGCGCGTCTTCCACAGCATTCGCAACTGTAACGGTTCCTGAGTACGCAGGCGCTTCGCCAACACCCTTCGAACCAAGCTCCGTGAAAGGTGAGGGGGATTCCATATAGTCGGTTTTTATGGGAAAGTTCATTTCTAAACTACTGGGAATATGGTAGTCCATGAAAGAGCTTGTCAATGCAACGCCATTTTTATCGTATACCACTTCTTCATATAAAGCGGAACCAATAGCCTGAGCCAACCCGCCATATACCTGTCCCTCCACTATTTCATGATTAATTATTTTACCACAGTCATGTACGGATACATACTCAATTATGTTTACACGACCGGTTTCAGGGTCTACTTCGACAACACATGCGTCAGCCGATGCGGAAACCGTTGTATAAGTAACTTTTTTCTCTGCAGTTAATGGGCTGAACCAAGTTACAGTTACGTCTAACGGGACAACGCCCTCTTTCATAAGCTCAGTGTTAAGCACTCTTTGCTGACCTTTAAAGTAAAGCATGTGACAGAGTTGTTTTAATGTGATTTTTTTACCCGGATTATCTTTTACATATATTTGGCTGTCAGATATCTCTATGTCTTCAGCTCTACATTCAAAGAGATAAGCTCCTATTTTCATCAACTTCTCCTTGAGTGATTTTATTGCCTTCACTACAGCGCTAGCACTGTACACAGCGCCTCTGCTGGCCCAAGGACCACTACCCATGTAATCGCTTGAGCCCGTGTAAATTTTTACATCCTCTAGTCTTACACCAAGTGTCTCGGAAGTTATCTGCGCCATTGTCGCTACCGAGCCCTGACCAGTATCCGTCCATCCGCTGTATACTTCAACAGAGCCGTCTTCGGATATTCTGGCTCTCACACTTTCGTAGCCTGTGTAAATTGTGTTTGCTATTGCTCCACCCGCGGGTTCTAATATAAGTGAGATTCCTATTCCAATGTACCGTCCCTTGGCTCTATATTCGGCCTTCTTTCTCCTCCATTCTTCGATTTTTATCAATTCTGCTGCTTTCTTGAGAAGTTGTGGATAATTGCCGCTGTCGTAAATATAGCCAGTGATTTGGGTGTACGGGAATTCAGAAGGTTGTATAAAGTTTCTCATGCGGATTTCTTCAGGGGATAGACCGATTTTTCGTGCGACTACATCCATCAACCTCTCTATCATCTTGGCTCCTTTATCTTTACCGTAGCCTCTGTAGGCGTCGTAGAATGACTTATTTGTAACAACTCCATTAGCCTCTACATCGACTGCGCCAATCTTGTAGGCACCTACACATGATAGAGCTGCCGGAACGATTGATGGTGCACCCACGCCGCGAACGTTGCCTTCGACACCCAAGTCTACATAGAGTGTAGCTTTTAATGCATGTATTATTCCGGTGTTTGATACGGCAGCCTTAACCTTCCAGTAAACGTCTCTTTGATGAGGCCCCATTATTATATTCTGATTTCTGTTCTCGACTAATTTTACGGGGCTGTTACACTGTTTAGACAGAACGCAGGCAAGTATGTCCAGTGTAAAGTTTACTTTATTACCGAACCCGCCGCCGACATCGGGGGCGAAAACTTTAACACAACCTTCCGGAACGTTTAGTGATTTTGCGATAACCCATCTACCTATGGTGGGAGATTGTGTTGAGCTATAAACGATGTAAGTATCTTGATATTTATCGTAGTAAGCTATCACGCCGCGGGGTTCTAGAGGAAAGCCTGATTGTCTAGCCTCCCTAAATTCAAACTCTACAATTTTATCTGCGTTGGCGAAGGCGTTTTCAACATTTCCACTTTTATATTTGAAGACAGCCTGTATGTTCGAACCCCAATCAGGATATAGTAACGGCGCGTCTGGTTTCAACGCATCATCAATAGTGACAACCGGCTGTAAAGGCTGATAACTAACTTCTATATTATCACATGCATCTTGTGCGGAGTACCGGTCCTCCGCCACAACAGCGGCAACCGGTTCGCCGTAAAATCTTACCCTATCTACTGCAAGCGGGTAAGTTGAGGGGTTTCGCCAGAGCATCGTTTCTGAAAAGTCTGCCAAGGCTGGTAATGGGTTCATGAGCTTAGTCAACATTTTACCTGTAAGCACATATTTTACACCTGGAATTTTCCAGGCTTTTGATACATCAACAGATTTTATTATGGCATGAGAGTAGGGGCTGTTTACTAAGCTGCAATAAAGCAAGTTATCCATTTTTATGTCGTCCAGATATCTCCCTTCACCTCTAACCAACCTACCGACTCTTTCTTTTAAATGCCACACATTTACATTCATCGGTGACCTAATTTAATGCGAGCATTTAAACATTATGGAACCATCCTATACGCTTCAGTGCCAGATAACTCATCCAATACATTCCCAAAAAGCCGTGGCTTCTACCATGAGGGGATGAAACCATACGGTGGTAGAGTAGCTGGGCGATGTATCCACATTAACAACTGCGAGAGCAGGACATCCCAAGGTTGGACCAACCATGGATAGAAAAATATCAATGAACAACCTCGCCACAAAACTAATCCTAAACAGAGAAGGGTGAATTAGTAGTAAAGACCTACTAACCTACAAACTTTTGAGTAATAGCGAAAAATTAATATTTGAGTAAAAATATTTAAAAAATTGACAAATATGAAACGAAGAACAATTATTGGAGCTGCTGGAGCAGCCGCCATAGGTGTTGGGGCCACAGTTATTCTTGCAGGCAATAATTTTTTCGGTCAACAGATACCAGTACCTACGCAAGTATCGGCAGGTACTTCACAACCTCTTAGCGGCGGCCTAGCCGAAGCAGGAGGACATACTTTAATCGGCGTTCTCGCAGCCGTCGACTACATTAACGAGGTCAGGGGAGGCGTGTATGTGAAAGAGTTTGATAAGCGGATACCATTTAGGCTTGTCCTGTATGATGATAGAACAGAAACAGCGAGAGCCAAATCTGTAGCCGAGAGACTAATTAAAGTCGACAATGTCGTAGCAATAATTGCACCTTACAGCAGCCTCCTCACGTCAGTGATAGCGCCTGTTGCGGAAGAAAATAAAATACCGGTAATTGCGACTTCAGCTTGGTCAGATGCAATCTATAACAAAGGGTATCAATTCATATTCAACCCGTATATCAAAGGTTCACAAGAGGCTGAAATAACATTAAACTGGTTTAACGATATTTCGGACAAGATTCCAATAAAAACAATAGCAGTAGCATATTCTGACGATGCTTATTCTACCTCTGTATGCGAAACCATATTGAAGCTCGCTCCAAACAAGGGATTTGAAGTGGTTTTCCAAGAAAAGTTTCCTGCGGGCCAGCTGGACTTCTCAGTTCTTTTAACATCGATGAAGACACGTAACCCAGACCTTGTTATCTTCTTCCAGCCGTCAGCCGCTGGATGCATCAAATTCGTAAAACAGCTGAAAGAGATAGGATTAGTCCCCAAGGCGGTATTTGGCGGATATTTCGGTGACTTTCATGCAGTTAGAACCGAGCTGGGACCACTTTTAGAGACGATTTTTGGTCACGCCCACGACCTACCATCCCCACTACCACAGACAGACAAAGAGATGTTCAACTACATATATGAAAGAATTAAGAAGAAACTTCCTTGGTCTGAAGCAGCTGTGGCAACATCTGGTGCTGAGGCTGTTCTAGTCCTCGCCGACGCCATAGAAAGAGCAGGTACTCTTGACCCGATTAAAATAAGGGATGCGTTAGCAAAGACAGACGGCTATTTCATCGGCCCCGTAAGGTTCGGACCCGATGGTGTCAACCCTATACGCGTTATCTATCTAGTCCAATACCAGAATGGTGATTACCGTCTGATTGCACCAAAGACCTATCCCGGCCTAGGCATACCGCTGCCGACGGTTGACCCAGTGCCCTATAAACCTTGAGATAATTTTTCTTTAATTTTATAAACTCGTAATTGGACATGTTAGACCTTATTTCACAACTGATTGTAAACTCCCTAATGCTTTCCGGGCTCTACACAATAATAACGATAGGACTTTCGCTAATATTTGTTTTAATGGGGATACTGGATTTCACACACGGCATCAAAATATTACTGGCCGGCTACATTTCATTTTGGCTAATATCTTGGGGTTCTCATCCAGCCTTGGCCTTAGCTATATCTGTGGGAGTTATGACTTTGATAGGCTCCGCACTATATGCAGGCCCTGTCAAAAGGGTCAGCGATATTCATTTTACCACGCTACTTGTCACGCTCGGCATATCCTACATAATCGAGGGCTTGGTTAGTATTTACCAGCCCCCTCAAACGATAATAATAGCCAAATCGGTTACAGGTCTGACTGTGCCTCTATCCATAGACATTGCGGGGCTGAAATTTTCAACAGCGTTGGTGGAGACCTTTGTTTTCAGTTTATCAATAATCGTTTTATTCCAGCTACTTCTCAAGCGGACAATGTTTGGGATAACTCTTAGAGCCTTAGTCGAGGATAAGGAAACAACCAGCCTTATGGGTGTCAATCCCAGTACACGTCTACTGCTATCCATAGCTATTGTTAGCGCGATAAGCGGCGTTGCAGGATTCTTTTATATGCGCTCCTTTGGTGGGACAATAGGCGATTGGACTTTAATTTTGGGTAAGGCATTCGCCCTTACACTATTCGTCGGTAAAACCACAAATTTGCAGGCTTTGTTCCTTATGGCATTAATACTTGCATTTACAGAGAACATCATAGGAACATTAATATCAATTTCTGTAAAAGATATTGCCGCCGTAATAGTCATAATACTTTCCCTAATATTCAAATACCGTGAGGTGTGAACATGAAGCTAACCAAAATAATTTCATACCTAGTTTTTATAACCGCGCTTCTAGCTTTAGGGCCATACATTCTTTTAGACGCAAAATCCCTATTCTTCCACTATGCCATGGTCTATGGGTATTTGTTGCTGATAGCCATTTCATGGAACTATCTCTATACGCTAACAGGCATGGTTTCACTAGGACTTCAGCTTTACTTTGGTACAGCGGTTTATGCAACCGCCCTTTTTATCAACTTAACCAATAATTTAGCCATTGCAGTTGCCGCAAGTTTTTTAATAAGCGCACTCCTTTCTTTAGCTGTCTCCATTCTACTCATAAGGCTTAGGGGGCTTTCCTTTACGATAGGTAGCTGGATGTTTGCCGAGGGGTCTCTGCTGATAATGCTAAATGTCCCCGGCATGGGGGGCTCCCAAGGCTATGGAATACCTACAATACAGATTCCTGTGAAAGAACTCTACGTCGCGTCAGTGATCGCCATAGTTCTCACCTTTTTAGCTACTTACATTCTTACAAACGGCAAGTTAGGGTTTGGAGCACGTGGTGTTAAACACCTAGAACTTCTCGCAGGAACCCTAGGGCTAAACATTCCACTATACAAAATCATTGTCTTAACCATCAGCCATTTGATAGCGGCCCTTGCAGGCATTTTATACATGCTATACGTTAAATATACCGACCCCTACACGGCTTTCTCGATCATGTGGTCTATAGAAGCCATAATAATATCTGTGATTGGAGGCATTAATACATTATTGGGTCCCTTTGTAGGGGGCGCCGTCTACTTGGTGATACATGAATATGTTAGATTTCTCTACGCGGAATTAAACATCTTGATAACCGGTGCCATTATGGTGTTTTTCGGCCTAGCATATAAAGAGGGCATCATGAGTTTTGTGAATAAAATGGTGATGAGACGAAAACAGCAGCCGGTTAAACTCCTAAGTAAGATTGCCTGACCAAACTATTCTTCTTAAGAGTGTCGGGACTACCTTCCGCCATTATTATGCCATTTTCAAGAATGTATACGTTGTCAGAGACATTAAAAGTAAGTAGAGCGTTTTGTTCGCTCAATAGTATCGTTAATCCTTCATCCCTTAGATTATCTATAATTGTAAAAAGTTGCCGGGTTATTATTGGTGCCAACCCAAGAGAAGGTTCATCCAGAATAAGCAGCTTGGGATTACTCATCAAAGCACGACCAATATTTAACATCTGCTGCTCGCCACCGCTCAACGTTCCAGCTTCTTGATACATCCTCTCCTTAAGTTTCGGAAAAAGCTGAAAAATCCACTCAAGCCTATCTTCCAAAAGTTTCCTGTCCTTCGTGTTGTAGAATCCGACTAAGAGATTTTCGATGACCGTTAATTTTGTAAAAATCCGCCTGCCTTCAGGAGCAACTGCAATTCCCAATTTAGATATTTCGTAAGGTTTTTTATTTTGTATTTCAACTGCGTCAAAAACAATTTTACCACTCCAAACTCTGTTCAAACCAGTAACCGCTTTAATTAAAGTTGTTTTTCCAGCTCCATTAGGACCTATTACACCGGTTATGCTGGATTTTGAAACAGTCAATGATACATTTTTCAATACTGAAATTGAGCCATAACCCGAACTTATATTATTGATTACTAGGATAATACAACACCTCCGAGGTAGGCTTCAATAACTTCTCCTTGTCGTACAACCTCTTCTGGCTTTCCTTCAGCAATCTTATTACCAAAATTAAGAACTATTAGCTTGTTAACATATTTAATTAACTCTTTAACTCTGTGCTCAACCCATATAATTGAGAGATTGCCGTTTGACGAATTCTCGATTATTACCTTGCCAATTTTCTCAGCCTCCTGAGCTGTCAGTCCAGAAAAAATTTCATCAACAAGCAATAGCTTAGGCTTCAAAAGCAGCACTCTCAATATCTCCACTAATCTCTCTTCGAAAAGCGTTAACTCGGAACCTTTCTTGTCCGCGGGCAATTGGTGTTCTTCGACTACCTTATTCGCCAGTTCCAAGGCTTTACTCTTACTGTAACCCTTTGAAAAACACAGTGAATAAGCTAAGTTCTCGCTAACCGTGAATTCTTTGAAAATGGATGGTATTTGAAAACTTCTGACGATACCAAGCTTGGTTCTTTCCCATGTCTTGAGGTTTTGGATATCCCTTCCCTCAAAAACAATTCTACCTGCATTGGGTTTGTAGACACCACTGATTATGTTTATCAAGGTTGTTTTGCCAGAGCCATTTGGACCAATCACTCCAAGCACCTGACCTGTCTCGACTGAAAAAGACAGGTTGTTTACTGCAATTATTCCGCCAAACCTTTTTGTAAGGTTGTTGATTGTAAGCATATGTATCCGGTAAGCCTCTGTATTATTAAATCTTTCGCCGTAAGAAAGCGTTTTGTAGTATCGTTTTCTTAG
>Ga0197142_1002781_pt1 | contig 15053 bp, 16 predicted proteins | sample GBS60_MetaG_FD_148614 | JGI IMG/M metagenome (GOLD analysis project Ga0197142, IMG submission 148614) | Sediment microbial communities from Great Boiling Springs, Gerlach, Nevada, United States - GBS 60_MetaG | ecosystem: Environmental > Aquatic > Thermal springs > Hot (42-90C) > Sediment... | reverse complement strand
GATTCTTCATCTTCAGAAAAGCCATTTTTCCCCATTGCGATTGTGATTTTAAGAGTGGGTTGTGGTGGTCGGTTTTTTCTGAAGAAAATGTATTATCCGGAAGATTTTTTAAAAAAATTTGTTTTTTGGAAAAATAGAATTTTACAGGAGGTTTATCTTTCATGTGATCTTGCCCTTCATTTAAGAGAGGCGCTTGAGAAAAAGAACCACGAGTTTAATTTCAAGTTTAAATATCATTTTGAATATATTCACGCTGATGTAGGAGAGCATGGCAGGACAAGAGAAATGATAAGAGAGATAGTTGGATTGATAAAGAGCAATGGATTTGAAGCAAAAATCAAACCCGAATCGTTTGCGGCAACCGTAATAGCAGATAGATACACCTAAAGCAGAAGATCTTAATTAATTTTCAGATCTAATGGAATCAAGCGAACTTCGAAGAAAATTTCTTGATTTTTTTAAAAAGAAAGGGCATGTTATTCTCCCGAGCGCTTCTTTAATCCCAGAAAATGATCCTACTGCTTTGTTCACAACAGCCGGAATGCACCCATTGACACCTTTTTTGTTGGGAGAAAAACATCCGGCTGGAAAAAGACTGGCTAATTGTCAAAAGTGTATTCGTACCACTGATATTGAAGAGGTGGGAGATGACACTCATTTAACATTTTTTGAAATGTTGGGAAATTGGTCATTGGGGGATTATTGGAAAAAGGAGGCGATTCATTTCTCGTTTGAATTTTTAACTAAAGAACTTCAGCTTCCTCTTCAGAGGTTGGCAGTAAGTTGTTTTGCTGGCGACGAAGATGCCCCACGCGATGAAGAATCGGCAAAAATTTGGCAATCACTGGGAATTTCTTCAAAAAGAATTGTTTTTTTGCCCAAAAGCGATAATTGGTGGGGACCGGTAGGGGAAAGTGGTCCCTGTGGACCTGATACAGAAATATTTTATTGGAAGTCAAATAGTGTATCCCCACCCGAATCATTTGATCCTGTTAATAAAAATTGGGTAGAAATTTGGAATAATGTATTTATGGAATATATAAAAGATAAAGATGGGAGATATTATTCTGCATCTCAAAAGAATGTTGATACTGGAATGGGGTTGGAGCGAGCCTTGGCTGTTTTAAACAATAAGGAGTCAGTTTATGAAACAGATGTCTTTTTTTCTGTTATAGAGGAGTTGGAAAGAATTTCTAAAAAAAGATATGAAGAACAGAGAAGGGGGTATCGCATTATTGCCGATCATTTAAAAGCCTCTGTTTTTTTAATTGCCGAGGAGGTTTCTCCTTCGAATGTCGAACGGGGGTATATTTTGAGACGATTACTGAGAAGAATGATAAGATACGCCAAAATTATGAAAATCTCTCTTGAATTCGATTCTTTAGTAAATAAGGTGATTGAGATTTATCAAGATGTTTACCCTGAACTTTTGTCACAAAAAGAAAAAATTATCAACACCATCCGAGAGGAAAATGAGAGGTTTGAGAAGGTATTGATATCTGGGCTTAAAAAAATAGAATCGCTTTCTCAAATTTCAGGACGCGATGCTTTTGATCTTTATCAAACATACGGGTTTCCAATTGAATTGACTCAGGAGATAGCAAAAGAGAAAGGATTGAAAGTTGATATAGAAGAGTTTAAAAAAGAATTGCAAAAACATCAAGAAATTTCACGAACCGCTTCGGCTGGTATGTTTAAAGGCGGCTTGGCAGATAGTTCAGAAAAAACTATAAAACTCCACACAGCTGCTCATATTATGTTGGCTGTACTTCGGGAGGTATTAGGTAATCAGGTAGTACAAAAAGGAAGCAATATTACTCCGGAAAGATTAAGATTTGATTTTTCCTATGGGCAAAAACTTACCCCCGAACAGTTAAGAAAGATAGAGGAGAGGGTGAATGAAATAATTGAAAAAGATTTGCCGGTTTGGTTTGAAGAAATGTCTTTGGAGGAAGCAATCCAGAAGGGGGCAGTAGGTGCTTTTACATCAAAGTATGGAGAGAAGGTAAAGGTTTATTTTATTGGTAAAGGCAAAGAAAATGTTAGTAAAGAGATCTGTGGAGGGCCTCATGTGGAGAGAACCGGGGTTTTGGGGCGTTTTAGAATTATAAAGGAAGAAAGTTCATCTGCTGGGGTGCGAAGAATAAAGGCGGTTTTAGAATAAGTTTTTTTTAGTAATAAATATTCACTTTATTTTTAAAAAATTTTAAATTATAATTAAAAGATATGAGCAAGAAAACAAAAATATACGATATACTACCCCCCAAATTGGCATATAAAATCGAGGAGGACATAAAGGAATACTTTGAGAAAGAGAAGGATAAGTTTATAAAAAAGGTAAAAAAAGAAGAAAAAATTTCTAAAAAAAGGAAGAAAAAATGGTCCTTTTGGTTTTCTTTTATCTTTTTGATCGCGTTTCTTATTGTTTTGGTGGGGGGTTATTATTTACTCTTTGAACTGCCTCGAGCGACGATTAAAATCTGGCCGAAGGTAGAAGTTTTGGCCTTTCAACAAACACTAACTGCTGATGCTTCTGCCTTGAGTATAGATTTTACAAAAGGAATTCTTCCTGCAAGGATTGTCGAAGTGTTTAAAAATTTAACCGAGAGTTTTCCGGCGAGCGGTAATTTAACTGAAGAAGGAAGAGCATCGGGGATTATTACCATCTATAACAAATCAGATCCACCTGTTTCTTTAACCCTGAAAGCAGGTACTCATTTTATGTCTGATTCGGGAAAAGTTTTCAGAGCCAATGAAAGAATTGTTGTACCGGCTGGTCAAAAGAGTGGTAATAAAATAATTCCAGGATCAGTCAAAGTAAAGGTACAAGCAGTAGAGGGTGGTACAAGTTATAACATTCCACCATCTAATTTTTCAATCCCCGGTTTAAAGGGAACAAATTTCTATTATACAGTTTATGCTGTTTCAGAAGAACCAATGACAGGAGGTTATACAGGAGAGAGCAAGAAAGTAATAGAGGATGACATTAAAGAGGCAAAAGAAACCCTTATTCAGAAAGCCATTCTTCAGGCAAAAGAAGAGTTAAAGAAAGAAATACCCTCTGATCACGTTTTATTAGATTTTTCTATCTTCTCTGAGGTTTTAGAAGCAAAGACAGCGGTGAAACCTGGGACAGCAGTGGATAGTTTTAATTATCAGGCTTCGGTTAGAGTCAAAGCGTTAAGTTTAAAAAAGAGCGATGTTGACGAATTCGTTAAAAAATATATTATCTCTCAAATGCCTTCAAACAAAACACTTTGGGAGGAAAGTTTGGGGATAAATTATGGCCCAGCGAAAGAAAAAAAAGAAGGCGATATATTTGTCGAAAAATTGCCTTTTGAATTGTCTTTCTCAGCGGGTATTTACCCCACAATTGATAAAAACTCTCTTTCTCTTTTACTGAGAGGGAAGAATTCGTATCAAATTTCAGAAATTGTGAAGAGAAAAATAGGGGAAGATCAGATTTCAAAAGTAGAGGTTGAGTTTTGGCCATTTTGGGTTTCAAGAGCACCTCGGCAACAAAAGGGGATAAAAATTCTTTTGAATTTTTTAAATCCTTAAAAGGATTGACTAATTTGAAACCATTTGTTAAGATTAAAAGAAAATCCACCCGAGCGGATTTGGTTTAAATTTATCTAAATTTCATAACAATTAAAAGGATGGTCTATAAGAATATTTAATTAGGAATGAATCAGGGAGAAAAGAAGACGAAACAATTTATTCAGAAAAAAGGAAAAGTACTAGAGGCTTTACCCAACGCCTCTTTTAAAATAATGTTAGAGGATGGAAAAGAAATTTTGGGTTTTCTTTCTGGTAGAATGAGAATTAACAGGATTAGTGTTTTACCTGGTGATGAGGTATTGGTAGAAATAAGTCCATACGATCAAACAAAGGGGAGAATCACTTATCGATTAAAGTAAAAAATTAAATTCAATCTGTCAAAGATTTAAAAATGAAGGTACGAGCATCCATAAAGAAAATTTGTCAGGATTGTAAGATTATAAAGAGAAGGAAGAAGTTATATGTGATTTGTAAGAAAAACCCTAAACACAAACAGAGGCAGGGTTGAGAAAAGTAATATTTTGATATTAACCAGAGAATTATTAATATATGCCTAGAATTGCTGGTGTTAATATTCCAGATAATAAAAGAATAGAGGTGGGTTTAACCTATATTTACGGAATAGGGAAATCTTTGAGTAGAAAAATTTTAAATCAATTAAAGATAAATCCCAACAAAAAAGGGGGCGATCTTAGTGCCGAAGAGGTGAACGAATTAAAGGAGATTATAGAAAAGAATTATAAAGTTGAGGGAGAATTAAGGCGGGAGATAATGATGAATATTAAAAGATTGAAAGATATTAATTGTTGGAGAGGATTAAGGCATCTGAGAGGATTGCCTGTGAGGGGTCAGACGACGAGGACAAATAGTAGAACAGTGAGAGGAAATGTCCGGCGTACAATGGGTTCTGGTAGAAAGGCTCCACCCGCTCCTAAGTAATAAAGAAATTTAAATATTTTTTTAAAAAAAAATGGGTAAGAAACGTCTTATACAAACCACAAGCCAAGAAGAATTATTAAAAGAGCAAGAAAAGATAGAAAAAAAACAAAAAGAAGAAGAAAGAAAGGTCTCTTTGGGTAGAATAGAAAGAGGAAAAATTTATGTTTATTCTTCTTACAATAATACAATTATTACCTTAACTGATTTGCGAGGAAGGGTCCTAACATGGAAATCGGCAGGTTCTTTGGGATTTAAGGGGACCAAAAAAGGAACCAGTTTTGCGGCCTCCAAAGTAGCAGAAAGTATAGTCAATATTTGTAAAAAGAAGGGGATTGAAAAATTTGAAGTATTGGTGCAGGGAATTGGAGCTGGTCGTGATGCAGCGCTTCGAACTTTTGCTGCTCAGGGGTTAGATTTGGAAGCGATTAAGGATATTACTCCCATTCCTCATAATGGTTGTAGACCCAAAAAACCGCGAAGAGTATAATAATGATGAAATATGCGAGAATATAAATGTAAAATTTGCAGACGGTTAGGAGAAAAACTCTTTTTAAAAGGAGAGCGTTGTTTTTCTCCTAAATGTGCTATGGTCAAGAGACCTTATCCGCCCGGTCCCTCTAAAAAAAGACGGAGCGGTCCTCCTTCTAAATTTAAAGAATCATTAGTTGAAAAACAAAAATTGAGAAATTTATACGGTCTTTCTGAAAGACAATTTAAGAGATATGTCAAAGAGACTTTGGCAAAGATGGGTAGAGTACAAGACGTGGGCGAAGAATTGATTAAAAAATTAGAGATGAGATTAGATAATGTCGTTTTTAGATTAGGATTTGTCGCATCAAGAGATCAAGCCAGACAATTAGTTTCACACGCATTTTTCTTGGTTAACGATAAACCAATTAATGTTCCCTCTTTTTTGGTGAAAAAAAATGATGTGATTAAAATAAAAGAATCTAAAAAGCAAAAGGCGATTTTTAAAGATTTAAAAAATTCTTTAAAGAGACATAATCCTCCTTCTTGGCTGTCTCTAGATAAAGATAAATTAGAAGCTAAAGTCATAGGAGAGCCGACATTAGCTGAAGTGAAACCACCGGTTGAAATTTCTTTAATTTTTGAGTTTTATTCTAAATAAAATTAAAAATTAAATAAAAAAAATAAAATTATGATCCCTCTACCTTTACCACCCAAAGTTATTCAAAAAAGTCCCCGAGAAGCGATTTTCACCATCGAGGGGCTTTATATAGGTTATGGTTATACATTGGGGAATGCCCTGCGGAGGGTATTGTTAAGTTCGTTAGAAGGAGCAGCTGTGACTCAGGTAAAAATAAAAGGCGTTCTTCATGAATTTTCAACCATTCCCGGTGTTTTAGAAGATGTGATTATGATTCTTTTAAACATTAAAAAATTAAGATTTAGACTTTATGAAGGTGATTTGGCAAAGGTCGAACTAAAAGTAAAAGGAGAAAGAGAAGTAAAAGGGGCTGATCTCAAGTGTCCTCCTACTGTCAAGTTGGCAAATCCAGATCAACACCTAGCTACCATTACCAACAAAAACACTGAATTGGAAATGGAACTTTTTATCCAAAGGGGTGTTGGGTATGTTCCTCAGGAACAATTAAAGAAAGGAAAGACCGAAATAGGAACGATTATTATTGATGGTCTTTTTAATCCGGTAAAAAGAGTAAGCCTGCAGGTGGAAAACATGCGAGTTGGAGAAAGAACAGATTTTGAGAGATTAATTTTGGGAATTGAAACTGACGGCACAATTACTCCTCAGGAAGCTTTTTTTGAAGCTTGTGATATTTTAATTAAGCATTACAATATTCTTTTTGAGGGAAGAGCAGAGGGTGAACCCAGAAAGAAAGAAAAAGAGGAGGTTTTAGAAGAGCCGGAAGATAAAACAAAAATGCCAATTGAAGAGTTAAAACTTTCCACTCGAGTAATTAATGCTTTGGTAAATAACGGAATAAAGACAGTAGGAGGCCTTTTAAGAAAGTCAGAAGAAAAACTGTTGGAATTGGAGGGAATAGGAGAGAAAGGATTGTCAGAGATTAAAAAAGAGATTAAGAAATTAGGGTTAGAGATAAATAAAGATAAAGAATAAAATTATGCGCAAGAGAAAAAAAGGAAGAAAACTTTCTCTTAAGAAAGGACCCAGGCGGCAATTATTGAAATTGTTGGTTAATAATTTTTTTAGTTATGGGAAAATTACTACCAGCGAAGCCAAAGCAAAAGAAATGCGAAAGATTGTCGAGAGATTAATTACAAGCGCGAAAGAAGATTCGGTTTTTAACAGAAGATTAGTGGCTCGAGTATTAAATCCGGCAATGGTGAAAAAGTTATTTGAAGAGATCGCCCCTCTTTACAAAAACCGAAACGGTGGATATACCAGAATTATAAAACTTGGTAGGCGAGAGAGTGATGGAGCAAAAATGGTAATAATAGAATTAGTAAAGTAAAAGATGAAAGAGCGAAAACAAGGTTCCAATTTTTATATTGTTGATTGTACCAATAAAAGTTTGGGTCGCGTGGCAAGTGAAATTGCCCTTATTTTGCAAGGCAAAAATAAACCGGATTATTTTCCCCATAAAGATAGCGGAGCAACGGTTTTGGTTAGAAATTCGGACAAAATTAAATTTACAGGCAATAAGTTAAAAAATAAATTTTATTTTCGCTTTACTGGTTATTTGGGGAATTTAAAAAAAATTAGCTTAGAGGAAATGTTAAAAAAAAGGGGCATTGCTCATGTGATAAAATTAGCGGTTAAGGGGATGCTGCCCAAAAATAGGCTCCAAGCAAATCGACTTAAAAGAATTCGTTTTGAGTAATAATTTATACAATGGTTACCAAAAAGAAATCAACACCCAAAAAAACTACTTCAACTAAACAAACACCCAAAGAGTCTGAGGTTCAAAATGTTCAATCAGAGCAAGGAGTTGATGAAAAGAAGGTAGAGAGATTTTTAAAAGAAAAGGTGACAGGCAGAGAAGAGAAGGTTTTCTCTGAAGAAAGAGATGAAATTTTAGTGGACAAAAAAGATGAGAGGTATATTGAGGCAGTGGGAAGGAGAAAGACAGCAGTTGCCCGGGTTCGTCTTTTTACTAAAGGTCAGCGAGAATTTTTGGTAAATGAAAAACCCTATCAAGAATATTTTTCTACTCCCGAAGATCGAGAGATTGCTGTGGCTTCTCTCAAGAAAATGAAGTGTTTGGATAAATTTAGGGTGATAGTAAGAGTAAAGGGTGGAGGTCATCATGCCCAAGCAGAAGCAGTAAGACATGGCATCGCAAGGGCCTTGGTTAAATTTAATCCTAATTTTAAAAAGAGGCTGAGACGAGCAGGGTTTCTAACTCGAGATCCACGGATGAGGGAAAGGAAGAAATTTGGTCTTAAGAGAGCTCGGCGGGCGCCTCAGTGGCAGAAGAGGTAATTTTGCTTGGTAATAAAGTTTCAGGGCACCAAGACTTCAAATTTCCAGCGAAATTCGACTATTTAAATTCCAGTTTTTTTACCTCAACTAAAGCCAGAGAAGAGTAAACAAACTTGTGAAATTTACTTTGAAACCCATTTCTTGCTTCTAATATGAACAAAAATATCAGGGGGGTGGAAAAAAATAAAGAAGAAATAAGAAAAATGGGATGGAAAATAAGATATGTATCGCCCCAAGTGATTGGAAAACACCTTGCTTGTTATAATGTTGAGTGGAAGGGGAGGAAATTATGACCAAGAGCAGTTCTTCAACTAAAAATCCCACTAAATGAAATCTGGATTTCAGAGAAATTAAAAGATAAGACAGAGAGAATTTTATACCACGAACTGCAAGAAATTCGCTATAGAAAAATGGGATATAATGCTAAAATCGCTCACAAGAAAGCCTTAGAGGATGAGAGGTCTCTATATAAAAAAAGATAAAATTTGTAAAACAAACTAACTTTTTAAGGTAAAATTTTTTCAGACTCCAAGAGAATTTTTTCTGTTAGCAAATAAATTTTCGCCGAAGATGGATGAAAGAACAAAAGAGGCGATTTAATTGGAATTTCTTCTTGGCTATTAGGAATGAAAAATGCCTCACTAAGATTAATAGGGTTTATCTTTCCGTTAGGGAGCTCTGTTTCTAAAATGATTACATTATTTTCTGATGTAAAGAGTAAATAATTATTATTAAGCCATTGACAGTTTTTAATGTCTTTGCCCTGAAAGAGGGTATAATATCTTTTAGGCCCTTGAAAATCGGAAGAGAAGTAAATGTCAATTCTTTCATTTGTACAATAAATTATTTTTTTCTCATCAGGAGAGGAGAGAACGAGCAAAAGAGAGGAGGGTGATTTTAGAATTTCAAATATTTTCTGAGAGGGATTAAATAAGAATAGAGAGTCATCTTCTTTAAAAAAGATATAAGAAGAAGCGACAAAAATTTGATATTTTTTATTTGGTTTAATGATGAGTTTTTGGTTAGAGATATTTTCTTTTGATTTTAAAAATGGGTCAAACAAAGAGACCTCTCCTTCGGTTGAGAGGATGAGAATTTTATTTTTATAAATTTGATAGTCCAATATTTTTTCTTCTAAAATTTTTTCCTCCCGATTGGATACAAGAGAATAAGAATAAAGGGCATCTTTTTTTTGATAGAGAATTTCATCATTTTCAGGGGAAAAGAGTATTTTCTGACAATTTTTAGGAAATTGAGAAAGGGGATTAAGCATAAAAGAACCATTGACATTTTTAAAAAGATAATAAAGCAAAACCTTATTTTCGGTTTGAGCTTCGACGAGCGATGCTTTGTTATTATGATTCCATATCACATTGTTAATTTTAAGATTTGGGCTTAAAGAAAAAAGATGGGAGGATGAAGGATCTGTTATGGGAAAATAAGTCACTTTAACTTTTTTGTCTTGATAAGTAAAAGCAAGAACATGTTGCTTGTCAGGGGAGACAGAGAGGTAATCGATATTTTCAAAAATCTTCCTGAGGGCTAAAAGTTTTTTAAAGAGAATGATATTTTCTAATTTTGTCACCTCCTTTTCTTTTACCAGAACCGTTTTTTTGTAGTCAAAGTACCCTCGTTTTTTTATCAATATTTCGTATTGTCGAGGAAGAAGGCCTTGAATAAAAAAGGCATTAGAAAAAACAGAAGGTTTGCCCAGGATTTGAGAGTCAAGAACAATTTCATCGGCTAGAGGATAGGTTCTAATATAAATTCCTCCGGTTGCTACAATTTTTTTCTTCTCAAAATCAATACGAAAGCCCATTGAATAAAAAATGAGCAATGGCGCACCAATCAAAAAGCATATACTGCAGAGTCCCAAAAGAAAGAGACGAGTTTTTTTGTTCATCTTTTTATAATTATCTTATCACAAAAAGAAGCAGAATCAATAAAAACACATTTTTATTAGAAATTTTCAATGTGAGAATTTTTGGAACGCTCACTTGTCAGTGATTAGTTTTTGAGATAAGATAACCTTATAAGACCATAAAGGAGATTACGATTATGCAAGAAAAATTTATTATAAAAGGCGGTAAACGACTTAAGGGGGTAATAGATATAAAAGGAGCCAAGAATGCTGCCTTTCCTTTATTAGCTTCAACAATTTTAACCCGCGAACCTTGTATTATCCGAGGACTTCCTTTAATTAAGGATGTAGAAAGAATGATATTTATTTTAGAAAAAATGGGAGCTAAGATAAAACGGTTGGCTGAGAGAGATTTGGAAGTTCAATGTGAAGATATTAATCCCGAAAGAATCCCTTTTGAAGTAATGGGATGCTTTAGGGGTTCGATTTTATTGTGGGGTGCTTTGTTGGCGAGATTTGAGAATTTTAAAACCCCCTCGCCGGGTGGTTGTATTATTGGTGCGCGGCCGGTGTTCGCCCATTTGGATGCTTTTAAAGATATGGGCGTGAATATAACCCAAAAGGATGGTTTTTTCTTTTTTGAACGGGATGAAAGGATAAAGAAAGAAAAGGAGCCTCAGGTAGTAATTTTGAGCGAGTTTTCTGTTACTGCGACCGAGAATGTTTTATTATTTGCCAGTTCATTAAAGAGAAAGACTGTTTTGAAAATTGCTGATGAGGACTATCAAGTTCAGGAATTGGTAAAAGTGTTAAGGAAGATGGGAGCAAGAATAAAAATGAAAGGATTTCATATTATTGAGATTGAGGGCCAAGAAAAACTGAAAGGATTTGAGCATCGTTTAATTTCAGACCCCATTGAGGCTGGAACATTTATTATCGCTGCTTTAGCTACCAAAGGCGAAATATTATTAGAAAACGTCGAGATAGGCCATTTATATTTTTTTCTTAATAAATTAATAAAAGCAGGAGCGCGTTTGGAATTTCCAAATTCCCGGTCAGTTAGAGTATTACAATCTCCTCCATTGGCAATATGTAAAATTCAAAGCCTTCCTTATCCAGGGCTTGCTACTGATTTACAACCAGAATTGGGAGTTTTGGCTACTCAAGCAAAAGGCTCGACGCTCATTCACGATCCCCTTTATGAGGGAAGATTGAAATATTTAGAGAATCTCAATAAAATGGGCGCTGATATAATTTTTTGTGATCCTCATCGGGCAATTATTAATGGCCCCACCCCCCTTTACGGAACTGAATTTTCTAGCTTAGATTTAAGATCAGGCGCAGCCCTTGTGATTGCTGGTTTAGTAGCGAATGGCACAACCATCATTCAGAATATTGATCAACTTGATAGAGGTTATGAGAAAATTGAAGAGCGCCTTCGACAGTTGGGTGCTGATATTAAACGCGTTTGCAGTTAAATATAAAAATTTATGTGGTTAAGCAATAAAATAGCAATTGATTTGGGCACGTGTAATTCTTTGGTTTATGTAAAGGGCAAAGGAATTGTCCTTAATGAGCCATCTGTGGTGGCGGTTTCTCTTTCTGATCGTAAGGTTTTAGCAATTGGAGAAGAAGCAAAAGAGATGATTGGCCGAACGCCTGCAGACATTAAAGTTTATCGTCCATTAAGAGAGGGGGTGATTGCTGATTATAAAATTACTCAATTAATGATTCGTTATTTTATCAATAAAGCTTCGAGCCGTTTCCGAATTTTTAAACCCGAATTGGTGATTTCAGTACCGGTAGGAATTACAAGCACCGAGAGGAGGGCAGTGATTGAAGCTGCCTTAGCAGCCGGTGCAAAACAAGTTTATATTACCAAAGAAGCAATTGCAGCTGCTGTTGGAGCCGGTATCCCCATTAATTCGTCTTCGGGGCATATGATTGTTGATATTGGAGGTGGTACATCTGAAGTAGCTGTAATTTCATTGGGAGGGATTGTAACGTGGCATTCAGTAAGGGTAGGAGGCGATAAGATAGATAGTGCTATTGCTGAATATATAAAAAGAAAATATAATTTAGCAATCGGGACTCAAACAGCTGAAGAGATAAAAATAAAGATAGGAACTGCTCTTTTCCAAAAAGAAGAACGATACTTGGAAGTTCAGGGTCGTGATCTTATGTTGGGATTACCCAAGAACATTAAAATTTCAAACAATGAAGTGTGTGAAGCAATTTCTGACACTTTAGGAGAAATTGTTCAAAGCGTAAAATATGTTTTATCTCAAACCCCTCCGGAACTTGCGGCTGATATAATGAATAAGGGGATTATAATAGCAGGAGGCGGCGCTCTTTTACCAAAATTCAATGAGTTGATCGCTCAGATGACAGGCGTTCCCTGTTTTGTAGCAGAAGAACCTCTTTTTTGCGTTATTAAAGGGGTCGGGATTATTTTAGAACATTTAGATGAGTATAAAAGAGTAATCATGAGTAAGAATAAAACATGAAAGTTCAGAATCTTTTTGTAAGACAATGGAATTTGTTGAAAAATTCCTTTCACGCGCAGCGATTATCCCACGCCTATTTATTAGTGGGCCGAGAGTTGGCTAAGATAGAGAATTTTGCGAAAGACTTTTTAAAGTATATTTATTGTTCTGAAAATGAAAAACCCTGTAATCAATGTTATTTTTGTCGAGCGGTGGGAAAAGAAATTTTGCCTGATTTGAAAATTATAAAAAGAGAAGAAGGAAGAAAAGAGATTGAGATTTCTCAAATAAGAGAAATAGAGCAGTTTCTAATTTTAAAATCCTATGGAGGAAAATTAAAATCGGTAATAATTAAAGAAGCTCATTTTATGAACCAAGAATCACAGAGTTGTTTTTTAAAAACACTGGAGGAGCCACGAGGAGATACCCTTTTTTTCTTAATTACTTCATATCCTGAAGTTTTATTACCAACCATTTTTTCTCGCTGTCAAATAATAAAATTTATAAGGAAGGATGAAGAGGGGGGGGTTGAAGAAGAAAAGATATTAAGAGAATTATCGCGCGTTTTACCTCTTCCTTTGGTTGATAAATTCAAATATGTTTCTTCTTTAAACCTTCAACCCCAAGAGACATTAAAAATAATAAGAATTATTCAAACGCAATTGAGGGAACTTTTACTTTTCAAGGTGATGAGAGAAGCATTAAAATCAAACGAGAAAAAAAGGATTTTCCAAGAGAAAAGTTATACCATTGATAAATTAATAGAATTATTAGAACTTACCCAACAACTTGAAAAGGATCTGTCTTTTTATTATATAAATCCAAAGTTATCTCTTGAAATATTATTAATGAATTTATAATTAATTACTAAAATGAGTTATAAAGAGATAATTGAAGAAGCTCGCGCAAATTTTGAAAAAGCCTTTAAGTTTTTAGAGGAAGAGTTAAAAAAATTTCGAACCAGTAGAGCTAATCCATCCATGATTGAAGACCTTCAAGTAAACGTCCTTGGTTCATATTTTCCGTTGAAGCAGTTGGGGGCTATTTCTGTACCCAAGCCCAACCAGATGATAATTCAACCATGGGATAATTCTTACTTGGAATCAATTGAGAAAGCGATTTCTCAATCAGGCTTGGGATTATTGGTGAGCAACGACAAGAACGTGATTAGAGTAACAGTTCCTTCTTTGACCGAAGAATACAAGGAGCAAATGAAAAGATTATTCGAAGAGAAAGCAGAGAAGGTAAGGCAGACCATTAGAAGATATCGAGATAATGCCTGGAATAAAATTCAGGAGGGATTCAGAGAGAAAAAAATTAGAGAAGATGATAAATTTAGAGGCAGGGACGAGTTGCAGAAAGTAGTTGATGAATATAACGAGAAAATAGAAGAATTAATTGAAAAAAAAGAAAAAGAGTTAAGTTATTAATCTATGATTTATTTCTTTTTGTTCCTTTTTATATCTTTCTTTAGTTTGGTTGTGTTAATGATTATTCATGAATTGGGTCATTTTTTAGTAGCTAAATATTTTGGAGTAAAAATTGAAGAATTTGGGATTGGTTATCCACCTCGGATTTGGGGAAAGAAGATAGGGGATACGCTTTATTCAATTAATCTCTTACCATTGGGCGCTTTTGTAAAGATTTACGGAGAAACGGGGGGGTTGGAGGAAAGCCACAGTTTTTTAAATCTTAAAATTTGGAAGAGGGTTTTAATTGTTTTGGGTGGAGTAATTGCTTTTTGGATTGTGGCTATTTTTATTTTTACTCTTGTTTCTTTTATGGGTGTGCAATTACCCATTCCAGATGATCAGGCAATAACAAAAGGGGATGCTTTTGTAAGGGTTGGAATGGTATTTAAAGATTCGCCAGCAGAAAAGAGCGGAATTAAAAGGGGAGATATTATTAAAAGTGTAAAAGTGGAAGAGCAGATAATTCCAATTAAAACCATTGCCCAGTTTCAGTCTATTGTAAAAGAGAACCAGGACAAAGAGCTCACTATTAATTTTGTAAGAAAGGGGAAGGAAATAAGCGTTTTGACATTTGTTCGATCCTCTCCACCAAAAGGAGAGGGTCCAATCGGTATTGGCCTTGAGAGGGTGGTGCAAGTAATTGAAAAATCTCCGTGGTATCTATCATTATGGAAGGGAGTTTCTTATACTTTTTATATTACAGTGAATATGGTAAAGGGTTTATTTCAGATAATCTCAGAGTTGATTTTAGGAAAAGGTCTGCCGGCAGGAGCGCAGATAGCAGGACCTTTGGGCATAAGCGTTTTTTTGGCTCAAGCAGCCTTTATGGGAAAGGATTACTTTTTATACCTTATTGGTCTGATTTCTGTGGCAGTGGCTATTTTTAATCTTTTACCCATTCCAGCACTAGATGGAGGAAAATTACTTTTTCTTTTAATTGAAAAGATAAAAGGAAAACCCATTTCGGCCATGGTTGAACAAGGCATTACTCTTCTTTTTTTTATAATTCTTATTGTTCTTGCTCTTTTTGTGACGATTGGCTTTGATATACCTCGATTTAAAGAATTTTGGATTAATTATTTATTTTAAAAATGAGACAATCGGATCTTTTTTACCATACACAAAGAGAAAAGTTTGCAGATAGCGAAACAATCTCTTATCAGCTTTTGGCAAGAGGGGGATTTATTGATAAATTAATCGCAGGGGTTTATACTCTTTTACCTTTGGGACTGAGAGTGATTAGAAGAATAGAGGATATTATTAGAAGGAATATGCAAGAGATTGGCGCTCAGGAGATATCAATGCCT
>Ga0197142_1002779_pt1 | contig 15055 bp, 17 predicted proteins | sample GBS60_MetaG_FD_148614 | JGI IMG/M metagenome (GOLD analysis project Ga0197142, IMG submission 148614) | Sediment microbial communities from Great Boiling Springs, Gerlach, Nevada, United States - GBS 60_MetaG | ecosystem: Environmental > Aquatic > Thermal springs > Hot (42-90C) > Sediment... | reverse complement strand
CAAAGTAGATTATTACTTCAAATTATTTATAAAGAAAATAATTATCATATAGGAGACTGGGATAAAAAAATAAAACTTAGATTATCTGAAGGAATAGAATATGAAGAAAATATAAGGTCTTATCAAGATTATATTTTAGATTTTACAGAATTTATAGAAATGATAAAAAATAAAAAAGAAAAAATTGAAAAAATAAGATATTTAATAAATCCTAATTTAAGATATGAACCTAATTTGATACAAGAATTGCAAAATATAGGGTTAACATTATCTGAAATATAAATAAAATAAAAAATATTTATAAATTAGTATGAGTAAATTTTTGGTATTTGATATATATTCTGATTATGGGCATTTTAGGAAGTATTATACTACTTCTTCTCCTTTAACTTATTCTATTCCTCCAAGAACAGCATTGGTTGGTATAATATCCTCTATTATAGGATTTGGGAAGAAAAATAATTTAGGTAAAAATGATAATGATTATTTTTATTTAATGGAAGATGAGGTTTTAAAGATTGCTTTACAAATTATAAATCCAATAGAAAAACAGTATTTTGGAATAAATGTTTTAGATTGTAAAGCAGATGGTAGTAGAACTAATTTATTCAAAGATTTGTCTAAGATTGATAATATAGAAATCCATAATACTCAAGTGAATATGGAATTCCTTAAAAATCCTAAATACAGATTATATGTATCTATAAATGATAGTCAATTATATAATAAAATAAAAGAGTATCTTATAAATAATTATACTTACTATACTCCTTATATGGGAGTTGCTTTTTGTATATTGAATTTAAATTTTATTGGTGAATATGAATTAATAGAAAAAATTAGTGATAATTTAGATTATATAGATTTATTTACTATTGTTGATAGTGATAATATATTAGATATCCTAATAGAAGAGGGAAAGTTTTATAATAAAGAAAAAGTAGCACACTTTATGGATAAAAATAGAATAGTTAGGAAATATAAATCTTATATTTTTGAAAATAGTGGAAAATCAATAAAAGTTAAACTAAAAGAGATTCTTAAAATTTCTAATATTTCTAATAAAGATGACCTAAAATATATAACTTTAATGTAGTTTATAAAAATTAAATTTTAGAATTTGGATTAATGATATTATCACATCCTAATAAAAAGTTAATAACTCATTTAGAAAATACTTTTAAAATAGCAAACGAAATTTTGAATAATGTTTTTCTAAAAAACGAAATATACAATTTAAATAAAGAGGATATAAAAGAAATAGTTAAGATTATTATTTTTTATCATGATTTAGGTAAATTAACTACTTATTTTCAAGAGTATATAAACGAAAAAATGCAAAACCAAAAAAAATTAAAATTAGATCCTTTATATCATCATTCTTTAATTTCATCAATTTTTGCTTATTTTGCTACTAAAAGATATTTGGATATACATAAATCCAATATGGATCCTGATGTAAAAAGATTAATAAGTTATATATCTTTCGCAGTTATAAAAAAACATCATTCTTATTTACAAAATTTAAAAGATATTATATCAATTGATTATGATCAAAATAAGGAGATATTGAAAAAACAATTTACTAGTATTGGAGAGAATATAGAAAAATATAAGAATGAATTTAATCAAATTCCTTTTTTGCTTGATATAATTAATGAAGTAGAGAAAGTAATACAAGAAAAGCAGGAATTTTACAAATATTTTAGTTCGTTATTAGTAAGTGAATCTAAAATAGGAAATATTATTAAAAGAAATAATTTTCAAGGAAAGGAAGAACAACATTTAGCCTTTTATATTATTTCTTTACTCTTTTATTCAATTCTAACATACTCTGATAGATTAGAGGTTAACATAAAAGGAAATATTAATATTTCTGATATATTTTATTTTTTTAAAGAATTTCCTGATTATGATTTAATTGACAAATACATAAATAAAATAACAATAAATGAGAATAGTCCTAAATTATGTATTAATGATTTGAGAAGAAGCTTATATTATTATATAAAAGAGAATATTAATAATTTAAATTTGAGTAATAATTTATTTTTAATGAATTTACCCACAGGGTTAGGAAAGACTTTACTTAATTTGTATTTTTCTACTAATTTAAAGAAGAAAGTAAAGGAAACTTACAATTATGAGCCCAAAATAATTTATTGTTTGCCGTTTATTAGTATAATAGATCAAGTAGATTACATTTTAAAAAATATTTTTAATCTAAATAATAATATTAATAGCTATTTATATTTATCTAATCATTATTTAAGTTCAAAGGAATATAGCTTGGATATAATTAAAAGTAATGAATTTATAGAAAATGAATTTATAGAAAGTCAGCAGGTAATGCAGTGTATGTTATTGTCAGAGCTATTATCTGAGAATTGGAATTCTCATATAGTTCTTACTACTTTTGTAAGGTTTTTTGAAAGCTTTTGTGATAATAAAATAAGTAATATGAGGTTTCATAATTTAGTTAGTTCTATTATTATATTGGATGAAGTTCAAAATATTCCGCATAGATATTATAAATTTTTAGATATCCTTTTTAGGAGTTTGACTCATTATTTTAATACTTATTTTATTTTATCTACTGCTACTACCCCTATTTTTTTAGATAATTATAAACCTATATTTAATAACTCAGATATTAAGAATAAACTTGCACTATTAAATAGAGTAAATATAAATGTTAAAATTAATAGTAATAATACACATATTGAACATTTAGTAAGTTATATATCAGATATTATAAGTACAAAATCAATAAGTAAGTTACTTGTAGTTATGAATACAATAAGATCTGCAAAAGAACTTTATATAAATTTAGTTGATAAATTTAGGGATAAAGATATTAAATTTTATTTCCTTTCTTCACATGTTATTCCTAAGGAGAGACTAAAAAGAATAAAGGAAATAAAAAATTATAAAGAAAAAGGTTTATTGATTGTTATTTCTACTCAGATAGTGGAAGCTGGAGTTGATCTTGATTTTGATTATTCTATTAGGGATTTTGCTCCTTTAGATAGTATAATACAGGTAGCGGGAAGAACTAATAGAAACTATACTAAAAATAAAAATAATTCCTATTTAGATTTGTTCTTATTAAAAGATAAGCTAAATAAATATTATTGTTCATACATATATGATCAAGTTATATTAGAAAAAACTAAGCAGATTTTGTTAAATAATGAATCAGTTCCTGAGAGTAATTTTTCGTCAATTTTTCAAGAATATAAAAATAAACTTATGTCATCTATTAATAATTGCATATCTAATGAAATATTGAATAATATTGTTTATTTAAATTTTGAGAAGATAAGCTATAACAAGTTAATAGAGAAAAATTACAAAGAGTATCCTATTTTTGTTGAGTTAGATTCTGATGCTAAACGAATATGGCAGGAATATACCTCTATTTTAGATAATAAAAAAAATTATAATTATTTAGAACTAAGGCAAGAATTAGCTAAAATTAAAGATAATTTACTTTCCTATGTTATAAATGTATCTAAAAGTTATTCTGAAAAAAATTTACCTCCTATGGTTAATAATTTCTTGTATATATCGTATCAAGATCTTAGTAGATACTATGACTTAGACACTGGTTTTATTCCCCAAAGTGATGAATTATTAATATTTTGATTATTATGTTTGAAATATATAGGGATTACTTTATAGGAAGGGAAGAAGATATAAAGATAACTGGGGTTTTAATTTGGTATTATTATATATGCAAAAGACAGGTATGGTTTATAAGTAGGAATATAATACCTGATCAAGAAAATGAGCTAATTGAGCTTGGAAAAACTATTCATGAATTATACTATAATAAAAAATATGTTAAAGAATTTTTAGTAGAAAATGTTAAAGTTGACTTAATAAAGATAGAGGAGGATAATCAGATAATAGTAGGAGAAATAAAAAAAAGTTCTTCTTTTGTTAAATCTGCTACAATGCAATTATCTTTTTATTTACTAATACTTAGAAAATATATACCTAATTTGAAAGCTAAAATACATATACCTTTAGAAAGAAAAAGTGTAAATATAGAATTAACTAAGGAATTAGAAAATGAACTGGAAGAATGTATAAAAAATATAAAAAATATTGTGCAAAATGATTTTCCCCCTTCTTTAAAGGAATCTAAAAGTAAATATTGTTTTAAATGTGCTTATTATAATTTTTGTTATAGTTAAGTTTGAATGAAATAAGTTTTAAAGAAATGAGATTAAAATTTACTTTTTACTCAGATAAAGATATTGTCTTATCTTTTCACTATAATTATAATTTACAATCTTTTATTTATAATAGTATTACTGATAAGAAATTATCTAATTTTTTACATAATGAAGGATTTAAATTCAATAAGAGGGTCTATAAATTGTTTGTTTTTTCTAAAATATATCCTAAACCCAAAATCTTTAATAATAGTAAATTTTCCTTTGGAAAGGAAATATTTTTTTATTTATCTTCTGTTTTGGATGATTTTTTAATTAATATTTCTAATTCTTTTATAAAGAAAAATTTTTTTAAATTGGAGGATAATATATTATTTTTAAAATCAATAGAGGTAATTAAGATTCCTAATTTTAATAAAGATAAAAATATTATATATTTTTTATCTCCAATAACGGTTTATAGTACTGTAAATAAAAAAACATATTTCTACAATCCAAATGAATCAAGATTTTTTGAGTTAGTAAGGGAAAATTTATTAAAAAAGTATAAGGCATATTATGAATATAAACATAAAATTAATCAAATAGGTAATTTTGATTTTAAAATGGAGCTATTAGATTTTGATGCTAAGAAAGACAAAAAAGTTATAGTATATAAAGGTAATTATATAACTTCTTATGAAGGTGTGTATAAAATAAGTGCTCAAAAGGAAATATTGGAATTTGCTTGGAATACTGGTTTAGGTTCAAAGAATTCACAAGGTTTTGGTATGTTTGATATTAAAAAATAATTATTAAAAGATAATTATTTGGTTTATTTTATAAGGAGGTATTTTTTGTATGTATGTCATAATGGTATATGATGTAACTGAAGAAAAGGTTTTTAAAGTATTAAAAACTGCAAGAAAATATCTAAATTGGGTCCAAAATTCAGTATTGGAGGGTGAAATAACTGAAGCAAAATTGTTTCAATTAAAAAAGGAAATATCTGATATTGTTGAAAAAGATAAAGATTCTGTAATATTTTATGTATTACCTACTAAGAAAAATTTTATTAAAGATGTTATTGGTACTCTTAAAAAAGAACAAGATTTTTTTATTTAAGATAGATAAATCATATGAAGAAATCTTTGTATATTTTTAAAAGTGGTAATTTAAAAAGGAAACAGAATACAGTGTATTTTGAAGAATTAATAAATACTGATAATAAACTTGATAGTAATAATATTTTTGATGATCCAATAAATTCCAAATTTTCAGTATTTGATCAACATTATGCTAATGATACTATTCAAGAGCAAGATAGTTTTATTACTAATGAGGATTTGGATATTGAAGAGCAAGTTATAAATACTTCTAAAGATTCTAAAATAACTAAACGCTTTATTCCTATTCATTCTATTAATGATATTCATATATTTTCTGAGGTTAACATAAATAAGAAATTTATAGATTTTATTTCTCAGTATAAAATACCTATTCATTTTTATAATTATTATGGTTATTATGAAGGTACTTATTATCCTCGGGAGTTTTATAATTCAGGATATGTAACTCTTAAGCAAGCAGAGCATTATTTAAATAATGAAAAGAGAATGTATTTAGCAAAAGCTATAATTTCTGGTGCTATTTTAAATTCTATAAAAGTATTAATTTATTATAATAGAAGAGTTGTAGATTTAAATCAGGAGATAAAGGATATAGAATCTATTTTTTCTAAAATTAGGGATGTTGACGAAGTAGATAAGCTATTAGGTTTAGAGGGTAATTATAAAATAATTTATTATAAATCATTTAATAAAATAATAAAGAATGAGAATTTTTTCTTTGAAAAGAGGACGAAAAGGCCTCCTACTGATTTTCTAAATGCTTTGATTAGTTTTGGGAATTCTTATTTGTATGCTGTTTGTTTAAGTGAAATCTACAAAACTAATCTGGACCCGCGTATAGGGTTTTTACATTCTGTTACTTTTAGACGTTTCTCTTTAAATTTAGATATAGCTGAAATATTTAGACCTATATTGGTAGATAGAGCAATATTCAATTTAGTAAATAAAAAAATTATTAATATTAATGATTTTAATGAAGATGTAGGAATATGCTATTTAAATGAGGAAGGAAAGAAAAAATTTTTGCAGTTATTAGAAGAAAAATTATCAACTACCATTAAGTTAAAGAAAACTAATAGAAGCGTATCATTTAGAAATTTAATTAGGTTGGAATTGTTTAAAATTCAAAAACACTTACTTTCAGATGAAGAATATAATCCTTTTGTTATTGAGTATTAAGTTAGGTTTGTTAAATATTTTTTAGTATATTTTTTTAGTTATATTTATTTTTGTCGATCGGTTTTTAGGTATCAAAAAAAGTTGATAAAAGTCAATTTTAAATTTTACTTTTTTTAGTAGAATGTGTTTTTTTGCTTGATATTATTAAATCTGTCGATCTCTCCCAGAAAAATGACTTACTCCACATCGACGGATTTTTTTTACTAAAAATTTATAAAAGGATTTTTTATTTTTTTAGATAATTTATATATAGAAAGTAAAGATATAATACGGGTTTTAGCTTACCCATAGGGGAATTGAAACATACATAACCAATTATCTTTACCCCTCCCTCGATCCTTTGTTTTAGCTTACCCATAGGGGAATTGAAACTTATTTCAAAGATTTTTCTTTCTAACATAAAACCTTTACGTTTTAGCTTACCCATAGGGGAATTGAAACCTTATTTTTTCTTTTCTTTCTTTCTTTTCTTTCTTGTTTTAGCTTACCCATAGGGGAATTGAAACAAATACAAATTTTTTTGTTTTATGTTCCCCTCAAATAAGTTTTAGCTTACCCATAGGGGAATTGAAACAAAATTCCTTCTCTTCAAACTCCAAAAAGGAGTTTGGTTTTAGCTTACCCATAGGGGAATTGAAACTAGAATAAAGAAAAAAAAGAAAAAACAAAAATAAAAGTTTTAGCTTACCCATAGGGGAGTTAAAACAATTTTATTGCTAAAGATTAGAATAAAGAATTAATATATAGAACATATAAATATAGAACATATAAATAAAATTGAATGAAGGATTTGCTGTAAGTTTTAGTTTATCTAATAAGGAAATTAAAACTACAAATAAAATATATATAAAGGGACTAAGAATTAATTAATGTTATGCTCGTAAATGGTTATTATATAGATAAGCCTAAAAGTGATTTAAAAAAAAGAGAAAAAAAAATTGAAAATTTAAAAGAAGATGAAATACTAATAAAAATAGAATGCTGTGCTTTGTGTAGAACTGATCTACATGTTATAGATGGGGAAATAGATGCAAAGTATCCAGTTATTCCTGGACACCAAATAGTTGGATATGTTGTTGATAAAGGTATTAAAGTTGATAATATAAATATAAACGATAAAGTCGGAGTATATTGGTTATATTTTAGTTGTTTAGAATGTAAGTTTTGTAAAAAAGGTTTAGAAAACCTTTGTAATAACGCTTTATTTACTGGATTTAATATAGATGGAGGCTATGCTGATTATATTGTCGCTAAGAAAGATTATATAATTAATTTAAATAATCTAAAAAAATATAATGATTATGAATTGGCACCTATGTTGTGTGGCGGAATTATTGGTTATAGAGCTTTTAGCTTTATTCAAGATAAAGAATTAATTGGAATATATGGATTAGGTTCTAGTGGACATATCATTTCTCAAGTTGCAAAAAACCTTAATAAAAAATTAGCAGTTTTTATAAAACGAAACGATAAAAAATCTCAAGAATTAGCTTTATCCTTAGGAATAAATGAAATATATTATAGCGATGAAATTATAAAAAATAAATTGGAAGGAATTATTATATTTGCCCCAGTAGGAGAATTAGTTAAATACGCCTTAATTAATTTAGAAAAAGGTGGTAGCATTGTTTGCGCAGGAATTCATATGAGTGATATCCCTTCCTTTGAATATAAATATTTATGGGGAGAAAGAAGTATAACAAGTGTAGCAAACGTCACAAGAAAAGATGCTATAAATTTCTTTGATATTATCTCAAAAATCCCTAAAATTAACATACATTTTGAAGTATTTAATTTAGATGATATAAATACAGTATTAAAAGATATAAGAAAATCTCAATTAAAACCATCCGTAATTTTTAAAATAAATTAAAATAAATTAAGAGTTAATATTTAATTATTATTTAAAGGTTTTAGCTTATCCATAAGGGAATTGAAGAAGAAAATTAATTTCTTTTTTTAAGATATTTTTTACTTTTTGGAATTAGAATTTAGGAAAGTAGAAGTTTATTAAGAGAACACAAATAAATAGTAAATTAAGAAAGAGGACTTTTTTATTATATGAAAAAATCTAAAACTTTAGCTATGAAAAATAAAGTTAATAATGATTTAATTATAAAAAAGCAAAATAAAAATATAGATAATAGGAAATTAAATGAGAAATTAGTATTTGATGAAGTGGATAAAAAATTAATTGAATTGTGTAGCAAAGAGGAATTAATAGAATATGATTTTGTAGGAAGTATTATCCCTAATGAAAAATATAGGTGTATAATTTTATTAAAGGAAAAAGTGGAAGATGATGAAAAATATAAAGCAGAAATATTAGTAACTAAAAAAATACATAATATTTACTTCTTTGTAATATATATAGATAATAAAATATGGGGGTGAGATTTTAGGAATTAATTTAGTTATAATAAGTCAATCTTGTGACCTTTCTAAATATTATGGCTTTGGTAATGATTTTTTAGTTGTTGATTTTAGAAATACTTTTAATATTTATTTTGATTGGTTATCTAAATATGTGTTAGATATAGTCAAGAGTAGAGATAAAAGTTTAGGATTATTACCACCTTATAAGGAACATTTAGCTCAGGATTTTCCTAGATTTATTATGAAACTAGGATTACCTTCTGGTATCCCTAAACTTACTTAAATTAATTAAATCAACTTTAAATTATAAAAAATATATAAAAAAAGATATATAAAAAATAATGCTTGAAATATTTTTTTATTAGTTGGTTTATTTATAGGTTTTACACTTGGTTATCTAAAATCGTTTATGGATAATCAGTTAAAATTAAAAGACGCTAATTCTAATATTAGTAATTTAAACTCTGAATTAGTGGAGTTAAAGACAAGATATGAGGAAATGAAAAATAGAAGTCAGTTATTAGAAGAACACAAGGAAAAATTTTTACAAAAAAGAGAAGAAGAAATTAATCAGATTATAGATGGATTCAGAAAATATTTAAGCGATGTTACTGAAAGAAATATTAAATTAGATGAGGAAAAAGAAAAAAGAATTTTAGATAAAGTTGAAGATTTCAAAAAGTTCTTTGAAAATTTTTTTGATATGCAAAAGCAAAATATTGAAAACTTTTTATTGAAACAGGAGGAGATGAGAAAAGAAATTGAAAAAAGAAGGGACGAAACTTTAATAGAAATGAAACAATTAGCAATAAAATCAGAAGAAGAAAGAGAAAAGAGAATACAGATGATATTAGATAAAAGCCAGAGTTTTTTTGATGAACAAAGTAAAAATATAAGAGAATTTCTAAAAGAACAGGATAAATATAGGCAGGACATAGAAAAAAAGAGAGATGAGATGTTAAATAAAATAATAGATGAAATAAGGAAAAATGAGGAGATTATGTTTAAAAAAACGGCAGAACAATTAGAATATTTTATTGAACTACTTAAAAAACAGGAGGAATCGACTCAGCAATTTTTATTACAACAAGGAAAATTATGGAATGAAATCGAACAAAGAAGGGATGCTCAAGTACAAGATATGAAAAGATCAATAGAAAAATTTACTACTTATTTTTTAGGTATTAAAACAAGAGGAGAAATAGGAGAAAAAATCTTGGAAAATATTTTACTTAATAGTATTAAGGCGGGAGTAGTAAAGAAAAACTTAAAAAATAATAATGGAGTTGTTGAGTTTGCTTGGGATTTAGGTGATGGAAAATATATACCTATTGATTGTAAGTTCCCTAACATCTCTCAAAATTTGTTAACATATAATGAAGATAACCAAAGTAAGAATGAAGTAAAAAAAGAAATAGAAAAAATAAAAGATATATAGATTTAAAAAAACAAGGTGAAATTGGAAATTACAAAATGATTATAGAACAGTTATTCAAAATAATAGATAATATTCAAAAAGGAACTGAGAGTATATCTAAAGCTATTACATCTATTCAAAATGCTAATGAATCTATTCGTGGAGAAATCTCTAAATCTAAGAGATTACAAAATTTTGATAATAACTCTAAATAATAATTATAACAATAATTTATAAGGATAATTTAGTACAATATAATTACTATTTTTATTCAAATATGGATTAAACGTACTTATAAAGATGAGAGAAAAAAAATCAAAAAAGTCCGATTTTGAAATGCACTTATCTGATAGAATGGTGGTTCATCATAGTGTTGCAGCAAGAGAATACAGAGATCAGAGTTACTCAATTTATTCAGATATTAGAGGTAGAATTTATCTAACTGTATATAGTACAAATTTTAATGGTGATAAATATATGCTAAATAGAATATAAATGAAATTACGAGAATCTATATACTAAAAGGGGGGCAATATGTATGATGAATAGTTCATTAAGTATTTTTAATATATATCCCCATAAAGCTACAGCTATAACTCCTATCATAATGTATGGTAATAATTTCTTGGAACTAAGAAGTACCTCCATTAAAGGAATAATAAGATGGTGGTATAGATTTTTTAAATCAAGTTTCTTAGATATTGATAAACTACAAGAAACAGAAAATATGATATTTGGTTCTACTGAAAATTCCTCTTCCTTCTATTTACTAATAACTAATACTTCTCAAGAAAATAAAAAAGATGCTTATTTACGTATGAATGACAAAAATCCAAAAAATGGAAAGATAGTAAAAAAATTAGCATTTTATCCACCTTTTTCTTTTGAAATTAAATTAAAATTTTTAACTATTGGAGATAAATATATTCAGGAAATAAAAAATAGTTTATTATTGTTATCTCTTTTTGGAGGGATAGGTAGTAGGATTAGACGAGGATTCGGTAGCATCCAATTTGATAATTTTAATCACGAATTTTTTAATGAAGATAATTTTGATAAAATTAAACTTAATATACAACAAAAGCTTAAAAACCTTAGGGGAAATAAAAATAATAATCAATTTATGAATATTTCTAATACAAAAATATATTTAGTAAAAAGTAAAAATGCTTTTTGGAATAATTGGGAAGAAGCTATGAATTCCTTAAGAGATAACTTTTATAGAAAGTTAAAAAGAGAATTAAATATAGATAAAATTGTTTATATTGATAAACATAATAATAAAAAATATAGAAGTTCTCCTTTATTTATTCAAATAAAGAAAACTAATAATAATAAATACTTTGGAGTAATATTAGTTTGGAAAGATATTTGTAATAAAATTAACTCTAATTTCTTTGAAAAATTACAAAATATTTTAAAGAATTATTTTGATTATTGGGATATAGATACCTAAATGCTAAAAAAATAGAATAAAAGGGGAAATATAAAATTTATGGCAAGATATATTTGAAACTTTTTTTATACAAACAATTAGGAAGATTTGATTTGAAGAACTTTGTAATAGTGATTATTTTTATTATTTGTTCTTCTTGGATTGCTGATGGATTATCCTGATTTATTTATTTTTGTTTTTCTCTTTTTAATATTAATATTAATAATTTTTTAGAGTTTATAAAATTAGTTGTATCTATTGCATTTTTTATATTGGATTTATGATAAATTAAGAAAAATTAAAATTCTTTTGTATTTTAATGTAAAAGAAGCTGAGAATTTAAGGGGGGATTAAGGGATTAATCATTTTTTTAAGTATTCCTTCCAATAAATTAAGTCCTAATGATTTGAAAAAATCTTATTGAATATGATGTTATTATTGAAAAAGAAAATTGAGCTTATTCTTTTTATCTTTTTTATCTAGTTTATATTAATATTTTAAATTTATTATATTAATATTTTAAGTTATCTAAAAGTTACTTATTTTTCATCTTTATTGTTGTATTAATAAATAAATATTTTTGGATTTTTATAAATATTTTACTTTTTAATTAATTCTAATATAGTCATTTTTTTTCTAAATATACATTCATAGACAGCTTCATAATCTTTTTCTATTTCTAAATCCTCATTTAATTTAAAACCTTTAGTTATAAGAGCTCTTCTTGCAAAAACTAATTCCCATCCATCTTTACCTAATTCATTTATTTTTTCTTCGAATTCATAATCTTCAAAGCTATTTATCATATAAAAATACTTAGGAGTATCTAAATATTTATAAAAAAATAAGGTAAAAGTTATGAATACTATCAAAAATAAAATTGTTTTAATTTGTTTACTAATTTTGTCGATTATAATCAAATTTTTATTATTGATGTTGTAGTCTTTAAAATATTGTGTGATTTCGGATAGTAAATCTGAATTATTTATCTCATCAAAAGAAATTGTTATAATTTGTGATCTTAAAGTTTGGTTATCAACTTGGATAATCTCTATTTCAAGATTATTAGTATTTTTGTTTAGTAATATTTTATTAATAATAAAACTGTCAATATTTAATTTATCTTTTATAAATTGATATAAATTTTTCATAAAAATCTCCCTTTATTATTTAGCTATTTAAAATTACATTTGTAATAGCAAAGAATGTAAAAGGATTTATAGGTTCCAGACTGTCCTAATCCATCTATTTTTCCACTTTTTAATAAAGGATTATAAGCATAAGTCCCTGATATAAAAGTCCCATATGATAAATAATCCCAAGTGTTATCCGAAGCTATACGTATTTCATCTATGTATTTGCTTAAAAGTTTACAAAGTCTTTTTTCATCTTCATAAGATAAATTATACCAAAAATCGTTTTCTGGAGTTATTTCCAAAGCTAAAGGTTCATAGTATTTATAGAAATTATCCTCAGAACCAAAGTAAGTTGTATCATTTTGGTAATATAAAGTTAAAGTATAAGAATAAGTACCACTTTTATAAGTAGCTACTGTACTGTATGTATAAGGTAAAGTTTTATCATATTTGCATAGATCTTTCCACTGAACTTCAGTTATTGTGTAAAAGGTTCCGTATACAAAAAAGTAATTTTTAGCAGCTATTTTTACCTTTTCGTACATTTTAGTAATATCAGAAAAACTAACTAAAACAGTGCCACCTGAAATAATATGATTTGAAAAAATTGATTCCATTTTTAAATACATAATGAAAGTAAGTAAAACAATAACTATATAAACTAATCTAACTATTTCTATTGTTTTATAGTTTAATACATTATTTATAAGCTTTTTATTCATTTATTAATTAACCTCCTAGTAATAACAAAGTATATAAATAGATGAGTAATTTGAGTCCTCTCCTAGACTTTGGATTTGTCCAGTCTGTAGTAATGGGTTAATTCCTGGTTTTCCTGTTACTAATCTACCAGCAGATAAATTAACACTATAATCAATTTCTTCATCAAGTACGTAATAAATATATTTTTTATACTTATAAATTATACTATTAGCTATGTAAACTTCAATAGCAAATAATCCTTGATAATAATTATTAGTAGATGCAAAGTATTTATAATTATCTATACCCCACAAAGTAATTATTAATCCTTTGGGATCATTGTAAACTTTAGAATTTACATATGGTAAATATTGATCATCATCATAACGTGCTAAATCAGACCATAAAATATCAGATAATCTATAATTTTCATATTTATGCAAGAATTTTACAGTATAACTAACTATTTTATAAATATTTTTTATGTGAAGTATTAATTCAGCATATTTGGTCCTCTCTTGTTCATTTAAAGTTTGACTGTAGGCTTTATTAAAAATTATTAGTATTAAAAAAAACATTAAAATTAATTTATTCATTTTGATTAACTTTTTCTTCATAAAAATCACCCCCTTCACTTATTATAAATAGCAAAAACGTTAATTATTTGTTAATTTTTAAAATTTTTTGTTAAAAAATTGTTATTTTTTTGTTAATTTTTTTTTATTTTATTTTAAAGATAATTTTCTTTTTTTAGTAATAGTTAGTTTTTTAATTAGTAAGTTATGTTTTCAATATTAACAAACATTGACTTTTTGCTATTATTTTCTTTTATTTTTACTTATTTATTGATAAATATCTATAGTACTAGGAAGCATTTATGTACATTTATTATTAATATTTTATGGTATTTGAAGTTGTAATATTTTTAAGACTTAGAATAGTCCTAGGTAAAACTAAATATATACCAGTTAATTATAAGTAGAAATAGTTAAATTCTTTATATAATAGAAAAAGTACCTCTTAGATATAAAGGACAGTATAAAATATTATTCGTAAGTAACAAAGATAGATATTAAAAAATATATGTAATGAATTCAAATATAGGAATCCAAAAAGGTTGGTTAAAAACAACGCTTTTGATATGAATCCCAGGTAGTTGCTAGTAGTGCCACTATAGAAATAAAAAATAAATAGTTTAGCAAGAAAAAAGTAGAAACTATACAACGAAATGTAGTAAATGTAGTATAGGCTAATAGAACCTACAAAGTGTATGTAAATAAAATGAAGTTTATAAGAAACAATTTTTTAAACTCCAATAAAATAAAAAATTATTAAAAGAGTATTTAAACAATGGAAAAGATTTATATAATATTTTAATATGTAACATCTGTATTTCATACGTTTTTATAAAAATGGACTTGAATAAAAATAAAATAAAGAAATTAAAAATAAACTAAAAAAAATAGTGAGTTTTGAATAGCATAAAGAATAGTATAGTAAAGTATAGTATAATAAAG
>Ga0197142_1002778_pt1 | contig 15056 bp, 8 predicted proteins | sample GBS60_MetaG_FD_148614 | JGI IMG/M metagenome (GOLD analysis project Ga0197142, IMG submission 148614) | Sediment microbial communities from Great Boiling Springs, Gerlach, Nevada, United States - GBS 60_MetaG | ecosystem: Environmental > Aquatic > Thermal springs > Hot (42-90C) > Sediment... | reverse complement strand
CTCCCAGGGGAGAGGAATATGGTACAGACACACGCTGATCCCGTGCCATTACCCCGTTGTTTCGGTCGATATTTCCGCTGGCAGCGGCTCAGGTTGAGGCGGTGGTGTCGGTGTTGGCCGTGGCTTACCATCAGGGCCAAGATCGGCCGGATTGTACTCGAAAATGTCAGGCCAAGGCTTGAAGCGCGTTACAAACTCACGGCGCTCGATCTCTTTCCCATCAGGGCCGAGGACAATGCGCGTGAAGTGAATATCCATCCCGCCACGAGCCTTGTCACTTTGCCGCGGCTGACCTACCGGTCGTTCAGGAACGGCCACGTAAACCGGCTCGGTTGGTGGCGGCGTGCGATTGGTGATGACAGGCCCTTCTAGCAAGACCTTGCGACCGGTTTCTGGCCCGTAGAGTCGTACTTCGGCCAGATTCCGGCGGGTATCAACCATTGTTTGCATCAAAATCCACCCACCGGTATCGTTAAGGAACTTCAGATCAGGACCACCGGTGAAGATGGTAGCATCCATACCCGGTCCATCGCCATACGGCCCAAAAGCGTACCGATCATACCAACTGATATAAAACGAATGACCCCAACGCTCGGTGATCGGTAAACCAGCCCAAAACGCAGCCCGAAAGACGGTAGTACTATCCTGGCAAATTCCACCTCCCCACTCTAGCTGGGTTCGATTCTGCACGATGGCATAACCTTCAACAAAGCCATTCGAGCTATCAATGCGCCCAATAGCACGATTGAACGAAAATTCCTCACCAGGAGCAATCAAGATACCGTGCAGCAAGCGCATACCAGCCTGGATATTTGTAATCCTGTAGGGCGCAGAACCGGTGAAATCGCTACGTCCAACACCAAGGAGAGTTGTAATACCTAACTTATCAAGATTATCAGCAGTAACTGGAGGCGGAATCTCACGAAATTTCACTGTTATTGTGCGTTGATCGGCCGGTTTAGTCAATACGTCAAGCAGTGCCGCCAACGTCTGTTCTTCATCGATCCGTCTACCTGGTTTCCCTTCCTGAAAGATCTCTAGCTTTCCCTCATTCCAGTTAAGCCGTGGATAGGTACCCTTCACCTCTGTCGCATCTCCTAGAGCAATGAGACGTTCCATAGCGAGATCGCGATCCACCCGCACCACCAGACGATCACCGGCTAGATCGGAAACTCGCTCAACGCGAATCAGACGCACCAAGTCATCAAGCGACCAGACAAATGGTCGATTATCGATCATGAATGTTACTGGCCCGGCCAGAATGGTCGCAATCTGATCTTGAGCTGCAAATGCGGCTTCATCATGAAGTGAAGGTTCGAGCGCCCGAGTACGCAACGCCACAGTATCTGGATTCAAGTCCTGAAGTGCGGCTAATATCTCTTGCAACGTTTCAGCCACCAACACCTGGCGACCAACGGCGCTAGGCACAACCTCTACGGTTGTCCCATTAAGCACCAACCGGGCATCAAGCGCCGGTTGCTCCACTTCGGCAACCCGATCCAGCAGATAGCGCTGCATCACATCCTGATCAATCGACAGGCGCAGAGGAACTTCAATCCCGTACCGCCAGATTGCACTCATCTGCTGAAGATCGGTGAAGGGATTATCACTGCGGCCAACAGCCAATGCAGCGTCGAGCGCCTCATCAATTTCTAGGGCAACCCCTAACTCGGCCAGCGTGGGCGTCCAGGTTCGTCCGCTGTAGGTCAATATAACTGGTTGCGCCAAAAAAGAAGCAAAGCGGGATTCAATCGCGATCCGTGCTTCTTCTCGGGTGAGACTACCTACATGAACCCCTTGGACACTCACATTCGGTAAGACGCGACTGGCATAGATGCGATCAAGATAGAGCAGTCCGCCCACAACAATAGCAACGCCACTAAACAAGACAAGCAACAACCACCGCCATCCCCGTGACCCTCCACGCCGGGAACGTTGGTCGGTACCACGCTGCACTATCGGTACGTGTCCCTTGCGAGATGATCCATCAACTGCATCAGGAGAGAACACATCACCTTCAGTGCCTTCATACATTGGATCGAAAGGCTGTGAATGCTGGACCGACACCAAAATCCTCCTCGCCACGTGCAATTTGCCCGACAACCTAATATACCCTTGCCAATTACGGATGTCAATAAAATAAAGCTGACAAATTGGTTGATTTCTGCATTTTAATGCGATCTTTACCGATCCTGAGCGCCACCATAGCCCTCCACAAGCGGGGCAGGGGATAGCTAGCGGAACGTGCCATCGTTCATCCACGCGGCTAGGATGCAGGCCGACAGCCCACGACCAAGGATATACAGTTTTCGCAGACGGTATTGGTATTACCTATCTTTAGCAGTGATCAAACGCCGCACCAATGTCAGCAATTCCTCTGAACGGAAGGGTTTCTGCAAGGTGGCGACGATCGGCACATCCACCAGATGAGCTGCATCCACTAGATAACCACTCACTAAAGCCAACGGGATATTTGGGTTCAAAGCCGCTATTTGGCGGCAAACCTCATAACCATGCATGTCAGCCAGAGTCACATCAACCAGCGCACAGGTAATGGTACGTTCTGTTATTACCTTCAGGGCATCACGACCACTATTGAATGCCAACACTTGATAGCCGGCGCGAGTCAGGATTCGTTCAGTAAGCATGCGCACTTCATGATTATCATCAACAATCAATATCGTATAGTTGCTACCCACACTAGGAGTCGGTCCTGCTTCTGTTATCGTTGATAAGGAAACCGGTAGCCAAACGGTAAACGTACTTCCCTGACCAGGTCGACTATCAACGGTCAGTGCACCGTTGTGGCGCTGTACGATCTGAAATACGCCTGCCAGTCCCAGACCATGACCGTGTTGTTTGGTCGTAAAGAAAGGCTCAAAAATGCGCGAAAGAATGGTCGGATCAATCCCGGTACCATCGTCATGGACAGACAAGTAGACATACTGACCAGGTTCGATGTTTTGTGGAGGCGCCATGCGCTGTATTGTAGCCGCTGTAAGCAACCGAAGGCCGGTTTGAATGCAAATGCTTCCATGCCGGTTGGGTAATGCTTCAACCGCATTGATCAACAGATTCATCAAGACCTGTCGTATCTGCACCGGATCAACCATGATCTCCGGTAACGATGGTTCAAGCTCTAATTGGACTCGTATGTTTTGTCCCAGCGATGACTGCCACGGCGGAACCACCTCATCGATCAACTGATTTAGATTTGTGTATTGCAATGCTGATGGCTGCTGACCGGCAAATGACAATAACTGCCGCACCAGATCAACAGCCTGCTGCGTGGCACTGATAATGTGTTGCACGTGTTGACCGATCAAGGTTTGCGCCGGATGGGTTGCCTGCAATATCTCAGCATTGCTGAGAATAATATTGAGCAGATTGTTAAAATCGTGTGCAATACCGCTGGCCATAATCGCCGTACTTTCAAGCCGCTCAATCATTTGGAGATGCTGCTCATCACGGATCAACGCCAGTGCCTTTTCACGTTGATCGGTAATGTCCTGACCAACCAGCACGAATTCAACCACCTTGCCGTTTACATCAGAGCGACAAGTCATTGTCCATTCGACCCACCGCTTGCGCTCCTGGCGCCAAAAGGAGATTTCAAACGAACGAGGGCTATGACCGGTAACAACCTCGCGAACAAGTGCGGCAAATAGTGGTTGCTCTGCCATATCAAGCAGTGTTGCAGGGAAATGGCGACCTATCACCGTAGCACGGGTACAGCCAAACACCTGCTCGGCCATTGGGTTGAATTCTGTAATCCTCAGCTCAGAATCAAGGTAGATCACCAGATGTCCAGCCAGCTCAATCAGTGAGCGGAACCGATCATTCGCCTCATACAGGCGAGCAAAGAGCGTTGCGTTAAAAAAGGCTACGCTGATTTGATCGGCAAGGAGGGAAAGCAGAAAGAAATCTTCATCATCTAAAACCGGCTCGCCAATTGATTCGACAATAACAACACCTACTGGCGGTGAATGTTCGTAACGTAAAGGAACAATAATACACTGAGTGGTGCCCGGTATGACCTCCAGAAAATCAGGGTCGAGGCTGGCATCGCGGACAAACTCAGCCTGACCGCTGCGCATAACGCGCCCGGCAACTCCCTCGTACAACTGGATCACTGATAAGCCGTTGTCGTACCCAATCGCAGCCTGCAGATGTAGCGCTCCTTCTTGCAAGAGATAAATACTGACTAACTGATACCCAAACACAGTATGTAATTGCTCTACTACTAGCTGACAAATCCGATCGGTCTGTAAGGTTGAGTTTACCAATGATGCTACGCGCTGTACGATCAGCAACTGTTCGAGACGGCGCTGTGTGGAGCGGTAGAGCATAATGTTCTCAACCGCAATCGCCATGCGACGCGCCAGTTCGGTCGCCAGCTCAATATCGTTTGTAATAAAGCAACGGCGCGAGGGTGTGGAAATTGTTAACACCAGTGCACCAAGATTTACTGCGTGGAAGGATATTGGTACACCTAAAATGTGGCGTGGCCTGATGCGGCGTAAAATATCGCGATATGCAGGTGAAAATTGTGGATTCTCAATATATTCCTCATTAAGATCAGTTAGCAAAAGCGGTCGATCATCGGTCAAAACTTGTGCTGGTACCGACATCGGCTCAATAAACAATGCCTGTTGGGTTAAATAGTCGGCCAAAAACTGATCTGCAGGATTAGCAGCAGCAATTGCCACTCGGTGAGGTCGTTGATGTTCATCACGAATAATGATTGCACACCAATCAGCAAGCAGCGGTACGAGATAACGGGCAACCTGTTGTAGCGCCTCAATCCGATTTAATGAGACGAGGAGATCACCTACGTCGGCGAGTAAACGGGTTTGAGAAGCCGTCCATCGTTGTGGCATCGTCGGCTCCAACTACTTCAATAGATAGATAACACCCGTTTCACTCCAAGAGATATTTTTAAGTATACGTCTTTTTAATTACGACTTCAAGCATTGCCGGTAGAGCTAGCTCGTGCGGAGGCACGCTGTCTACCGTTCCAACGGAGGTCTACCCAATCCCCTGCTATCTCGATGACAGGGGCGGTTTTACCCTCGCAAGCAAGGTCTGGCGGGGTCATGGTGTACTGATGTGCCAAGCAACGGGTTCACCACACACGTGGGTCAGTGGCTCGCGCTCCTAGGGCAACTGTGCAGGTCGAGGATCATCGTAAGCGGGTACGTGATGTTTGTCGGCGTTACTCTGTGCTCGAGCAGATCGGTTATTTGATGCAAGCAGAAACTGCAAACGTTAACAACCCCTATGGTGATACAATACTGTCAGATAGTGATTGCAATGCAATAAGAATGGAGAACTTTAATGGATCGTGCACAACCGATAGAATTAACAGCCACACCTTCGACTGGTTTACTGGATTGGCTGACGCTGAGTTGCCGCCATGTTGCGTTGCTGGCAGCGATGCTGGCAACCGGTGGAAGTCTGTTTTTCAGTGAAGTGTTGGGGTGGATCCCCTGTGAACTCTGCTGGTATCAACGCATTCTCATGTACCCATTGGCCGTTTTGCTTTTTGTCGGTATCTGGCGTGATGATCGCAAAGTATATCTGTACGTACTGCCATTATCGTTGATGGGAATTGCCGTTTCACTGTATCACTACTTGATGGTCATGCTGATCATCCCACCAGCTCCCTGTGCTGGCGCCGTTCCGTGCGCCTTTGACTACATCAATATTCCAGGCGTTTTGAGTTTCATCAAAATACCATTCCTGGCCCTGGTTGCCTTCGTGATTATCAGTGTGATGATGGCAAACCTGGCGCTGGCTGAAAATGCCCCGGCGTGCGGTCGATTGGCTCGTATTACTGCTACAGTCATCGTCGTTACCACAACGCTTGCCTTTATTGGTTTAGGTCTGATGATGTAATTGTTAGCCAGGATATAAGCAAACTTTCATCAGACGGCTGCCCGGAGTATGGTATACTCCGGCTATCAATGTTGAGTAGGAGAGGGTTGTGCGGGGGCGCAACCAGGAGGAAAGAGCGGCACCAGCGATACGTGACAACAGTATTGAAGCGCATGGACTTCACTCAGAGTGAAGTTGACGAGGACGGAGGTTCCCGGCGCGAGCCGGAGCTAACGGGTATCGATGACCCGGAACATCGAGAGATCAGCGGAAGCCTCCCCGGCGTAGGGCGTCGCCGGTGAAGCGGACAACTCAACACCTGTCGGTGACGACTAGGGCAACGTTGTCAGCAACGACCCACTAACAATTCCCCCCCACCGTCACAATTGATTTCTCTGCTGCAACCTGCGCAGAGCAGTGGTCTGTACTACTGCGTTTCGCCGCAGACGACCGCTGCTGTGCTCTGGTGTTGCCAATTATTGTTAAGGAGTACGTTATGTGTGGCATTGTGGGTTACGTTGGGAAACGGGAAGCGACTGAGGTGGTACTACACGGCTTACAACGGTTGGAATATCGAGGGTATGACTCGGCGGGAGTGGCGATTTACGATCCAGTAGCCGGTCTACAACTGCGCCGCAGCGTTGGTAAATTGAGCAATCTTCAACAACGACTGCTGACCGAACCAACGCATGGTCACATCGGTATCGGTCACACACGCTGGGCCACTCACGGCGGCGTGACCGAAATCAACGCCCATCCGCACCGCGATGACAGTGGGGCGATTGTGGTCATTCAAAATGGGATCGTAGAGAATTATCTCGCACTCAAGGGGCGGCTGCTCGAACTGGGCTATCAGTTCGATTCGCAGACTGATACTGAGGTGATAGCAAAACTCCTTGGTCATTACTATAACGAATTGCGCGATCTTGGTCGTGCAATGCACCGCACCCTGCGAGAACTTCGTGGTGGGAATGCGATTGTAGCTTTTTGTATTCATGAACCAGACCGACTCATCGCTGCTCGCCTGGGAAATGCGGGCGGTATCGCCATTGGTATCGGGAACGACGAACGGTTTATCGCTTCAGATATTCCGGCCATTCTCGATTACACCCGTGATCTGATCTTCCTAGAGGATCGGGACATTGCAGTTGTCCGATGCGATAGCGTGACCATTACTCGCCTCGATGGTACACCGGTGGAACGATCAATCCACAGTATCGCCTGGGATCCGGTCGCAGCGGCCAAGGGCGATTACCGCCATTTCATGCAGAAGGAGATCGATGAGCAACCACGGGCGCTGATGGACGTTTTGCGTGGACGGATCGATCAGGAGCATGGGCGGATTGAACTCGAGGATCTTCGTCTCAACGACCATGATTTGCGACGGATCCGCCGCATCTACGCTACTGCCTGTGGTACCGCCTGGCATGCGGCACTGGTAGCCAAGTTCATGATTGAGCATCTGGCCCGAGTGCGGGTCGAAGTTGATTACGCCAGTGAATTTCGTTATCGTAACCCTATCTTGCAGAGCGATAGTGAGCACGATACGCTGGTGTTGGCGATTACCCAAAGCGGCGAGACAGTTGATACATTAGCGGCAATGGAAGAAGCCCGCGCACAGGGTGTACCAAGTGTGGCTATCGTCAATGCCATTGGTAGTCAGGCAGCCCGGCTAGCTGATGGCGGTCCAATCTATCTGCATGCTGGGCCAGAGATTGGGGTGGCATCGACCAAGGCCTTCACATCAATGTTGGTAGCTGCCTATCTGTTTGCTCTCCGGCTGGCCCAGGCTCACGGAACGCTCAAGCCACAGCAGATTCGCGAGCACATCCAGGCTCTGATCGAACTACCTGGTCAGGCGGCACAAGTGATCGAGCAGACAAAGCCACTCTGTATCGAACTGGCCGAACGCTACCATCGTGTTAGTAATGCACTATTTCTTGGTCGCCAGATCAACTATCCTATCGCCCTCGAAGGCGCCCTCAAGTTGAAAGAAATTAGTTACATTCACGCGGAAGGATATCCTGCTGGTGAAATGAAGCACGGTCCCATTGCGCTGATCGATGAGAATATGCCGGTTATCTGTATCGCGACGCACGATCACATCTATGAAAAGATGATCAGCAACATCGAGCAGGTACGTGCGCGTCACGGTCAGGTGATAGCCATCGGTCATCAGGGCGATGAATTGCTGGCCGAAAAGGCCCACCACGCCATCGGCGTACCGACTACCCATCCCCTGTTGCAACCGGTGCTTAACGTGATACCGTTACAAATGTTTGCGTATCACGTCGCCGTGCTACGCGGATGCGATGTCGATCAACCGCGTAATCTTGCCAAGAGCGTCACTGTTGAGTAAGCGACTGAACGGCAGTAGTCGATACGTCAAGAGGGTTAGTAACTGCACAGACATCAGCAGCACGCCTGGCGTCCCTCACCTTGCCCCCAGTCCCCTTCCTCTCCCAGCCGGGGAGCGGAAGGGGGAGCGTGAAACAGGGCTGGAACCTCGTCCCCAATGGCTTGCTGATACGACAAACGATAGTTTTTACCGCGCATTTAGGTGACTACGTCGGTCAGGGGCATTTTAAGCGCCTAAATGACATTCATCGTTGTGTCCAACTGTTCAGTCGCGGCGCAATACCTCTCATAAGAACAAAAGATGAAAACTCTGAAACTCCCTCGTATCGTGCTAAGGCAATTTTTACACCAGACTAAACCTGCGTTTGCGCATGTCTGAAAGAAAAAGACAGATCGCAAAAAGTGTAAAATCTCTATACACAGGCAATGTCTCACGGTACGGCAGATGAAACCTGATAGACGTACGGGCGCAGCGGCGCTGCGCCCCAACCGAATCTTCTTCTGCGACAGGGTATTCCGGCTGGGCACTCAATAACGAACATTGCACGATCACGCTTTGACATCACGTCGTGATCCTGGTGGTGGTATAACCGCTTGCAACGCTTGCAAACAATCCTCAGCGGCTTCGGCCTCCGAGACATCAACACCAGCCGGTTGGTATCGTGCTCGTTCATAGCTGACGGTCAAGTCGGTAAATGGCTTCGGCTCAGTTAATACCGTTGCCATACGGCTACACCACTCAGACGGTGTTTGATCTGGTGATCGCCGCCAACCGCGTGCCTCAAGCATGATAAGCGCTTGCACGTATGCCCGACGCACCCGTGTTCCTGCATCAGCATCACGCAGGGCAAGCAGTGCCGCCTGTAGACCACTTAAACGACGCTGAAAGGGACGGCGCAGTGTACCGAGCAAATCACGGAGGTCGCTTAACAAACTCTGCCCGACATCGAGTGATTGGTGCTCTTCATCGTTATTAGCACGCCGGTTCCGTCGTCGCCAGAGGAGCAAGAATATCACCAACAGTACCAACGGAATCAATGCTAGGACGAAGGTGGCCTGTTGCGCGATGATGATCACAGTCTCTACCGCGTTATCGTCAACTATCGTCGTATCTGGCGTTGGTGGTGGTTCAGGCTGTAGATTCATACGGGCCAAGACCTGACCAAATGCTGCAAAGAGCGCTCGAATCATACTACCGAAGATGACCGTAAACAGATAGACGAACAGTGCGCCAATCAATGCAAACGGTAAGAGGATCCATCGCAAGAGCGTAACGATCCCGGTGAATGCCAACTCACCGCTGAGCAAGGCAGCAAATGCTATTCCAAGCCCCAGCACGCCACCAATGACCAACAGCAGAAGCAGACTCCAACGGACATTCAAGGTGTGGGCCTGGTCAGGTGCAGCTTCAAGCACATAAGTAAGCGCCAGGGAACTAAGACCGCTACCGACAAACGCGACAATGTAAAGCAGCAACAGATCGTTCGCGATCGGTGCACCAGCTCGTAACAATGGGCCAAGCACTAATGCGGCAATCGTTGCCACTAGTCCACGTCCGGCGAGCGTTAAGATTGTGGCATGCTCGTGTTCGACTAGCTTCACACCACGCCACACAAGAAAAAAGGCGATCAGTACCGCCAGATAAACCAAGCCACTCTGCGGCTGCCCCGGTTGCAACGCGGCTAAGGTATTGCGCGGATCAAGGCCGAAAGTCAGCCAACTCAGCCAGCAGGCAGCGATAACAGGTGCGGCTACAAGCAGCATGCGGTGAAAGGGCCAACGCAGACGACGACCAATTTCATCGGCCAGTCGCCCCAGCATAACCGTGCTCCACAAACCCGGCCATGACAACACAATCGTGGTCAGAGCCAGTAACGGCAAGGCAATAAGCGTCGCTTCAAAAGCAGCCAAAAAACCGATTCGCAGTAGGCGTGTCATAGGCGCAACTGTTCAGCGGTAGGCGAGAAATGACGGGTAGCAGAGGTCAGGCAGCGATACAGCGGACATCGTGTCCGAAAAGAAAATACCGGGAGCGCCGACGACGCCCCCGGTACATGAAACAGACTTACTTCGTCTCACGGTAGAGCACGTGGCGGCGCACAATCGGGTCGTACTTGCGCAATTCGAGACGGTTCGGATCGTTACGCCGGTTCTTCTCGGTTGTATAGGTGTGACCGCTCTCGGTGCTCTTCAGCTTAATCACGATGCGGTTTCCCTTTTTGCTAGCCATGGCACTTCCTCTTCTTAGAGCTACACACAAAATTTCGCCTCACGGCGCACTACAGGCAAGTATACCATATTGATAAGCGATGGGCAACTGTAGCCCTCACCTTCCCCCTAACTCCATCCTTTCCCACCAAGGGCAAGGAAGTGGGGATCCACACCGACGGTCGCGAACCTATCCCTACAGGGTGGTGAAGGGAACGTTCGCTGTCTGAACGCTGCGTTGGCTGGAAGAACGAAAGGTATACGCCTACAGTGCGGGAAGGCCATATCGGTTTCTGAACGATGGTCTTCGTTACCCATATATTCTGGCCTGTTCCGCATTTCTGCTTCCCCGTTCCTCTTTTCTTTCTCCGTACTGACGTTGCATAACTGCGCCAGCTATGCTAAACTATTGAAGCTGAAGGCCCGGTAGCTCAATGGATAGAGCAACGGTCTTCGGAACCGTTGGTTGGGGGTTCGAGTCCCTCCCGGGTCGCCACCTCGCCCGACGATTTACCGTCGGGCGAACGTTTATTATCAGGACGACACTCGCAGCACAAGGAGGTGTGCGATGCCGTTTTATCAGCGTCTGGGTCAGGTTCCTCACAAACGTCACACGCAGTTCCGTAAGCCTGATGGCAAACTCTATCGCGAAGAAGTGATGGGGTTAGAGGGATTCCACGGTATCCAGTCGATCCTCTACCACTACTTTTTGCCACCCAGAGTGATCCGCGCCGAATTGATTGGTTCGGTGCAGCCAGTGTACGCTGAGTTTGGTCCGATCCGCCACCGTGCATTTGCAACCGCAAATGTTCCGGCTGGCGGTGACCCGGTGAACGCCCGGATCACGCTCCTTGGTAACAATGACGTGACGATCGGGATCAGTCGCCCTACCGAGAGTATGACCTACTTCTACCGCAATGCCCAGGCGTATGAGGTCTGGTTTACCCACGAAGGTAGTGGTGAATTACTCTCACAATTTGGACGCCTTCCATTTCGGGATGGTGATTATCTGGTGATCCCTTTCGGCACCACCTGGCAGATGCGGCTGAACGGTCCGGCCCGCTTCCTTGTGATCGAGTCGGCCAGTCAAGTTGCCCCACCAAAGCGTTACCGTAATCAATTTGGTCAGTTGCTTGAGCACGCACCGTATTGCGAACGCGATATTCGCGGTCCGACCGAGTTGCTGACCTTTACCGATACCGGTGAATTTGAGGTGCGAGTGAAGGTGCGCGATCAGCTTACCCGTCATATTCTTGACCATCATCCCTTCGATGTGGTGGGCTGGGATGGTTATCTCTATCCGTGGGCCTTCTCGATCCACGATTTCGAGCCAATTACCGGTCGGATTCATCAACCACCGCCAGTCCATCAGACTTTTGAAGGACACAATTTCGTAGTGTGCTCGTTTGTACCACGTCTGTTCGATTATCATCCTGAGGCTATTCCGGCACCGTACAATCACTCCAACGTGAACTCTGATGAAGTGATCTACTATTGTGACGGCAACTTTATGTCACGACGAGGGATTGAACGTTGCGATATAACGTTACATCCGGCCGGTCTTCCGCACGGTCCTCAGCCCGGCAGTACTGAAGCTAGTATCGGGGCTAAAGAGACTCGTGAGCTAGCAGTGATGATTGATACGTTCCACCCATTGCACGTCACTACAGCCGCGCTGGAATTGGAAAAAGCCGGGTATATGGATTCGTGGAGTGTTGGCGGACCAGAGGGGTAGTCAAATATAGCCACAGCATAAGCGCGCCTGGGAGGCGGGTTTTGAACCCGTCTTCCAGCGTGAGACCAAGCAGCAGACAGGAGCGCGAATTGAACATGTTCGTGCTGGCACACGTACCGTTGCTTCCGCAATAGGAGAGAACGGGATTGGGAAGAAATGATTGCCAATCGTGTATAACTTAGGTACCCACTTACATCAGTATGATGCCACTCACCAGCTTTGTACCCGTTGCACCTGACAGCGATTTTCCGCTTGAAAATCTGCCCTACGGTGTGTTTCGCCCCCGTAGTGGTGGCTCGCCACGAGTAGGAGTCGCAATTGGTGATTATGTTCTCGATCTGGCAGTGATCGACGAGGCTGGCTTGCTGGCAGCGACACCGGTTAGTAAATGTGGCCTCTTCAACCAAGACTCGCTCAACGCTTTTATGGCCGCTGGTCCAACGGCATGGCAGGCAGTACGAACGGTATTGCAACGACTGCTCGCTGCTAATGAATCGACACTCCGCGATGCGCAGGCGTTGCGCGATGCTGCACTTATCCCGCAATCGGACATCGAGCTGTTGCTGCCAGCCCGGATTGGCGATTACACCGATTTTTATTCGTCTCTACATCACGCCAGTAACGTCGGCAAAATGCTGCGCCCCGATAGTCCGCCACTCTTCCCAAATTGGCGACATCTCCCGGTCGCCTATCATGGACGAGCGAGTACCGTAGTGGTGAGCGGCACGGCCATTCGTCGTCCTTATGGTCAGATCAAACCGGCTGACAGTCCGGCGCCAATCTTCAGCCCGACCCGTGCGCTCGATTTCGAGCTGGAACTGGGGATGTTTATCGGGCTAGGGAATGCGTTAGGCCAACCGATTCCGATCACTCAAGCTGAAGAACATATTTTCGGATTTGTATTGGTGAATGATTGGAGCGCACGGGATATTCAGGGTTGGGAGTACCAGCCGCTTGGCCCATTCCTGGCAAAAAACTTTGCCACTTCGATAAGTCCTTGGATTGTGCCGCTGGCCGCCTTGAACCCCTTTCGCCGTGCTGGCGATCCACAAGAACCGCCACCGCTGCCATATTTGCAATCGGTGCAACCCGGTCATTTTGCAATTACCCTTGAAGTCTGGCTCAATGGCACTCGGATTTGCCAGACCAATAGTTGTTATCTCTACTGGAGCTTTGCGCAACAAATTGCTCACCACACCGTTAATGGTTGTAGCCTACGGCCCGGAGACTTGCTCGCTTCTGGGACTATTAGCGGGCCAACCAGGGAGTCACGTGGTTGTTTACTTGAACTGACCTGGCGGGGAAGTGAGCCGATCAGGCTGGCCGATGGTTCTCTGCGCCGCTGGTTGGAAGACGGCGACACGGTGACGATGCGCGGTTGGGCGCAGGGTGAAGGGTACCGGATTGGATTTGGCGAAGTTACAGGGACAATTGTGCCTGCTGAATATCCGGTGGTGCATTAGGTTGGGAGAGAAGCATGCGCTGAATGCCTTCTTGCCACGATCTTGAGTGATTGCCGGACACGGTAGTATCAATATCTCCCAGCAATAGCGTTGGGCGCATATACCTGTAGATGATTGCCTCTACCAAAACGGGAAGGCAGGTTAGGAACCCGCCCTCCGCTCAGGGAATCGCCCCATGACCAGGCCTGATCTGGAACTCTCTCCTCCTCAACTACAAGGTCTCGAGCAACGCACACAACAAAGCGGTACGTTCAATCAGGCCCTGGCGACTGATCTGCTCGTGTTCGGCATGAGCACCGGCTCCTGGACACCCCAATCCATCGAGGGTTGGAATGCCGAGTGCAGCGGTAAAATTGCCATCACTGCCACCGCCGGTACTTCCCTCGCAGATGGTTAAACCGAGTGCAGTACCAAGTTTTTGCGCCTGCGCAAAAAGTGCCATACTAGCAGCCGTCCGCTCCATAGGTGGGCGACGAACATTACCGGTGACTGCGATTTGCACACCCGGCGTAACCGGTTTGAGCGCTAACATACCGGTCTCGATCCGTTCAGCTTCAGACTGGGTCCAGACTCGTACATCAACATCCATCCACGCTTCAGCCGGTACTACGTTAGGTCGGGTACCGCCCCCCGCCACACCAACATTCACAGTCGTACCAACCGCAGGATTTGCTAGAGCATTCACAGCCAATATCTGATGCGCCAGTTCTATCAATGCACTAGCCCCTTTTTCCGGTTCAACCCCAGCATGGGCTGCCCGACCGGTGATCGTTACGCGGAATGCTCCTCCGCCTTTCCTTGCCGTTTTCAGCGCTCCGTCTGGTTCGGTTGGTGGTTCGAGCACCAGTACATGCGCTGCCTGCTTTGCAGTTGTTTCAATCAACGTGCGCGAGGTTGGACTACCGATCTCCTCATCGGAGGTGAGGAGTAACACTAGTGGCCGACGCAACACCGGCGCAGGTGGCCCAAATCCACCAAGCGCGGCGTAGATCATTGCAATACTGGCCTTCATATCGTAAGCACCCGGCCCAAACGCCCGATCAGCAGTGATCGTAAACGGACGTTGGGCAACAGTTCCTGCTGGCCAGACTGTATCGTAATGACACAAGACCAGCGTTGGCGGCAGCGTTGGTTCAACGGCATTCGTGACCATCACTCGTACATGATCACCACCGGTTGGATTGGCAATCCGTTCCACAGTCCCGACACGGGCAAACAGTGTTACCAGATCATCGGCCAGCGCGTCGAGAAGAGGCTTATCGGTACTCGGCGATTCGGCGTGTACCAAACGGGCAATCAGGTTGAGCAAGTTGGCTTCGTGAATAGCAAGAGTCGCACAATCAAGCATAGCAGCCTCGCCAGCTAAGCAACGGTTATGTGCGTAGTATAGCGTATATACAGCAGAGTAGGAGTTT
>Ga0197142_1002776_pt1 | contig 15061 bp, 13 predicted proteins | sample GBS60_MetaG_FD_148614 | JGI IMG/M metagenome (GOLD analysis project Ga0197142, IMG submission 148614) | Sediment microbial communities from Great Boiling Springs, Gerlach, Nevada, United States - GBS 60_MetaG | ecosystem: Environmental > Aquatic > Thermal springs > Hot (42-90C) > Sediment... | reverse complement strand
CGGGCCTTCGACCGAATGGTCGAGGTTGCGCCGTCAGATCGCCGTCGCTTCAAGCGCCTGCTCCCGTACGGACTCAGGTAGGGGTCCCAGCGGCGACAGACACCGAGAGCGGCCACGGGTTGTGCGAGTCGCCATACCCTCAGACGACGAGAGGAGTCTTGCGACAACATGGTTAGGGTCAAGCGAGGCGTCACGAAGCGCCGCAGGCACAAGAAGATCTTGAAGCTTGCCGAGGGGTATCAGCTCACGCGGAGCAAGCTGTATCGCCATGCGAACGAGGCGGTGCTGAAGGCGCTTCGCTACCAGTATCGAGACCGTCGGAATCGGAAACGTGATTTCCGACGGCTGTGGATCATCCGCATTAACGCCGCGGCACGCGAGCACGGCATGCCCTACCGCGAGTTCCTACACGGCCTAAAGCAAGCGGGGGTCGCGGTCGACCGCAAGGTCTTAGCTGACATCGCTGTACGCGATCCGTCCGCCTTCGCCCGGTTTGTCGAGTTGGCCCGGCAGGCAAGCTGAGGCGGTGTCGTCACGCCTCATCACGAGCTTGAACCATCCCTGGGTCAAGTACGCCCGCTCCCTCTACCGCCGGCATGCCCGCTACCGTGAACGGGCCTTCCTCGTCGAGAGCCCCCGTGTGATCGGTGATGCGCTCCGAATGGGTATCGTGCCGATCGCACTCTTCGTCGCCGCGGAGCGATCGGATCGCAGCGTCGACGACCTGATCGCTCTGGCACGGTCCCGGCAGACTCGACTCTTTTCGGTTTCCGAACCGGTCTTTGCTCACCTGTCCGAGACAGTCACGCCGCAAGGCACGCTTGCGGTGTTCTCCTTCCCCGATCTTCCCGTTGTCGTTCCGCCCGGCGAGACGCCCCTCGTCCTGCTCATCGACAGGGTTCAGGATCCTGGGAACTTGGGAACCCTGCTCCGCTCAGCGCTTGGTGCCGGCGCGCACGCTGTGTACGTCGCACCTGGCACGACCGACCCTTTCGCACCGAAGGTGGTCCGTGCTGCAGCCGGCAGTCACTTCTCGCTGCCTATTCGGGCGGTACGCTGGAAAAGTGGCGACGCGCTCCTTCAAGGATGCGCCCAGCGAGTCGCAGCCAGCCCCTATGCGACACGACCCTATGACGAAATCGATTGGACACGCCCATCGGTCTTGCTCATCGGCAGCGAGGCGCACGGCCTGTCTGCAGCAGCGATGGCGTTCGCGACCGAACAGGTCGTGATACCACTGCGGGGGGCACTCGACTCGCTGAACGCGGCCGTCGCCGGGTCGATCATCCTGTTTGAAGCAGCGCGTCAGCGTCGCCGCGCAGCTCCGAGGTGACCAGTGGGCTCCCATGGTCTATCGTCCTACCCGGCCTCATCTGGGGAGCAGGCCATCCTCAGGCTCTATACGCGGAACTCGTCGTTTGTGCTATAGTGACTGTAATCTCGGGTCGACGATCGAGTCTGCCCGAAAGGGAAAGGGGGATGAGATGCGAAAGAGCGACCTCATCAAGGCAGTGGCGCAAAGGTCGGGGCTTCGCCAAAGCCAGGCTGCCTCGATCGTGAATGCAGTGTTCGCGACAATTCAGGAGACGCTGGCCTCTGGCGAGGAAGTCAGCATCGCCGGTTTTGGCACGTTTCGTATCAGCGAGCGCGCGGCGCGGGAGGGGCGCAACCCGCAGACCGGCGCACGAATCACCATTCAGGCGCGTCGGAGCCCGAGCTTCCGCCCAGGGACACAGCTCAAGCGAGCCGTCTCGGGCCGTTGAATCATCAGGTTCGGCGACGTCGGTGCCCCCGAGTGTCCATCGCTCGGGGGCATTGGCGCCTCAGCCACTGGAGTCAGGCTGACCACGTTCAAGCACCGTCACTTCGCCTGTCGAGTCAGACCCGGCTGCGATCTGTTCGAGGGCCGTCGCCAAACCAGCACGCGCAGCATCAGCTGCAACGACGATCGCTCGCTGGATCGCTTTACTGTCCGAACGACCGTGCGCGATGTAGACCAGCCCCTTGACACCAAGGAGCGGCGCGCCGCCGTAGGTTCGATAGTCCAGCCGCTGCATCGCACCACGAAGCGTAGAACGCAAGAGAAGACCGGCGATCCGAGTGTACCAGTGACGTCGTGCAGCCTCGCTCAGCATCTGTTGCACCAGTGACGCAACCCCCTCGGCCGTCTTCAAGAGAATATTCCCGGTAAACCCATCGCACACCACGACGTCGACCACGCCCTGCGGGATCCGGTGTGGCTCGATGTTACCGACGAACGACGTGCCGAGCGCCTCCGCAAACAACTGGTAGGTCTCGCGTACCAGCCGGTTGCCCTTTGCTGGTTCCTCGCCATTGCTGAGGAGGCCGATCCGTGGCTGGGGGACCTGCCAGACCATACGGACATAGCCGCATGCCAGCAACGCGTGCTGGACGAGCCAGACCGGTCGAGGATCCACCACAGCCCCGGCATCGATGAGCAGAACCCGGCGTCCGTCCCCGGTTGGAAACGGGATGGCGATTCCTGGCCGCTCAACCCCTCGCAGCCGACCTAAATGGAGGACGGCAGCAGCGACCGCAGCGCCCGAGTGCCCAGCAGTGACGACCGCGCATCCGCGCCCAGCACGTAGCATTTCCATCGCCAGCACAATCGATGAACCGGTGCGGTGACGAACTCGTGCGACCGCCTCCTCTTGCATTCCGATGACGTCTGGGGCATGGTGGATCGTGACGAGTCGGTCCAGAAGGTCGGAGGGGACCAGCGAAACCAATGCCTCCTGACGACCGACCAGCGCCACCGGAATGCCATGCTCACGCGCAGCCTGGTTCGCTCCTTGTGCCACGACGGTGGGCGCGAAATCGCCTCCCATCGCATCAACTATCACCGGCAGCGTGAGCGCTGGCTGCTGGCTCTTGCTCAAGCGCTCGTTCCTCTTCTCCGACCTGCTAGCCCTCATCCTCGAGCCAACTGCGATCCTGAGACGGTCACCGGGCTGCGACCTCCGCTGTCGACTCCCCTTCGACCTCGAAGGCGATCGACCATCCGCCTGAACCATCAGAACGGTGTGGGACGCCGTTAGATGTCAAGGTTACGCACCTCGCGAGCGTGCGTCTGGATGAAACGTCGACGGGGTGGCACCGCATTCCCCATCAGCATGTCGAACGTTTCGTCAGCACGAACAGCATCGTCGATGGTGACCTGCAGAAGCGTCCGTCTGGCCGGATCCATCGTCGTCTCCCAGAGCTGCTCTGGGTTCATCTCGCCGAGTCCCTTGTACCGCTGAATGTCCCACTTCTTGCCGCTGTCGCGGGCGAGGATTGCGTCTCGCTCGTCGTCCGAGTAGACGTAGCGGACCTCCTTGCCGCACTCGAGCCGGTACAGCGGCGGTTGAGCGATGTACAGCCGTCCGTCTACAATCAGGCTCTCCATGTGGCGGAAGAAGAACGTAAGCAACAAGGTGCGGATATGGGCACCGTCGACATCAGCATCGGTCATCAGGATGATCCGGTGGTAGCGAAGCTTCGACGGATCGTACTGATCGCCGATCGAGGTGCCGAGTGCGGTGATCAGCGCTCGAATCTCCTCGTTTTGTAGCATCCGATCGAGTCTCGCCTTCTCCACGTTGAGAATCTTGCCCCGCAAGGGCAAAACGGCCTGGAATCGGCGGTCGCGCCCCTGCTTGGCTGACCCGCCTGCCGAATCCCCCTCTACGATGTACAGTTCGGCTCGCGCTGGATCGCGCTCGCTGCAGTCAGCAAGCTTGCCAGGCAAGCTGAAGGTCTCGAGCGCACCTTTGCGCTGAACCAGCTCGCGTGCCTTGCGCGCCGCCTCTCGCGCTCGGGCCGCCGTCACGCATTTGTCAACGATCCGGCGAGCGACTTGTGGGTTCTCGTCAAGGTAGGCTGTAAGCGCCTCGTAGACGACTGACTGGACGATCCCAGCAACCTCAGCGTTACCGAGCTTCGCCTTCGTCTGCCCCTCAAACTGAGGGTCTTGCAGCATCACCGAAATGACCGCTGTCAGGCCTTCACGCACGTCCTCACCACTGAGGTTCGTATCTCCGTCCTTAAGCAAACCGTTGCGGCGTGCGTACTCGTTGATGGCTCGGGTCAGGGCCGCCTTGAACCCGGTCAGGTGCGTGCCCCCATCGATAGTGTTGATGTTGTTCGCGAACGCGTGCGTCGATTCCCCAAAGCCGTCGTTGTACTGGATGGCGACCTCGACCACGCAGTGGTTGAGCTCGCGCTTGACGTGAAACGGCCGGGGCTGAAGCACCTGCTTGTTGCGGTTCAGGTGACGCACGAACGAGACAATCCCCCCCTCGAAATAGAAAGTCATCTCACGATCGGAACGCTCGTCAACGAACGTTATGGTGAGCCCACTGGTGAGGTAAGCCACTTCCCGTAGACGTTGCACGATCACCTCGGTGTTGTAGTCGAGCGTCTTGAAGATGGTTCGGTCCGGCAAGAACGTCGTGATGGTTCCGTGGTCATTCGGATCGGTCTTCCCTACCAGCTCCACCGGCGTCACGGGCTCCCCACGATGGTAGCGCTGCCGATAGATCGCCCCTTCCCGCCGAACCTCAACCACCAACCTCTCAGACAACGCATTGACGACGGAGGCACCCACCCCATGTAGCCCCCCGGACACCTTGTACCCGCCTCCGCCGAACTTTCCACCGGCGTGCAACGTGGTCATAATCACCTCAAGAGCCGAGCGCTGCAGCTTCGGGTGCGGATCGACCGGGATCCCACGTCCGTTGTCGCGCACGGTGACCGATAGATCGGAGTGGATCACGACGTCGATCCGGTCACAGTACCCAGCGAGCGCTTCGTCGACGCTGTTGTCGACGATCTCGTACACCAATTGGTGGAGGCCGCGCGTGTCCGTACTACCAATGTACATCCCTGGGCGGAGGCGAACCGCCTCCAGGCCTTCGAGGACTTTGATGGATGACGCATCGTACGGCTGGATCGGCGTCTCGACCATCGCTCTCACCTTCTGTCTCAGGAACGCGAGTGCTTGACCGCCTGATCCGTCAGCGCACTCGAGAGACGATCGCGATAGAAGATCAGGGCCGCCAAGGTGAGACCAGTCACCAGGTACGCAAAACTCACCGATGCGAACGGCACACCCCAGGGCGTTCTCAGGAACAGACTGAGAACGACCGGCGATCCGATCTGAATCAGGAGCACAACCAGAATGAATCGCAGCACCTGCCAGAAGTGTGAGCGCAGCACCTGATAACTGAGGAATAGTGCCCGCAGTGGCCCGGCCTGCGACAGCACGATGGCTTCCTCAACAAAGAACGTCAGCAGAAATGCCCAGAGCGAGAGGACGAACACGAAGAGCGACACCATCGGCAAGACGAACCCACCGATCCCGATCAGTAGACCAAATGCCGCGGTAAAAGACACCGGCAGCAGCACCAGCAGGGCCAGACCGACGAGCATGAGGTAAAAGGCGATCATCCGTCCCCCATTGACCGCGATCGCTCGCGGCAACTGACGGTCAAGCACCGGCTGTCCCCGCAGGAGGCGCGCGAGCATGGTCAAGTACCCCATACCAAGCACCACCCCGGCACAAGCCAGCGTAGGCGCAGCGAACGGCACCAGCCACCAGGGTAGGTCCACCACCGGGGAGGCACCGGGCACCGTGGGGAACGCCCCTGCACCGAGCGTAAAGGCAAGCGTTGGCACGAGAATACTGAGTAGTGGCGCCACGTTGCCGAACTGCGCCCCACTGTCGCGCACGAGATTCAGTGCCTGCTGGTCTGCCCCGACACTCGCGAGCCAGTCCGCCACCGCTCCGAAAAAGGACTCAGGCGACAAGCGAGGCCCGAGCCAATAGACGACATCCAGAGCGACAAGCACCAGAATCAGGTACGGTCTCCGGTTCAACAGCGCGTACGCTGTGCCGATGGTGTCGATCACTCCTGGCACCGGTTGTCCAGTACCGGCTCGAGAAACAGTCACTCCCAGCCTCGCACCTCGACTCAGTACCGTCCGAGCTCTCGCAGCCGTTCGTCGGAGATGCCAAAGTGGTGAGCAACCTCGTGGATCACCGTCTCGCGCACAATCTGACGGACGTCCTGCAATGTCCGAGCAGACCGACAAATCGGCCCCTGAAAGATCGTGATTACGTCAGGCGGAACAAGATGGTACGCTGATGTCCTCATCGTCAGAGGCACCCCTTCGTAAAACCCATAAAGGGTACCTCCATGAATCCCGGCTGCTCGCCGATGACGCAGCCCCGGCTCACGCTCGATCACGATCTGGACATTGTCGATGGCCGCTGCGATCGCCGGCGGCAAAGCTTCCAGCGCTTCGAGAACAAGTCGCTCGAATTCCTGTCGAGTTAGCAGCATCGCTGCTCCCACGCCGACCCTATCATCCCGACAAGTATACCATTTTCGCTGTCCGTACACGGATTCGCAGCTGGGGACCACAGAGGATCAGGCCTCAACGGCGCAACGCGGCTTCGAGGAGGGCGCGTCCGATTGGCAAGGCGATCTCGCCGCCCGAACCGGCATGCTCAACCACTACCGCGACGACGAGTTCCCTCCCATCCTGGACGGCGAACCCGATAAACCATGCGTGCGGTAGCCGGTTGCCAACCTCTGCCGTCCCCGTCTTCCCACCGACCACAGCTCCCTCGATCTGCGCACCACGCACGTACCCCCGTTCGACCGACCAACGCATCGCCTGCTCGACCGCTGCGGCAGTCTCCGCTGACATTGCTCTCCGCCAACTTCGGGCCCGGTGCTGCTCGATCACTTCGCCACCGAAGGTTTGGATCCGCTCCACGAGTCGGGGCACGGGCATGTCCCCTCCTCGAACGACTGCGGCTGTCACCAGAGCCATCTGCAAGGGCGTCACCAGGAGCTGTCCCTGTCCGAACGAGGTTTCGGCCAAACCTGCAGGGTTACTGAGATACGCGGGATCGACACTGAGCACGCTCGGTGACACCGGCAGCTCGAACGGAACCGGCTCACCGAAACCGAAGCCAGCAGCGGCTGCCGAAAGACGCCCCGCGCCCAGCTCCAACCCGAGCTGGGCAAAGACCACATTGAGCGAATACCCGTACGCCTCCTGGAGACTGTACGAAACCCGTTCGGGATCGGGCCGGTTCTGCTCAAGAATCACCCGAGAGCCGACGACCAGCATCCCCTCGTCCCGATACCACGAGTCGAGCGTGGCCACACCAGACTCGAGCGCCGCCGCCAGCACGACGGTCTTAAACGTCGAGCCCGGCGGATATCTCCCCTGCGTCGGACGCAAGACCAGCGGGCCGTCCGTCGAGCGCTGTAGCAACTCCCAGGATGCTCGCGCGGCCGCTTCTTCCTCACTGGTCAACCAGGGGCCGACCGAGAGCGAATTCGGATCGAACACCGGAGCACTCGCCATCGCCAACACCGCTCCGGAACGAGCATCAAGAAGCACCACAGCCCCCGGCCGATCCCCCAGCAGGCGATCAGCCAGCGATTGCAGCTCTGGATCGATGGTGAGGACGACGTCGTATCCAGCGGTCGGGCGCTTTAGGATGCCAGCGATCCAGTCCCGCAGCCGCCGGTTGCCTGTGCGCCCACTCAGCTCGTTGTCAAAGGCCCGCTCGATGTTCGCCGCGCCGTACAACGCTGGTGAGAAGTACCCGGCGAGGTACGCCGCCGGGGCGAAGGGATAAACTCGCCGCGGCCTGCCATTCTCGGTCAGCTTCGTCTCGGCGATGACGGTTCCGTCCCGAGCAAGGATCCGCCCGCGCAGCTGGAGCTGCCCCAGCGCTTGACGCCGTGGATCAACCACCCCCTCGATACCAGCCGAGAAACTACGGCGCTGGATTCGCTCCCGATCGAGCGCTTGGACGCGCACGAGTTGGAGGCCGACGAGCAGGAACCCGACGGCGAAGACGGTGGCGAGGTAGACGATCGTCCGATCAACGTTCCGAACCGACCTCGGGAGCGACGGCCACAACGCGAGAGTCCAGAGCAGGCCGATCACGATCACAAGTGCAAGCCAGACTGGCTCAGTACGGTCACCGGTCGTCGCTACCCCGTAGACGACGATCACGGTCGCGGCGATGAGTGCGGCCGTCCGCACCAACCAGCTCACCGTGTTGCTCCGGTCGCCTCACTGGCCTTGAGGAGAAGTGCGACGATCAGGAAGTTCGTTACCAACGAACTCCCGCCCGCACTGATGAACGGCAGCGTAATGCCCGTCAGCGGCAGCAGGCGCACGGTTCCCGCCAGGATGATCAGCGTCTGCAGTGCGACAACCACCGTTAGCCCTGCGGTGAGCAACCTGGTAAACGACTCGGTCGCCAGCAGCGCAATCATGAGTCCGCGAGCGACCAAGAGCAGGTAGAGCGCAAGCACCGCCATTGCACCAACGAGACCGAGCTCCTCGCCGATCGCTGCGAACACGTAGTCGCTGGCGACAACTGGGACGAACTGCGGATTCCCGAACCCCAGCCCCGTGCCGAAGAGATGGCCGTGGGCGAACGCAAAGTCAGCCTGGATCGACTGGAATCCCGCCGTCAGCGGTTGGCTCCAAGGATCGAGCCATACCTGGATCCGCACCCTGATGTGGTCGAACAGCTGCAACGCCAGGTAGACCGCCGCGGAGAAGGCTACCAGCCCAGCGAGGACGTAGCCGACCCTTCCGGTAGCCAGATAGAGCATGCAGAGAAAGATGCCGAAGAGTAATAGCGCGTTGCCGAGGTCGCGCTGGAGCACGACCGCCAGAACCGCCACGCCCCACATCACCAGCATGGGCAACAGGTAGGGCAACGGCGGCAGCGTCACCGGCCCGGCGCGGTATCCTGTCGCGATGACATCGCGGTAGTCGTCAAGATATCCGGCCAGGAAGATGACCAGGAGTACCTTCACCAGCTCGCCCGGCTGCACGGTAACAAGCCCAAGGTCCAGCCAGAGGCGAGCCCCATGAATCTCCACACCGAACAGCATCGTCACCAGAGTCAGCCCGAGGGCCGACACCGCCGCGGTGTACTTGTAGCGGCGCAGCCACTCGAGCCGGTGCAGAAAGGTGAGAGTCCCCCAGAGCAGCGCGAACGATAAGGCGAGGTAGACGATCTGGCGCTGAGCGAGCGTGGCCCAAGCAGCCTCAGAAGACAAAACGAGCTGCAACCGCTGACTGAGCAGGAGACCGAGCCCGCTCAACATCGCCACTAACGGGAGCAGCACTTGGTCGCCCCGAAATCCGATGAGACTGAGCCACACGCTGATCGCCAGCACGATCCCCATGTAGGCGAGGCTCAGCCAAATGTCCGACCAGCTCCATCGGGTCGTACCGGTTCCGGAGAGATACACGGTGAGGAGTCCGACGATTCCGAGCAAGCCTGGAGGCACCAGGAGCTGAAGCTCAAGCCATCGGACGCGAGCGACCACCCCTTGGCCTCCCGAACCCCCGCGGTCACGAGCGCGATGCCTGCGCGTTCGATCGAATCTCGTCAATCGGGAAGTAACGACCAAGCAGCAGGCCGTAGCGTTGCCGCACGTCGACCGGAACCGCCTCCGGTGCCGTCACGATTGCCTGGGCGAGCGCGTTGGCGCAGGAACACGTCTCTTCTTGCGCAAGGAGGGGAACCAGCTCGCCGAGAGCCACTTGCGCTACCCGAACATTCCGGCGCAGGTTCTCGATGACGGTTGCAACGCTCACCGGCTGCTCGGCCACGTGCCAGACATCATAGTCGGTGACCAACGCGAGGATCGCGAAGCACAGTTCTGCCTCGCGCGCTAGCCGCACCTCGGGCATCGCAGTCATCCCGATGACGTCAACGCCCCAGGTGCGATAAACCCTAGACTCAGCCTTGGTCGAAAACTGAGGACCCTCAATGCAGATGTATGTCCCTCCTGAGTGGACCTTAGCGCCTGCGCGGCTAGCTGCTTCAACCAACTTGCGACGCAAGGCTGGACAAAACGGTTCATCGAGTGCCACATGGACGGCGAGCCCGCTCTCATCGAAGAACGACCGGTCACGCCTGACGGTTCGATCGAAGACTTGGTCAGGCACCACGACGTCAAGCGGCGCGATCTCCTCGCGCATGCTCCCCACGGCGCTGACCGAGACCACCTGGCGGACACCGAGCTGCTTGAGCGCCCACAGGTTTGCGCGGGCCGGCACTGATGCCGGGCTAAACTCGTGATGCACGCCATGGCGCGGCAGAAACGCGACGCGACGCCCGCGCAATGTCCCAAGCGTCACCGGAGCGCTCGGTGAACCAAAGGGCGTCTCGACTGTGAGCTGCTCGACGTTCTCCAGTTCAGGCATCCGGTACAGTCCGCTACCCCCGATCACTCCAAGCTCCGCCTGCACCAGCTCCCCCTCTCGTTCCTCGTAGTTCGTTTCCCATTGTACCCAGTAGGGCAGCGGGCCCGATGGGCGCGCGCGGGTACCGCTGTCTCAGGCCAGGGTAGCGTGGCGACCGGTTGAGTACGACGCCGCGGGAGCACACCGTAGTCCCGCATACTTGCTAGCGTGGAGTCGGAGGATGGGTAGGATGGCACCACCCAGCAGCTCCCTACCCCAGGGCATGCCAACAAGGCAGGCTGCCACCGCAACCCCTCGATGGACAACCAGTGCCGCCCCATTCCTGCTGGTCGTCTTGCTTCTCTGCAGTCTCGCCTGGATCATGCTGCTCACTAACCGGCTCAATCAGGTCGGGATACCGGAACCGGGCACCGTCGCGAACGAGGCACTCCTTCCCGGCAGCGTCCGGCTGCCTCACCCGGCCATCCGAACCAAAGGTGACTGGGTCACACAGCAGGTTGGAGGTCAGGCCTTCCTTGCTAGCCGAGAGGACGGTGCCGCACTCACCATCCAGTTCTACGGTACAGAACTGGCACTGATCGCGCGAATCGGCCCAGATGCCGGTCGCGTGTACGTCACGGTTGATGGCTCGCCTTCCCCACAACTCCCCAGAGACGACACGGGTTCATACCTCGTTCTCCATGCCCCGCGAGCAGCTACCGGAGAGATCCCTATCGCGACAGGCTTGCGTCCTGGCCTTCACATTGTGACACTCACCAAGGGGCAACGTACCGAGCTTGCCGTCAGCAGCATTAAGGTGACCAATCGCCCAGCGCTCGGTTGGACCTTCGTTCTCGCAATCACCGCTCTGATCGGACTCCTTTTTCTCGCTGTTCGCCGGTGCTGGCTCGTGTTGGCTCACGCGAGCGGCTGGTTTCTGCCAAGCGATCAGGCATAGACGGTACCAGACGATGGTGTGGCTTCAACACGGCGCGCGATCGATGCTCCAGCGGCTGCCCGAGCCCGGCCGATGGCTGAGCCCCGTTGCTGCCCTGGTGCTCGTGCTGCTGCCCTTGACTGACTCCCGACTGCCCCTTGGGCTCGTCACTGGTCTCGCTCTCGTCCTGCTAGCCTGCGCGGCGCCCAGGGGGCCGCTTCTTGCGCTCCCGATTACGCTCGGGCTCGTCTACCAGCCGGTGCCGATTGGACTCGGGGGCGCAAGGGTGAGTGCCTCTGAGCTCCTGATCGTTGCATCAGCCGCCGGAGCAGGCCTGCGTGCAACCTGGAGCCTCATTCGTCATCCGGGACGATCACTTGCAGTGCTGGTAGGAGCACTGGAGCAGATCAGCGGCCTGCGCTTCTCCGGGCCGGCGATCGGACTTCTCATCGTCGGGACGGTTTCGCTCGGCACACTGGCGGACAATACGCACCTTCGAGAGAGTCTGCGGGAGTACCGCTGGGTCGTCGTGGAACCAGTCGTCGCTTACTTCCTTTACATCTGGTACCTGCGGGAACCGTCCGACCGGTGGCGGGTCGTCAGCGGATGGATCGCGTCAGCCACCGCTGTCGGGCTGTATAGCATGCTGGCGGGGCTCACGGGCTCGGGAGTTCTGGTCGAAGGCGTACTGCGCATCAGCGGTGTTCACCCTCATCCGAACGCCCTAGCGCTGTATCTTGAACGTCCTCTCCTTCTGGCTGCGACGCTCGCGCTACTCGGCGTCGGCCAACGCGCCTTGTGGGCCGGAGCGGCCATTCTTTTGGTTTCCGCGGTTCTGTTGACGTTCTCGCGCGGCGCGCTTGCGAGCGTCGTCGTGACACTGAGCCTCGCCTGCCTGTTTGCGCGCCGTTACCGCGAAGCGCTCGTGCTGGCCGGTGTAATGGGTAGTGTGGCGTTCGCACTCGTACTGACAGCACCGGAACGAATACTCACGCTCTTCCAAGGTGGCAGTGGCACGCTCCGGCTGCACGTTTGGAGCGCGGCATTTTCGATGCTGCGCGATTACCCTCTCTTCGGCGTCGGGCTGGATCAGTTTCTCTACCAGTACGTACCACGCTACGTCGCCCCCGAAGCCTGGCCGGAACGGTTCACTTCGCATCCGCACAACCTCGCCCTCGATGCCTGGTTGCGTCTAGGGCTCGCCGGTGTCACATTACTCGCCTGCGGAGCCATCATCCTTCTTCGTTGCCTCCTCCTCGCCGGACGGCAACGCAACACGCTCGCAATCGCAGCCTCATGGGCCATCGTTGTGGGCGGCATTCACGGGCTCGTAGACAACGGGTACTTCCTGCCCGATTTGGCTCTCGCATTCTGGTTACTGGCTGCCATACTAGAGCTGGAGCTGAGTCGACCGGCCCAGCACGGCGTGGCGAGCAGGTCAGGCTTAGGTCAGGCTTAAGGAGTACAGTGTGCGCGTTCTAGTCGCTGGCGGAGCAGGGTTCATCGGTTCCCACCTGTGTGAGTCACTGCTCCAGAGCGGATTCGATGTCATTGCTGTCGACAACCTGATCACCGGTCGGCAGGAAAACCTCACAGACCTCCAGAAGCATCCCCGGTTCATCTTCGTCAAGCACGATATCACCAAGCCGCTGCAGTTCGAAGCCGATGCCGTGTTCCATCTCGCGAGCCCGGCGAGTCCGGTCGGCTATCGCCGGTACGCGATCGAGACTCATCTCGTCAACTCGATCGGCACACTCAACCTGCTCGAACTGGCGCGCCGATGTGGCGCCAGGTTCCTCTTCGCCTCGACCTCCGAGGTCTATGGAGATCCCCAAGTGCATCCCCAACCCGAAACGTACCACGGAAACGTCAATCCGATCGGCCCGAGGAGCTGCTACGACGAGAGCAAGCGGTTCGGCGAGTCGTTGACGATCGAGTTCTTTCGCAGCTTCGGGGTCGATGTGAGGATCGTCCGGATCTTCAATACCTACGGCCCACGTACCGACCCACAGGACGGGCGAGTGGTGCCGAGCTTCATCGTCCGGGCACTGCGTGGTGAACCGTTGGTCGTCTTCGGCGACGGTCGGCAGACTCGTTCACTGTGTTACGTCAGCGACATGGTCAGAGGCATCCGTCTCGCGCTGGAAGTGGATGGGCTTGCCGGCCAAGTCATCAACCTCGGCAACCCGGACGAGCGTCCAGTGATCGAGCTGGCCCAACTGATCCTCGAACTCACGGGATCGACGGCGAGCGTGACCTTTGCTCCGCCACGTCCTGATGACCCGGTGCGTCGCTGTCCAGATATCACGCGAGCGCGTCAGCTCCTCGGATGGGAACCATCGGTCAGTCTCCTGGAAGGACTACAATCGACGATCTCGTACTTCGTCGGAGTCCTCGGCCGTGTTCGCACCGCCGGGTACTAGCCGGGCGCTGAATTTGATGCTCCCTCACTTCCCCGCAGTCGTCGGGGCGCTCGCTTCGGTCGCGCTCGCCCTAGCGATCCTACGGCTGCCGGCTCCGCTCGACGTCCTGCTCGTGCCCGCAGCGGCGCTCGCCGTCCTGCTTTTGCTCGTGCCAGCTGCTGCGCCGATCCTACTGGTCGCGTCGGTGCCGGTTCAGGATCTGGGCGGCGTCGCACTAGGCGGGCAGGTGTTGACTGCCACGAAAGTGGCCGTTGCCGCAACGGCCATCGTGCTCGCCCTAGGAGTGCTTGGCAGAAAGCACCTCCTGCGCATTCCGATGCTCGCCGTTGCCATCCTCATCTACATGCTCGTGCAGGTCCTTTCGTTAGGCGCCGCACGCGCACTCCTACCGGGATTCGCCGAGATCTACCGCTGGGGAGTCATGCTTTTGGCCTTCCTTGCAGTCCTCCACCTGGTGCGCAGTCGCACCGCGGTGATCGCGCTCAGTCTGGCAGTCTCGACGGGCGCTCTGGCCGAAGCCGGGCTCGGTGTGGCGCAGGCAGTCTTGGGACTGGCGCCCGAAAGCTTCGGTGTGGCAGGTGGACTCTTTCGAGCCTATGGGACATTTGGTAAGCCAAACCCGTTTGCAGGGTACCTCGAACTCGCGGGGCTCTGGCTCCTTCCACTGGCACTGTGGGCCGTCCGCGGGTGGGTCTCGTCGACAGTTTACTGGCGGCAAGTTCGCAGCCAGGGATTTTGGGCAAGTGGACCCGCCCGACGAGAACTACTCCGCGCGACGGCGATCGTTGCCTGGCTCGGTGCGGGAGCGGTGGCCAGTTTGGTGGGTATCGCGCTCTCGTTTTCACGCGGCGCCTGGCTCGGCGCCTCCGCAGCGCTCGCTGTGCTACTCCTCACCGCGCCGCGCCGCGTGCAAGCGCTCATCCTTAGTCTCGCAGTCCTCGGAGTCACAGCTCTCTTGGTCGGCGGTGCGTCTGTGGTGCCGGAGGCGCTTCGAACCCGCGCAGCGCAGCTGACGTCGCAGATCCGGATCTTCGATGTCCGAGATGTCTTCCTGACTGACGAGACCTTCGCCGCGATCGAACGCATGACCCATTGGCAGGCGGGCCTCTCCATGGCGCAATCTCACCCGTGGACAGGAGTCGGTGTGGGCAACTTCCATGTCCGTTTCGCTGAGTTCTCACCGCACCCCCGCTTCAAGATTTCACAGGGGCACGCCCACAACTACTACATCCACGCCGCCGCCGAGACGGGACTGCTCGGGCTGGCGGCGTATCTACTCGTCCTTTCGCTCGCGGTCACCGCAGCCGTCCGCACCACGAGAAACGGCCGGTCATCGCTCGATCGGGCCTTGGGAAGAGGCGCACTCGCTGCGACCGTTGCGCTGGCCATCCACAATGTGGTTGAGAACCTCCATGTGCTTAACCTCTCGATCCAGCTTGCCGCAGCGTGGGCTCTA
>Ga0197142_1002774_pt1 | contig 15066 bp, 8 predicted proteins | sample GBS60_MetaG_FD_148614 | JGI IMG/M metagenome (GOLD analysis project Ga0197142, IMG submission 148614) | Sediment microbial communities from Great Boiling Springs, Gerlach, Nevada, United States - GBS 60_MetaG | ecosystem: Environmental > Aquatic > Thermal springs > Hot (42-90C) > Sediment... | reverse complement strand
GCATACTCGAGCGGTAGAGTGTGGTACCGGACAGGGGACGTCCTCCGGATGGACCAGGAGGGCTGGTTGTTCTTCCTGGATCGGTCCGCGGACCTGATCAAGAAGCGCGGGTACCGGGTGGCAGCTGCCCGGGTGGAAGCGGTCCTGCAGGAGCACCCCGCGGTGGTGGCGGCCTGCGTGGTCGGGGTCCCGGACTCGGAGGTGGGGGAACGGATCAAGGCCTTCGTGGTCCTGAAGGAAGGGTTGCGGGGGGTCTCGGGGTACGAGCTGCTGCGTTGGTGTCGGGAGCGCCTCGCCCCGTACGAGGTGCCGGACTACGTGGAATTCCGGGACATGCTCCCCAAGTCCAAGGTCGGGAAGCTCCTCCGCCGGGAGCTGCGGGAGGAAGAGCGGCGGAAGCTGGACCAGTCCGCGGGAGCTGGAGGGCGTTCGGCGGGCGCCACGCCGCCCGCGGCGGCGGCGGGCGCACCGGGGAGCTGAAGTCCGCGCCCGGGCCGCTTGACAGCCGTCGGCCTGCTGGTAGGATACGGGATGGCTGCGCGGCCGGGTCCGCCCCGGACGTGCGGGCGGATTCCCCAGGCCCGGTTTTCCGAGGCGGGTGTTCGGCGGAGGCGGGGTGCCGTTGACACGGGCCGAGGCCGCGTGGTAGTCTAAAAGTCCGCCGGTGGAACCGGCGCGGACCTTGAAAACCGAATCGTGGCAGGAACGACGCGGCCGGAACCTGCAGAATCCCCCGGGCCGGGAGAGCCCGGCCCGAGGTGAGTCAGGGATTGGACTTTCCGACGGAGAGTTTGATCCTGGCTCAGGGCGAACGCTGGCGGCGTGCCTAAAACATGCAAGTCGAGCGGGGGTTGGCCGCGGGGCAACCCGCGGTTTCAGCTCTAGCGGCGAACGGGTGAGTAACACGTGGGTAACCTGCCCCGAAGACGGGGATAACCTCGGGAAACCGGGGCTAATACCCGATACCCTCCTCCGGGGGCATCCCTGGGGGAGGAAAGGGTCGGGCGCAAGCCCTTCCGCTTCGGGATGGGCCCGCGGCCTATCAGCTCGTTGGTGGGGTAACGGCCCACCAAGGCGATGACGGGTAGCTGGCCTGAGAGGGTGGTCAGCCACACTGGGACTGAGACACGGCCCAGACTCCTACGGGAGGCAGCAGTTGGGAATCTTGGGCAATGGGCGCAAGCCTGACCCAGCGACGCCGCGTGGGGGATGAAGGCCTTCGGGTTGTAAACCCCTGTCAGGAGGGACGAAGCCCACCCCTCGAGGGTGGGTGACGGTACCTCCAGAGGAAGCCCCGGCTAACTACGTGCCAGCAGCCGCGGTAAGACGTAGGGGGCGAGCGTTGCCCGGATTTACTGGGCGTAAAGCGGGTGTAGGCGGCCGGGTAAGTCCCGTGTGAAAGCCCACGGCTCAACCGTGGGACGTCGCGGGAAACTGCCCGGCTTGAGGGCAGCAGAGGGTGGTGGAATTCCCGGTGTAGCGGTGAAATGCGTAGAGATCGGGAGGAACGCCAGTGGCGAAGGCGGCCACCTGGGCTGTCCCTGACGCTCAGACCCGAAAGCTGGGGGAGCGAACGGGATTAGATACCCCGGTAGTCCCAGCCCTAAACGATGCTCACTAGGTGTCGGGGGGTCACTCCCTCGGTGCCGAAGCTAACGCATTAAGTGAGCCGCCTGGGGAGTACGGCCGCAAGGCTAAAACTCAAAGGAATTGACGGGGACCCGCACAAGCGGTGGAGCATGTGGTTTAATTCGATGCAAAGCGAAGAACCTTACCAGGCCTTGACATGCCGGAAGTACCGAACCGAAAGGGGAGGGACCCGTAAAGTCGGGAGCCGGCACAGGTGGTGCATGGCTGTCGTCAGCTCGTGCCGTGAGGTGTTGGGTTAAGTCCCGCAACGAGCGCAACCCCCGCCTCTAGTTGCCATCGGTTCGGCCGGGCACTCTAGAGGGACTGCCGGCGATGAGCCGGAGGAAGGTGGGGATGACGTCAAGTCATCATGCCCCTGATGGCCTGGGCGACACACATGCTACAATGGCCGGGACAATGGGCTGCGAACCCGCGAGGGGGAGCCAATCCCAAAAACCCGGTCCCAGTTCGGATCGCAGGCTGCAACTCGCCTGCGTGAAGCCGGAATCGCTAGTAACCGCCGGTCAGCCACACGGCGGTGAATACGTTCCCGGGTCTTGTACACACCGCCCGTCACGTCATGGGAGCTGGCTCCACCCGAAGCCGGTGGCCCAACCCGCAAGGGAGGGAGCCGTCGAAGGTGGGGTCGGTGACTGGGACGAAGTCGTAACAAGGTAGCCGTACGGGAACGTGCGGCTGGATCACCTCCTTTCTAAGGAGCACACGCCTCCGGGCCCCCTGGGTCGCGGAGGCAGGTCGCGGCCGTTCCTGCCACGCTCGGTTTTGGGTCCCCGCGGAGGAGGTGGTGTTCACCTCCTCCGCGGCGTGATACCCCCGCACCGCGGGGCGAACCTTGACAACCGTATAGCGAGAGCCGAACGCAAGGGCCGCAAAGACGAGGCTCCTTCCAGCTGCTCCTGAGGGGGAACCCGTCAAGCGAGAATGGGCGCACGGTGGATGCCTTGGCGTCAGGAGCCGACGAAGGACGCTGCCGGCGGCGAAAGGTCCGGGGAGCTGCCGAGCAAGCTGTGATCCGGACGTCTCCGAATGGGGAAACCCGGCGGGGGTCATGCCCCGTCACCCACCGCGGAATCCATACGCGGTGTGGAGGGAACCCGGGGAACTGAAACATCTCAGTACCCGGAGGAAAAGAAATCAACCGAGATTCCCTGAGTAGTGGCGAGCGAAAGGGGAGTAGCCCAAACCCCGCGGGTGCCAAGCCCGCAGGCGTTGCCCGCGGGGGGTTGTGGGACGCGGTCGGACCGGGCTGCGGACCGGTCGGGAAGTTACCAATCCCCTCTCTAGGCGAACCGTCCTGGAACGGCGGGCCAGAGAGGGTGAAAGCCCCGTAGCCGAAAGGGAGGGGACTTCCTGGGCCGCGCTCCCGAGTACCACGGGACACGTGGAACCCCGTGGGAAGCCGGGGGGACCACCCTCCAAGGCTAAATACTCCTGACGACCGATAGCGCACGAGTACCGTGAGGGAAAGGTGAAAAGAACCCCGGGAGGGGAGTGAAATAGAACCTGAAACCGTGTGCCCACAAGCAGTCGGAGGGCTATGCCGGCCCGCAAGGGCCGGAAGGCCTGACGGCGTGCCTATTGAAGAATGAGCCTGTGAGTTGTCGCGTGTGGCGAGCCTAAGGCCTTCGGGCCGGAGGCGTAGGGAAACCGAGTCTGAACAGGGCGCCGCTCCCGGAGGGGAGGGCGAGGGGAACCTCGCCAGTCGCACGCGGCAGACCCGAAACCGGGTGAGCTACCCATGGCCAGGGTGAAGCGCGGCTAATCCCGCGTGGAGGCCCGAACCCGTCGGTGTTGCAAAACCGTGGGATGAGCTGTGGGTAGGGGTGATATGCCAATCGAACCCGGAGATAGCTGGTTCTCCCCGAAATGCATTGAGGTGCAGCCCCGGTGCGGAGCGCCGCGGAGGTAGAGCACTGGATGGGCTAGGGCGGAAGAATCCGTACCGAACCCAACCAAACTCCGAATGCCGCGGCGTGCTCGCCGGGAGTGAGACGGTGGGGGATAAGCTCCATCGTCGAGAGGGGAACAGCCCAGACCGTCGGCTAAGGTCCCCAAGTCCCAGCTCAGTGGGAAAGGAAGTGGCACCGCCCAGACAGCCGGGAGGTTGGCTTAGAAGCAGCCATCCTTTAAAGAGTGCGTAATAGCTCACCGGTCGAGTGGTGCTGCGCCGAAAACGTAACGGGGCTAAGCTGGGCACCGAAGCCACGGGTTCGGTGCGGGCGCGGCCCGCGCCGAGCGGTAGGGGAGCGTTCTGCAGTAGGGTGAAGCCGGACCGCGAGGACCGGTGGACGAGGCAGAAGTGAGAATGCAGGCATGAGTAGCGAAAAGGCGGGTGAGAATCCCGCCCCCCGTAAGCCTAAGGGTTCTTACGGAAGGTTCGTCCGCGTAAGGTTAGGCGGGAGCTAAGGCGAGGCCGAAAGGCGTAGCCGATGCACAGCCGGTCGACATTCCGGCCCCGCTCGGAGTTCGTTACGAGCCGCGGAGGGACGCAGAAGGGTAGCTCTACCGGCGACCGGTCGTGCCGGGCCAACCGCGTAGGCCGGGGCCTCAGGCAAATCCGGGGCCCCACCAAGGCCGAGACGGGAGTGCGAGCGGACTTGAAACGTCCGCGAAGGGAGTGATCCCACGCTGCCGAGAAAAGCTTCGCGGCCAGAACTCCGGGCGCCCGTACCGCAAACCGACACAGGTAGGCGGGCACTCAAGGTGCCAAGGGGCGCGAGGGAACCCTCCTCAAGGAACTCTGCAAGTTGACCCCGTAACTTCGGGAGAAGGGGTGCCTCGGTAGGGTGAGGTGCTCGCGCACCGAGCCCGAGGGGGCCGCAGAGAATCGGCCCAAGCGACTGTTTAACAAAAACACAGGTCTCTGCGAAGCCGCAAGGCGATGTATAGGGGCTGACGCCTGCCCAGTGCCGGAAGGTAAAGGGGAGGGGTTAGCTCGGGCTTCGGCCCGGGCGAAGCTCCAAACCGAAGCCCCGGTGAACGGCGGCGGTAACTATAACCGTCCTAAGGTTAGTCTCGGCTAGCCTTAGTAAAACCGAGCTGTATGCGGGAAACTCCTCACACAGCCGCCCGGTACTCGTCGGAGGGGTACCTCCGGCAGTAAAAAACCGGCGGACACGGGGACAATCCGCAGGGAAGGCCCGGTTTTGACTGAACCGGGAACCCTCAGAGACCAGACGCTCGGAGGCGACCATGAAGCTGACGCCGGAATGGGTGGTCGGATTCGTGGACGGAGAGGGGTGCTTCCACGTAAGCGTGCACCGGCATCCGGAGAGTTCCTCTGGGTACCAAGTGTTGCCCGAGTTCGTGGTCGTGCAGCACGAACGGGACGTGCAGCTCCTGCACGCCTTGAAGGCTTTCTTCGGGTGCGGGGTGGTCCGGAGGCACCACGGAGACCGGATGGTGTACCGGGTGCGCCGGCAGGAGCACCTCGCGGAACGCATTCTCCCGTTCTTCGAGAAGCACCCTCTCAAGTCCAGGAAGCGGGTTGACTTCATCCGGTTCCGGCGGGTGGTGTTGCTGATGGAACGCGGCGCGCATCTGACACCCGAGGGGCTAGAACGGATTCGCTCCATCGTGGCGCGGATGCGCGAGCGGTCGCCTAAGAGAGAGTCCAGGCCCTGTGGAAACACAGGGGGCTCCTGAGCGAAATTCCTTGTCGGGTAAGTTCCGACCTGCACGAAAGGCGTAACGACTTGGGCGCTGTCTCGAGGAGGGGCTCGGCGAAGGTGTACCACCCGTGAAGATACGGGTTTCCCGCAGCTGGACGGAAAGACCCCGTGGAGCTTTACTGCAGCCTGATACTGGATGTGGTTTTGGCATGTATAGGATAGGTGGGAGGCTGGGAAGCGGGGGCGCCAGCTCCCGTGGAGCCACCCTTGGAATACCACCCTTGTCAGGACTACGTCCTAACCGGGGCCCTACACCGGGCCTTGGGACCGTGTCAGGTGGGCAGTTTGACTGGGGCGGTCGCCTCCTAAAGGGTAACGGAGGCGCCCAAAGGTCCCCTCAGCACGGTTGGAAACCGTGCGTCGAGTGCAAGGGCATAAGGGGGCTTGACTGCGAGACCCACAAGTCGAGCAGGGGCGAAAGCCGGGCCTAGTGATCCTACGGCGGCAAGTGGAAGCGCCGTGGCTTAACGGATAAAAGCTACCCCGGGGATAACAGGCTGATCTCCCCCAAGAGTCCACATCGACGGGGAGGTTTGGCACCTCGATGTCGGCTCATCCCATCCTGGGGGGGCAGTACCTCCCAAGGGTTGGGCTGTTCGCCCATTAAAGGGGTACGTGAGCTGGGTTCAGACCGTCGTGAGACAGGTCGGTCCCTATCCACTGCGGGCGTCGGTGGCTTGAGGGGGGCTGCTCCTAGTACGAGAGGACCGGAGTGGACGCACCTCTGGTGTACCGGTTGTCGCGCCAGCGGCACGCGCCGGGTAGCCATGTGCGGTCGTGATAAGCGCTGAAAGCATCTAAGCGCGAAGCACGCCCCAAGATGAGGCCACCCACCGGGTCAACCGGGTAAGGCCCCAGGGAGACTACCTGGTAGATAGGCCGGAGGTGGAAGCGCGGCAACGCGTGGAGCCTACCGGTACTAATCGGCCGAGGGCTTGAAGGGAGCTCCCCTTCGGGGGCAGCTGAAAGGAGCTGGGCGCCGGGCCCTTGCGTACGGCGAGGTGTGGGACGCTGGAAGCAGCCGCGGTTCTGTCAAGGCACCGTCCGTTGAGGCTGCCTGCTTCCGGCGCTGTGCTGTTTGGGTTTCCCGGTGGCAATGCCGGAGGGGCCACACCCGTTCCCATCCCGAACACGGAAGTTAAGCCCTCCAGGGCCGATGGTACTGCGCTGGCAACGGCGCGGGAGAGTAGGTCGCTGCCGGGAGTGCTGTGAGGGGAGAGGTACCGTACCTCTCCCCTCCGCGTTTTTTCGGGGGTCACTCCCAGGACCAGTTCCGGTACTGCTCCCGGAGCTTGGCCTTCTGGAACTTCCCCGCGGAGGTCTTGGGGATCTCCTCCGCGAAGACGAAGGCGTCCGGCAGCCACCACTTGGCGAACCGGGGAGCCAAGAACTCCCGGAGCTCCTCCGGGGTGGCTCGCTGGCCCTCCCGCAGGACCACCACGGCCAGGGGGCGTTCGCCCCACTTGGGGTGGGGGACGGCCACCACCGCGGCCTCCTTCACCGCGGGGTGACCCATCAGGGCGTTCTCCAGGTCCACGGAGCTGATCCACTCGCCTCCGGACTTGATGAGGTCCTTGGTGCGGTCCACGATCTTCACGTAGCCCTCCGGGTCGATGGTGACCACGTCCCCCGTGCGGAACCACCCGTCCGGGGTCCACTTGTCCGCGTCCTCCCCCCCGTAGTAGGAACCCGCGATCCACGGCCCCCGGACCTGCAGCTCGCCCATGGTCTGGCCGTCCCACGGGACCTCGCCCTGGTCGGACACGGCGCGGATTTCCACCAGAGGGGCAGGCAGGCCCTGCTTGGCCCGGTAGGCGTACTGCTGGTCCTCCGGGAGTTCCTGCAGGGTGCTCTTCAGCCGGCTCACCGTACCCAAGGGGCTCATCTCCGTCATCCCCCACGCGTGGAGGACGTGCAGCCCCAGTTGGTCGTAGGCACGGATCATGGCTTCCGGCGCCGCGGAGCCGCCCACCACCATGGTCCGCAGTGTGAGCTTCCACCGTCCCGGTTCCCTGCGGAGGGCGTCCAGCACCCCCAGCCAGATGGTGGGGACCCCCGCGGTGAGGGTCACTCCCTCCGCCTCGAAGAGGTCCAACAGGCTCGCGGGATCCAGGTGGGGGCCGGGGAACACCTGCTTGCACCCCAGCAGGGTCGCGGCGAAGGGGATCCCCCAGGCGTTCACGTGGAACATGGGGACCACGGGACACACCACGTCTCGCTGGCTCAACCCGAGGGCGTCCGGCAAGGCGGCTGCCAGGGTGTGCAGGACCAGGGAGCGGTGGCAGTACACGACTCCCTTGGGCCTCCCAGTGGTGCCGGAGGTGTAGCACATCCCCACGGGTGCGTCCTCGTCCAGGGGCGGGTACTCCCACGAACCCGTGGCGCTGGCCAGCAGGTCCTCGTAGCTCTCGCAGCCCGCGGGGAGGGGCCTGCCGCTCAGCGGGACCACGAAGACCCGCTCAAAGGAAACCTGGGACCGGAGCTGTTCCCACAGGGGGAGGAGGACGTCGTCCACGAGGAGGAACCGGTCCTGGGCGTGCTGTGCGATGTACGCGATGTCGGAAGGGTGCAGGCGGAGGTTGAGGGTGTGGAGGACTCCCCCCGCGCAGGGGATGCCGAAGTACGCTTCCAGGTGCGCGTGGTGGTTCCACATCAAGGTGGCCACCCGGTCCCCGGGCCGTAGGCCCGCCCGCTGCAAGGCTTCGGCCAGCCGGCGCGCCCGCCGGTAGAAGTCCGCGTACGTGTACCGGTAGAGGGACCGATCCGGCATCCGTGAGACGATCTCCACCTTCCCGAAGAGCCGAGCGGCGCGCTCCAGGAAGTGGGGGAGGGTCAAAGGAACCCGCATCATGGTGTGCTGCAGGCTGCTTGTGGTCTGCACGCTTCCACCCCCTTTTGCGCCCCGCCTTCGCCGGGACGGGCGGGAAACCCTTCCGAACGATCGGTCGATGGCGCTACAGGGGAGGCTACCGCTTCCCCGCCAACTCCTCCAGCAACCGGCCCAGGGCCTCCAGCTCCCGCTGAAAGCCCGCCAGGTCCCCTTGTCGGAGCAAAGCCTGGGCCCTCCGGAAGCGCTGCAGGGCCTGGTCCGCGAGACCCTCCCGGCGCTGCCCCGGCTGCGGCGGGGGCGGCTGGGGGCCGCCGCCCACGGCCTGGGACAGGGCTTCCTCCAGGGTGGGCGCCATGGCCACCCGGGCACCGTGGGTGACCACCACCCGCCGGAGCTCGGGCAGCTGGCTGCGCTCCGCCTGGAGGAAGAGGGGCTCCACGTACAACAGGCTTCGTTGGACGGGCACCACCAGCAGGTTGCCCCGGATCACCCGGGAGCCCTGCTGGTTCCAGAGAGTCAGCTGCTGGCTGATGAAGGGGTCCTGGTTGATGCGGGACTCGACCTGCATGGGCCCGAACACCACCCGGTCCTTGGGGAAGGTGAACACCCACAACTCCCCCAGGTGCGGAGGGTCGTTCCGGGCCGCCAGCCACGCCACCATGTTGTCCCGGCGTTGAGGCGTCATGGGCAGGATCAGCACGAACTCCGGCCGGGAGGACTCCGCCCCGGGCAGGCGCAGGGTGACGTAGTAGGGCTCCACGGGTTGGGGCCGGTCCACGAAGATCTCGTTGGCCACCGCCCAGCTGTCCTCGCGGTTGTAGAACACCTGGGGGTCCCGCATGTGGTAGGTGGCGTACACGTGCGCCTGGACCTCGAAAAGGTCCACGGGGTACCGCAGGTGCGCCCGCAGGGAGGGCGGCAGCTCCGACAGGGGCTGGAACAGCCCGGGGAAGATGCGGGCGTACACCCGGGCCACGGGGTCGGAGGGGTCCGCCAAGTAGAACCGTACCGTGCCGTGGTACGCGTCCACCACGGCCTTGACGGAGTTCCGGATGTAGTTGAAAGAGCCTACGGGCTGGCTGTACGGGTAACGGTCGCTGGTGGTGTACGCGTCCACGATCCAGAACAGGCGGCCGTCTGCCACCACCGCGTACGGGTCCCGGTCGTAGCGCAGGAAGGGGGCGAGCCGGTGCAGGCGTTCGGGCACGGCCCGGGCGAAGAGAACCCGGCTGGAGGGCGTGAGGTCGGTACTGAGCAAGATCCGGGCGTCCCCGAATCGGGTGGCGAAGGCCAGCCGCCGCAGCACACCCCGCAGGGGGATCCCTGCCCGGCCCTGGTACCGGGTGGTGACGTTCTCGTCCCCCCGCGGGTAGTCGAACTCCGGCACCCGGGTGTCCACGATGACGTAGTGGCGGGTGAGCTCCCCGAAGTACACCTCCGGGCGCTGCAGCTGCAGCTCCGAGAACTCCGCCCGGGGCGGGATGTCCCGCACCCACAGCTCCGGCAGCCCCTCCGCGGACACCCGGTGCACCGGGGCCGCCACCACGCCGTACCCGTGCGTGTACACGAGGTGCTGGTTCACCCAGGTGCGGGCCTGAGGCGGCAGGCGGGTGGGGTCCAGCTCGCGCACCGCCAGCATGAGCTGCTGCTGGCGGCCCCGGACCCAGTACCGGTCGATGTCCACGTCGGAGAAGGTGTAGTAGGCCCGCAGGCTCTGCAGCTGGCGGTAGGTCTCCAGCAAGGGCCGGTAGTCCCACAGCCGGATGTTCTCCAGGGTGTCCCGCTGGGCTTCCAGGGCCGCGGGGTCCAAGGTGTCCTGGGGGTCGAAGGGGACGGTGCGGACCCGGTGCAGGTCGTAAGCCCGCAGGGTGGCCTCGATGTGCCTGCGGAGGAAGGGTGCCTCCCGGGTGAGCTCCGCGGGCGCCACCACCAGCTGCTGAACGACCGCGGGGACCACGCCCACCCCCACGAGCCAGGCGCCCACCATCACCCCCAGCACCCCCGCGGCGAAGCGGAGGGTCCGCAGCCACAGGTTGGAAAACAGCAGCGCCGCGCACACCACCGCCAGGACGCTCAGGAGGTTCAAGGCGGGTAGACGCGCGTGGGCGTCCGCGTACGTGATCCCGAACACCAGGCCCCGTTGGGAGGTCAGGAGTTCGTACGCGTCCAGGCGGAACCCCGCGGCCCGTACCAGGAGCAGGAGGCCGGCCAGCAGGGACAGGTGCGCCCGGGCGCCCGGCGGCAGGGCCCACAGCCCGCGGAGGCTCGGTCGGGCGCTGGCGGCGCCCAGGTACACGAAGAGGCTCACCACCGCGGCCACCAAGAGCCAGCCCCACGCCAGGTGCTGCAGGAACCGCGCGAAGGGCATCCGGAACAGGTAAAAGGAGACGTCCAAGCCGAACACGGGGTCTCGCTCCCCCGCGGGCAGGGCGTGGAGGAACTGCTGGAAGGCCACCCACTGCCCGGTGCTGGCGAGGCCCGCCACAGCCGCCACCGCGGCGCAGCCCAAGCCCAACCACCTGCGCAGACCCGGCCTGGGGATGTAACGGGTGCCGTCCAGGCGGAGTTCGATGCGCACGGGCGGAGGGAGGGCGCGGGAGGCCACCCGCAGGTTCACGTACAGGATTGCCCACACCACCGCGGCCACGAAGGCGAACAGGCCCGCCTGCGACAGCGCGGGCACCCAGAACACCCTCGGGTACCCCAGTTCCACGAACCACAGCCAGTCCGTGTACCACCGGGCCACGGTGGGCCAGACCACCAGGGCTGCGGCCAGAAGGACGAGGAGGACCACGCGCCAGCCCACGGACTACCTCCCCCCGTGCGCCGTCCACCGACCCTCCCGGTAGCGGTACGCCCGGACGCGGCCGGCGGCAGGGTCGAAACCGTGTGCAGCCTCCAGCGCCCAGCCTCGCCGGTACGAGGCCACCACCACGGTGGTCCCCGAGGGGAGCCCGGCGTGCTCGAGGGACCTGGCCAGGTCCGGCAGGCTTTCGAGGGCGGTACCGACCTCCGAGGGATGGGGAGGGACGAAGCGGGCGCGGAGGATCACCGAGCCCACGTCCCACCGGAGCTGGAACTCGGGGTGGGGCTTGGAGCACGCCCGGAACAGCTGGCAGAGGGCTTCCCGGGCCGGCCGGGCGGCCTCGGAACGCAACAGGTCCAGGACGCTACGCAACTCGGTCACGTCCCGGAAGGCGCCCAGGCTCAGGAGCACGGAGGCAGGGGCGTGGGCGTCCGCCCGCAGGAACTGCATGGTCCGGGCGGGGAGCAGGGCCTTCCACGCCTCCCGGACCCTCTGCACCGCCTCCCGGGGGAAGGCGGTCTCGTCGTAGCCCAGGACCACACCGTTGGGTTGGTGGAACCGGCGCACGTCCCGATGATACCCTGCGGGCGGGACCGTGCGCAGACTGTGGTAGGCTAAAAAGCAGGTCTGGGAGCTCGAGGTGCGGGATGCCCACGCGGGAAGAGATCGTGGAGGTGCTGAAAACCTGCTACGACCCCGAGATCCCGGTGAACATCTGGGACCTGGGCCTGATCTACGACATCGCGCAGGAGGACGGGAAGGTCAAGATCCAGATGACCTTGACGGCCCTGGGCTGCCCCATCGGCCCGGTGCTGGCGGAGGAGATCCGGGACAAGGTGGGCCAGCTGCCGGGGGTGGAGGAGGTGGAGGTGGAGATCGTGTTCTCGCCCCCGTGGACCCCGGAGCGGCTGACGGACGAAGGCCGGCTGGCCCTGCAGAGCATGGGGTACCCGGTCTAGAGACCACCCCAAAAATCGCGTAGCGATTTTTGGGGACCCCGGTCCCCTTCCGCTGGAGGGGTTTTTCCGGGACACCCTCCTGACGTTTCACGGAGGTGGCCCGCATGGCCAAGCGCAAGGAGGTCCCCAAAGCCCCGAAGAAGGTGGCGGACCGGCTGTGGCCCTGGTTCTTCGGGGCCGTGGTGGTGCTGGGGGTGGCGGTGGTGGCGTACGCCATCCGATCGCGGCCCCCGTACCCCCGGGCAGGCGCGCACTGGCATGCGCCCTTCACCGTGGAGGTGTGTGGCCGGGCCCTGGCCTTCCCGCCCAGCCCGGGCAACACCCACACCCACGGGGACGGGGTGATCCACGTGCACCCGGAGACGGACGAGGAGGGCCGTCAGGCCACCCTCCGCACCTTCTTCCAGTCCATCGGCGTCACCCTCACCTCGGACACCCTCACCCTGCCGGACGGGAAGCGGTTCCGGAACGGCGACCCCTGCGGCGACCGTCCGGGCCGGCTCCAGGTGTGGATCAACGACCGGGAGGTGGGGGTGGAGGAGTTCCTCCGTTACTACCCCCAGAACGGGGACCGCATACGGGTCCGGTTCCAGTGAGTGGAGCGTGGCCGCGCGGGAAGGGCCGGGGAGCCGTTCCGGAAAAGGTCCGTAGGGAGACGGGGCCGGAGCCTACGCGGACGCCATGCGGTGGAACAGAGCCTCCAGCCGGGGCCCCAGGTGCACCGGGTAGGGGCCGTCCCGGAGGTTCCGGAGGGGTTCCGGGAGGGCTCGTAGCCGGCTGGCGGCGCGGGCCCTGGCTTCCTGCAAGCCTTCCCGCACGGACCGCACTCCACCCGCCATGACCTCCACCAGGAGCGGCTCGGCCCCCGGGGGGCCGGGCTCGTCCGCCAGGGTGATGACGTCCTCGGACAACACCCCGTCCCGGTACACACGCCACACCTGTTTCCGGCCGGGCAGGGTGACCTTGCCCGTGCTGCGTTTGATCCGGTAGCCGCTTTGGTCCTCCACCAACTTGTACACGCCGCCCAGGGCGGGGGCGTCGTAGGACGTCCCCATCTCCGTGCCCACGCCGAAGGCGTCGATGGGGGCCTGGGCCTCCACCAGGTCCGCGATGCGGTACTCGTTGAGGTCCCCGCTGGCCAAGATCTGGACCTCCGGGTGGCCGGCTTCATCCAGGATGCGCCGCACCTGACGGCTCAGCTCCAGCAGGTCCCCACTGTCGATCCGGACCGCCCGGAGCCGGTGCCCGGAGGCCCGGAGTTCGTCCGCCACCTGCGCCGCCAGACGTGCCCCCTCCAGGGTGTCGTAGGTGTCGATGAGGAGGACGCACTGGTCGGGGAAGTGGCGGGCGTAGGCGCGGAACGCTTCCAGCTCGCTGTCGAAGGACATGACGTAGGAGTGGGCCATGGTACCGTACACGGGGATCCCGTACACCATCCCCGCCAGGACGTTGGACGTCCCCACGCAGCCCGCCAGGTAGCTGCTGCGGGCCACCTTCAGGGCCGCGTCCACCCCGTGGTCCCTCCGGGGACTGAAGTCCACCACCGGGCGCCCCCGGGCGGCCAGAACCACCCGGGCGGCCTTGGTGGCCACCATGACCTGGAAGTTCACCTGGTTGAGGAGGAAGGTCTCCACGATCTGGGCCTCGATGCGCGGCGCGGTCACCTGCAACACCGGCTCGGGGGGGAAGAACACCTCGCCCTCCGGAAGGGCCCGGACGTCCCCCGTGAACCGGAACCGGCGGAGGTAGTCCAGGAACTCCGCGTCGAACAGGCCGAGGCTCCTGAGGTAGTCCAGGGCCTCCCGGCTGAAGTGCAGGCCCTCCAGGTAGTCCAGGACGGTCTCGAGGCCCGCGCTGAGGAGGAAGGTCCGGTTGGGGGGAAGGGCCCGGACGAACAGGTCGAAGGTGGCGGGCTCGTTCTTTCCCTCCCGGAAGTAGCACTGGGCCATGGTGAGCTCGTACAGGTCCACCAGCAGGCCCACCGTGTCGGGGGTCACGAACTCTCGGCTTCCGCGCGGCATGGGTCTTCCTCCCGGACCACCCAAGATCGCTGTCGCGTTTTTGGGGACCCCGGTCTCCTTCGTTCGGGGGTTTTCCGGGACACGCTCCTCGCCGTCCGGCAAGAATGGTACCCCGACCGGTGCGGGCCGCGCACCCTTGCCCGGAAGCCCCCTGCCCGGTAGACTACGGTTCGGCGGGAGCGGGGGCGTGGTGTAGCCAGGTTAACACACCGGCCTGTCACGCCGGAGATCGCGGGTTCAAATCCCGTCGCTCCCGCCAGAAGGGCCTGGGTAGCTCAGGTGGTAGAGCAGGGGACTGAAAATCCCCGTGTCGGGGGTTCGACTCCCTCCCCAGGCACCACGGGACCCGCGCGGGGAGCGTTTCCGCCGCTCTCGCGGCACCGTGCCCACCAGCTCTCGTGTGCGCCGCCGCCCCGTCGGGGTTCGCGGATCGCTGCCTGGCCCACGCCCGGACCAGGGTCAAGCCTGCCCCGGTCGCGTGGTAGGGGGCGCACGAGTCCTGCCGGACGGTCGTCACAAGCGGCTCCGGGACATCACGGGCCGGTGTGCGCGACCTGTGCAACCGAGTGCTCGGACGGGGACCTCCCCGCCGGGCCTAGGAAGCCGGGCTTGAGCCAGGGCAGAGGCGATCCCTGGCGACCTGGACGCTGCTGGTGCAGAAGGCCCTCCCTGCCGCGGCCGACCCGGTGCTGCGGTCGGCCAAGTTCGGGTTTTTGGATCGGTATCGGGACGAGATCCGGGAAGGCTTGCGGAGCAACACCGTGGCCACGGTGTGGCAGCGGCTGGTGCGGAGCACGGGTCTTTCGGTGAGCCTGACGACCTTCCGGCGGTACGTGCGTCTGGTCTGCGCGGACTTGATCTCTCACCGCTGGAGGCCACGGTCTGGCGGCCGGAGGTAGACCCGGGGAGGAGGCGCAGGTCCGACTTCGGGAAACTGGGGCCGTTGTACGACCCCGGGGTGGGGCAGAAGCGGCTGGCCTGGGGGTTCTTCATGATCCTGGCTTGTAGCCGCCATATGTTCGTGTGACCCGTGTGGAGGTTGGACCTCGCCACCTGGCTGGAGTGCCACGTGCTGGGCTTCGAGTTCTTCGGCGGCGTACCCCGGCGCTTGGTGAACGACAACCTCAGG
>Ga0197142_1002773_pt1 | contig 15071 bp, 8 predicted proteins | sample GBS60_MetaG_FD_148614 | JGI IMG/M metagenome (GOLD analysis project Ga0197142, IMG submission 148614) | Sediment microbial communities from Great Boiling Springs, Gerlach, Nevada, United States - GBS 60_MetaG | ecosystem: Environmental > Aquatic > Thermal springs > Hot (42-90C) > Sediment... | reverse complement strand
AGTATCCTAGAGGGTAAAATTTGATTTTCAATTGTTAATCAACTACAACCTCTTAAAGTAATACATAAAGCTGTTCATTTTCCATTTATAATAATTTGAGTAATTAATCTTTTAAGCCAACCTCACATCAATCAAATCCAAAAAATTCCTCAATTCAACTAAAGCTCTTATTAGTAAATTTGTAGAGTAAATTAGAATAATAGTTGGTGATAATTTTATGAAAAAACTTTTAACCTTAATTCTTCTTATAATCATTTTCTTTTCAAGTTGTGATAGCAAAAAGATAGACGAGATTTATGCGACGAAAGAAGGTCCGTACTTTAAATTCATCAAAGGAAAATTCTTTGAACTTGGTGTGCCTGGTGACCCGAACACTTTGAAGGGAAACTTTACAATCGAAAATGGAAAATTAAATCTTCTGGCAAATTCAATCATGCTGGGACATTACGCAACAACAAACTTTATCTGTCACAAAGATAAAGACACTTTGTTTATCGATTTACTACACATTACTCATCCTGATTTTGAAATCTTTATTGATAGAACAAATAACATTGCCCGAACAAGAAGAGATACTGTTATAAATGAATTTCAATTAAACACTCCCGAAGCCGAAGAAGAACTTTTCATTTATCACAAACTTGTTCATGATAAGTTCATCAAAAAAGAAGGAGACTAAAAATGAAAATCGCGGTTATTGGCGCAGGATTAATGGGCGGCGCAATTGCTCAAAAACTCTTTGAACATAAGAACAATGTCATCGCCTACAACAGGACAAAAGAAAAACTCGAACATTTAAAATCAATAGGAATTAAGATTGCTGAAACTCCCGTTGAAGCAGTTGAAAGTTCTGACATTATAATTTTAATGCTCGCCGATGCAAATGCAATTAATGCAGTTATGATAAATGAAAATGTACTTGAAAAAGTTAAAGGCAAACTTGTAATTCAAATGGGAACAATCTTACCAGAAGAAAGCAAATCATTTGCTAAAATTTTTACGGAAAGATTTGCTGAATATTTTGAAGCTCCAGTTCTCGGTAGCGTTCCACAGATCTTAAATGAAAATTTAATTGTGCTAGTTGGAGCAAATAAAGAACAATTCGAAAAACACAAACATATTTTTACAGCATTCAGTAAAGATATTTATCACATTGGTGACATTGGTCAAGCGGCGGCAATTAAACTGGCTTTCAATAATTTAATTGCATCTCTTATTCCGGTGTTTTCCTTAAGTTTTGGTATCGTAAAGAAGTCGGGAATCAAAACAGAAATTTTTATGGAAATACTAAGAAAAAGTGCGCTTTATGCACCAACATTTGATAACAAACTTCCAATGATTTTAAGTGAAGATTTTTCTCGAGCAAATTTTCCTGCCAAGCATATGCTTAAAGATGGAAAGTTGATTGAAAAATTTGCCTCTCAACTTAATCTTAACACTAAAGTAATTAATGCTTTGAATTCCGTTATTGAAGAAGTTGTAAATTCTGGTTACGCTGAACAGGATTATTCATCTGTTTATAAAGCAATTGTGAAATAATTTTTCGATTTGAATGAATAATGAAAGGTAGTCAATCACCAAAAAAATTGGTTGAACTTGTTTTTGCAATTCCAACCGAGAGATCATTTTATTACTCGGTGCCAGATGAATTACTTGATCTGGCTCAGGTTGGTGTAAGAGCTGTTGCTCCAATTGGCAAAAGAGTTTTGACTGGTTTTATCATTAATGTCATTGATGAGACAGAATTCAAAAAAGAACTTGAAAAGATTTCATTTAAAGAATTAAAAGAAATTGAAGACATCTTAGATACAATTCCATTTTTTGATGAAAAGTTTTTGAATTTCGCAAGATGGATTGCTGATTACTACTTTTCCTCTTTAGGTGAAGTTCTGGAAGCAGCTGTGCCTGCCGGAACTGATGTTGAGACAAAAAAAATCATTGTTGTTGATCCAAACCACATCTTCGAAGAAATTAAAAACACATCTCCCGATCGAATAAATTATTTGAAATTACTTAGAATTCTCTCGGAAAAAGAAGAGCATTCATTTTCAGAATTAAGAAAGAAACTAAAGAAAGAAGGACTTCAGTCAAACATAAATTATTATCTCAGCAAACTCGAAAAAAAAGGATTAGCATCAATTTTTCTTGAGAAAAGAAAACCATTGGTAAAAGTTAAAAAAGAAAAAGTCGTTGAACTTGGAGATTTAAGTTTTGAAGAATTCTCAGAACTCGTCAGCAAGCTCGAAAAACGCTCAATTAAACAGGTGAATGTACTTGTTACTCTTTTTGCAGCGAAAGATAAAAAGATGCGTCAGTCAGAATTAATTGCAAAAACAAAGGCAAGTTCTCAGGTAATAAAAGCACTCGCAAAAAAGAAATTCATAAAGATAAATGAAGTGGAAGTTAAAAGAGAATATGTTGAGTTATATCAAGAAGAGAAAAAAGAATTTAAGTTAACCGAGGATCAGGAAAAAGCAATTAATATTATTTCAAAATCGATTGATGAAAATAAATTTGATATCTTTCTTATTCACGGAGTCACTGCAAGTGGTAAAACTCAAATTTATCTTGAATTAATTGACAAAGTTATTCAGCAGGGAAAAACAGCCATCTATTTAGTTCCAGAAATTGCTTTAACACCGCAAATAATCAGAAGAGTTAAAAATCGCTTTGGTGATCTGGTTGGCGTTCTTCATAGTAAACTTTCACCGGGAGAGAGATTTGATGAATGGCGATCTGTCATTAAACAAGATTATAAAATTGTCATCGGACCTCGTTCAGCAGTTTTTGCCCCATTAAAAAATGTTGGTTTGATTGTAGTTGATGAGGAACATGATTCATCCTACAAACAATCGGAGAATGCACCATATTATCACGGAAGAGACACTGCAATAATGCGGGGAAAAATTGAAAACGCTGTTATTGTTTTAGGTTCGGCTACTCCATCACTTGAAAGTTACTTCAATGCAATGAGCGGTAAATACAAATTAATTGAGCTTAAGAAAAGAATTGACAATGCCCTGATGCCCGTGATTAATTTAATTGATTTGAGAAAAGAGAAAGAAGATAATCGAATTATAGGCTCTTTTTCTCAAACGATGATTGAAAAAATTAAAATGACACTTGAAAAGAATGAGAAAGTTATCATTCTCCAGAATAGAAGAGGATTTGCAACTTATGTAATTTGCCCCGATTGTGGTTACACTGAAATATGTAAGAATTGTTCTGTGACTTTGACTTATCATCTAATTAAAAAAGAATATGTTTGTCATTACTGTAACTACTCGAAAAAAGAACTATCAGCTTGCCCTGTTTGTGGAAGTTTAGAAATAAGATACAAAGGAATTGGTACTCAGCGAATAGAAGATGAACTTGAACAAATTATTCCCGGTTCGAGAATAGCCAGAATGGATTTAGACACGACTCAGAAAAAGTATTCTTTTAGTAAAATTTTAAATGATTTTGGAGAGGGTAAATACAATATTTTACTTGGGACACAAATGGTTTCAAAAGGTCTCGACTTTCCTGATGTAACTTTTGTGGGCGTGGTTTCAGCAGAATCGACAATGTTAATTCCTGACTTCCGTTCAGCGGAAAAAACTTTTCAACTTTTATCCCAAGTATCAGGAAGAGCAGGACGAAGTAAACTTCAAGGAGAAGTTGCAATTCAAACTTATAGACCAGAAAGTTACACACTTCAATTTGTTCAGCAGAATGACTACTATGGATTTTATCAAAGAGAAATTATTGAAAGAGAAGAAGCGAAATATCCACCCTTTTATAAGCTTGCATTGGTTGAATTCAAAAGTCCAAACATCAATCAGGTGAAAAGAGCCGCTACTGAGTTTCATAAATTTTTGAAATATGATAAAAAAATTATTGAGGTTCTCGGACCAGCTCCAGCTTATCTTGCAAAACTTTCAGGCAGATATCGCTGGCACATCATAATTAAAAGTAATCGAGCTTATGATCCAAATGGGAATTATCTTCATACTGTTCTCAAACAAGCAATAAATGATTACCACGAAAAAGTTAAAAAAATCTCAAATGTCCGTTTGATTGTAGATATTGACCCAATCTCAACAATTTGATTTTTGTATCAAATGATTTGAAAATTTTTTCAATTAATAGGTTGGTGTTCAGGACAATCAACTCGAAGATCTTTAAGCTTCAAATTCATCTCAAGAAGATTGCAATAAAATTTTCCATTTTCTTTTTGTAGATGAGTGCAGGTAAAACACATCCTTTGAGTGATTACTATTTCTTTTGAATTTAAATCGCTTATAATTTTCAGAAGCGAACCAAGTAACGATTCTTTCTCAATTTGTTTTAATTGCGAAATTGATTTGAACAATGGATCAACAAACGAAGATAATTCTTTAATTAACTTTTCTCCCTTACCAGTCAGATGCAAATAAACTTTTCGTTTATCATCTAAAGCATTAACTTTTTTAATCAATTGCTTTTCGATTAATACTTTGACCGCATCACTAATTGTTGGTGCTGACATATTAAATTCTTCAGCAAGATAATTTACTGTGCAAAATTCTGATCTATGAAATTTTATGAAAATTAAAATCTGGATTTGTATTGGGCTTAATTTAACTACTTTAGCTTTTTCCCATAAGAGCACACGAAAGGCTTCGGAAATTCTTTCAAGTGCTGATACAATTTTCCCATCAATTATTTTGTTCTGGTTTTCTGGATTAAAAACTTTGCTCATGTTTTTTCCTTAAAGGATTCTTAATCGTAATTCAATTTAAAATAAAAAACGGTGACTTTAATTAAGTCACCGTTTTATTACCTAAAAAAATTTCTAATCCATTAATTCATAAGTCAAATATCCGCCACCAGCTTGAGGTGGTAACTTGGTTTGAACTCTTAGGAGTGTCTGATTATTCACATCGAACCAGAGTGTTTGTTTTATTTCATTGTCATCTTGGGTAGTAAGAGTTACTTTATATGTTTCAAATTCTTTCTCGCCGACTTTAATTTTTTCTTCTCCCTTGACTTCTAATAAATACTTTTTAGCCTGTCCTAACATAAAATCAAATTCATTTAATTCAGTCCTATAACCAACTTTTAATGGTAGAGTTGAGATTGCGAGTTCTGTTCCAGCACCACCAGAAAGAACAGCTTCAGAAACATTTACATTGATTGGCATTTCCTGTGGACCAAATTTAATCAATCCAGTAACTCTATCTTTTTCAAATTCTAATGATACTGAACCCTGACCTTGCACAAGATATCTTCGTATTGGGAATAAGGTTTTTGGATCAAGGTCTAAAGTATCATAGGAGCTCATTATTCCTTCAGTTTGTTCAATTATTCTGATTACATCTTTGCCTTCGAATGTTCCTCTTTCAACTCTTCTATTAATTTCTAAATGATACTTTTGTCCCATTAATTCAAAATCAGATTGATAATTTAGTTCACCGAAAAACATTTTCTCTGGATTGAATTTTAATTGATGAATTTCAGATTTATCAACTTCAACTTTTTTAGGTGCTTCTACTTTTGAAATATCAACTGTAAGTTCATCAAGTTTTCTCTGTATTTCTTCTCTTACATCTTCCTGAACTCTCCCCTTCAAATGTTTCACGAAAAATTTTTCCATAGCAGTGAACATCGCAAGTCGATTTAATTCATTCAGAAAACCATGTCCTTCATCTGGAGCCAACATATATTCAACTTCTCTTCCTAAATCTCTTAATGCAGCAACAATTTGATCAGATTCAGCTTTCTTCACTCTTGGATCGTTTGCACCTTGAACGACATAAAGTGGAGCCTTGATCTCTGTTGCGTAATTTAATGGTGATTGATACTCTAACATTTTTCTTTCTTCAGGATTATCTTTATCACCAACCCTAATTGCAAAAGTTTTTTGAATTGGTTTCCAGTATGGTGGAATTGAATTTAATAGCGTTATAATGTTTGATGGTCCAACAATGTCAAATCCACATGCATATAAATCGGGAGTGAATGCAAGTCCAGCTAAAGTTGCATAACCGCCATAAGAGCCACCAGCAATTGCAACTCGTTTTGGATCGGCAATTCCTTCTTTAATTAAATACTCAACAGCATCTGTGATATCGTGTTGCATTGAACCACGACCCCACTGTTTATTACCTGCATTCAAATAATTTTTTCCATAACCAGTTGAGCCTCTAAAGTTAGGCTGGAAAACTGCATAGCCTCTATTTGCAAGAAATTGTACAATTGGGTTATATCCCCAGATATCTCTTGCCCAGGGACCACCGTGTATTAACATCACAACTGGTAGATTTTTTGGTTCAAGTCCTTTTGGAATTGTTAAATAACCATAAATTGTCATTCCATCTCTTGCTTTGTATTTCAATGGTTTCATTTCAGAAAGCCATTCGCTAGGAAGATTAGGCCGAGACTTATAAACAAATTGAGCCTTACCAGTTTTTCTATCAAAAAGATAAACTGAACCAGGATCAACATCACTTGAAACAGAGACAAGCCACAAATTCTCATCATTTGTTATTGAAAGAATACCAATATTTCCAGAAGGAACCTGGGTCAGTAGTGTTTCAAAATCTTTTTTAAACTTTTTTTCTTTTGGATAATAACGAACTTTTTCTCCAACATAGTAGGTCATTAATAGTTCGTTTGTGATGTCAGAAAATAGAGCACCAGCAAAATCAACTTCATCAAGTGGATCTTTATCGATTAATTTTGTTTTGCCAGTTCTTAAATCGAATAGTTCAAGCTGGATTTTATCTCGCTGTGTGCCCTTGTTTGTTGCGATATAAAATGATTTTCCATCTTTGGTAAAACGAACCGGATAAGCTGTTTCCTCAAAATTTACTTCATAGATTTTTATGAGTTTTCCATCTTCGAGTTTTAAAATTTCCGTTCCGCCATCTTCGGTTTGACGAATTGCCAGTCTTAAATTTCCATCACGATCAGTTTCCCATCCGGCGATGTTCTCTCTGTTTTCATAAAGAAGCTTTCTTTCGCCTGTAAGGAGGTTCAATCTGTAAACATCATGAAGAGAAGGGTCACGATCATTTAAAGCAACTATAATCTCATTGGGTGTTTTCTTTGGAAGATCAATAATCATTGCACGAACATTTTCATAGGGAGTTAAATTTTTTGCCTGCGGTATTCCTTCTATTGTTTCAAACGGATCAACAGCATAAATTCTGTAGTTTTCATCTCCATCTTTATCCTGCACATAGAGTACAAACTTTGAATCTTCAGACCAGAAGTAACTTGTAACGGCTCTTTTTGTGTCGGCAGTAATTGGTCTTGCATTTTCAAATGGTTCATCAACTTTCTTAATCCAGATATTTCGAATTTTGTTGTATTGTTTCAGGAATGTGAGATATTTCCCATCGGGAGATAACTGGGCACCAGAAATTTCGGGATCCCCAAAGAAAAGTTCTCGATCTATTATCGGCGGTTGTTGCGAATATGAATTTGTATACATAGTTATGACCAAAATAATTAGGGTTAAAATACTCCTCATTGAATGACTCCATGATTGTTTTTGTTTTATGCAATTTACTAATTACTTCATTTTAGACGAAAAAAAGCTGATAAAGGTTACTTAAAAATTTTTAGAAAGATATTTGATTTATTCTTTCAATTCTTTTTTTAATTGATGGGTGAGAGTAAAAAATAAATTCAATGATTGGATTAGGATTTTCGTCTGCAAGATTTATTTTGGAAAGTTTCTGAAGAGATGAAATGAACGAATTTTTATCACCAGTTGATTTAACTGCAAACTCATCTGCCTCGTATTCAAATTTTCTTGAGACTGAATTCGTAACTGGCATAAGTATTAAAGAAAAGATGCTCATGATTAAAAAGAGCAAAGGCAATGCTGAAAGTTGATAAACTGAATTAAAGTTCATTAAAGAAATCAAGTATAGATATAACTGATTGGCAAAATAAAATGTAACTATTGTCGTAATAAAACCAATTAAAATATTCTTGACAATATGCTTTTTGATGTAATGTCCAAGTTCATGAGCAAAAACTGTAACGATTTCATCATCAGTAAAATTTTCAATTAATGTATCGCTCAGAATGATTCTTTTTGATTTGAATATACCTGTAAATCCAGCATTAGCTTTCTTCGTTGTCTTGCTTAAATTAAAAGTATAAATCCCTTCAAAGTTAATCCCAAACTTTTTGCAGAGTTCGGTTAATTTAATTTTCAGATTTTCGTTATCCATAGGAATAAATTTGTAAAAGATTGGAAAGATTAAAGTTGGTGCAATTCGAGCAAGCAAAATCGAGAAAAAGAAAATGGCAAAAGCAATAAACAACCACCATAGTTCGAAATTTTTCAAAAGGTAATAGAAAATTAGAAGAATTGGAAGAGCAACAAGTGCAGAAACCAAGAATGATTTTATCTTCTCAATCAACCAATAAATAAATCTCTGATTTGATAACTTAAACCTATGTTCAACAATAAATTCAGAATAAAAGCTTAATGGTATTTCATAAATTGAGCTGATTAATCCAATTGACAAAATAAACAAAAGAAATGCGACATAATCATTTGAAGTAATTTCATGGATTTTCGTTTCAAGTAGTCTGGAGAGTGGAGTAAAAATTAACAAAAGTACCAATCCAAAATTAAAAACCAGACTAATAATCTGAATAGTAATTTTTATTCTGTTGTAAACTTTTGATTTTTCCATCTTTAATATCAAATCAAGTTATAAATTATACCGAGTTGAAGTGCTTCTTTAATTTGAGTTCTTAGAGTTTGTTTTCTTTCGTAAACCACAAGTAAATTGAAATTTACATTAACATAATTATTAACTTTTGCAGTAATCAGATTATCCCAGCGAATATCCCAGTATTTCATATTTTCAAACTTTGAGAAAAGTCGAAGAGAACCTTTGTAATTTATATTTTCCATTAACTTAAATTCACTTGAGGTTACGCTTTCAATTCCTGTTTCAAGTTTGAATGCCTCAACTCTATCTTTGGTAGCGGGATTATCAGTAAATTTTCTCTGACGATTTGTGAAGATTTCCTGCAGAGCAATACCAAGTCGTGATTTAATTCCTTTAACTCTGTCATAAGTAAAACCTAAGGATTGAGTTACATAACCAGGATCAAAAAAGTCTGCAATTCTTTCAGGGACCTTTGTTTTGTAAGAATAACCAGTTGTAATTGGACTTCTGATTGAATTGCTGAAGAAAGGATCAACAGCCCATCCAACATTTTTTGAAATAACAGTCTCGATGAAGAACTCATTATCATTTGTTCTAAAATCCTGTGTGCCGAGTTTTGTCCTACCGAAAGCAAACTTGAAATTGTTTTTCGTTGTCCATTTTTCAGACTTTGTTGTGATGCTAAAATTACCAAGTAATGTCCATGTGAAGGAATTCTCACCACCTTGCGCCCAATTTGTAAAAGAAATCTGACTGATGTTTATCCCAACATTTGCCTTGCTCGTAATGATAACTTTTGAAGTATCCTGTGCAGAACAAATTCCAGCTAAAAGAAATATTAAAAATATTTTTTTCATCAATCACCTCAATTGTTGAATGAATTTTTTCAAAATTAACTAAAACAGAGAATCGAATTATTTAACCTTTGTTAAATTACTTTAGATTTCAAATATTGGTTATAGGGTTGAAAATTAACGATTGCTCCTTACACTCTGAAAATTTGATTGCCATATTTTGGCCTTTTATAGAGTGATAAAAAGATTTAATCACGAGGTCAGGTTTGAATCTTCTCTGGCAAACTCAGAAAAATTTTTCTCTTCATATCATTGATAGAGTTCTAATTACTTAAAATATTATTGGTAATTCAAAAAACTATTTTTAAAACAAAAAAGTCCTGTCGCATTTCTGCAACAGGACTTCGAAATTCACGACAATAAAGTCTTATTCAACTTCTTCAACTTTGTAGGGCGTGAACACTAACTTGCCCTGTTCACCTAAGTCAATTCTAACATTATCACCTTCCTGGATTGTTCCTTTAAGAATCTCTTCAGCGAGCGGATTCAATACCAATCGTTGAATGGCTCGTTTCAAAGGACGAGCACCAAATGTCACATCATAACCAACTTCTGCAAGCCATTCTTTTGCTTCTTCTGTAACTTCAAGAGTAATGTTTTTCTCAGCCAGCATCTTACCCACATTTGCAAGTTGTAATTCAACAATCTTCAAAATTTCAGATTTTGTAAGTGGCTTGAAGAGAATTATCTCATCAATTCTATTCAAGAATTCAGGACGAATGGTTTGTCTTAATAAATTAGAAAGCTGAACTCGTAATTCGCCCATTATCTCATCACGATTTTCGTCAGTTAAATATTGCAATTTATCTTGAATGAGATGTGAGCCAATGTTTGAAGTCATTATGATTATTGTATTTCTGAAGTTTACAGTTCGTCCTTTGTTATCGGTTAATCTACCTTCATCAAGAACCTGTAACAAGACATTGAAGACTTCGGGATGAGCTTTTTCAATTTCATCAAGCAAGACAACCGAATAAGGTTTACGACGAACAGCTTCTGTTAACTGTCCACCTTCTTCATAACCGACATATCCTGGTGGTGCACCAATCAATCTACTTACGGAATGTTTTTCCATATACTCAGACATATCAATTCGAATCATTGCACGCTCATCGTTGAATAAAAATTCAGCTAAAGCTCTTGCAAGTTCCGTCTTACCAACACCAGTTGTTCCAATGAAAATGAAAGATCCAATTGGTCGATTTTGATCCTGCAATCCAGCTCTTGCCCTTCTTATTGCATTTGCAACTGCTGTAACAGCTTCGTCCTGACCAACAACTCTCTGATGTAATCTTTCTTCAAGATGGAGCAATTTGGATTTTTCGCTTTCCAGCATTCTTTGAACAGGAATGCCCGTCCATTTTGCAACAATCTCGGCAATATCTTCTGCATCAACCTGTTCTTTCAACATTTTCTTATCTTTTTGAACTTCTGCAAGTTCTTTTGACTTTGCATCAAGTTCTTTTTCAAGAGCAAGAAGTTTTCCATATCTAATTTCAGCAACCTTTGCATAATCACCCTCACGCTCATAAGTTTCAGCTTGATGTTTCAAATTCTCAATTTCTTCTTTCATCTGACGAATTGCTTTAATTAAATCTTTTTCTCTCTGCCAGTGAGCTTTCAAAGCATTGAACTCTTCTTTTGTATCGGCGATTTCTTTCTCAATATTTGCGAGTCTTTCTTTTGTCGCAGCATCAGATTGAGAACCGGCAAGATCAATTTCTCTCTTCAAAGCTTCTCTTTCAATTTCAAGTTGCTTTATTTTACGGTCAAGAATATCAAGTTCTTCGGGCATTGAATCAATTTCAATTCTAAGCTTCGAAGCAGCTTCATCAATTAAGTCTATTGCTTTGTCTGGCAGAAAACGATCTGTAATGTAACGATAAGAAAGCTGTGCAGCTGCAACAATTGCAGAATCAGTTATCTGTACACCATGATGAACTTCATATCTTTCTTTTAATCCACGTAAGATAGAAATTGTGTCTTCAACACTCGGTTCATCAACCAGTATTGGTTGAAATCTTCTTTCAAGTGCCGGATCTTTTTCAATATGTTTTCTATACTCGTCGATTGTCGTCGCACCAATGCAATGTAATTCACCACGAGCAAGTGCCGGTTTCAAAATGTTTGCTGCATCAACTGCACCTTGAGCAGCACCAGCTCCAACTAAAGTATGAATCTCATCAATAAATAAAATTATCTCGCCATTAGATTCAGTAACTTCTTTGAGAACAGCTTTTAATCTTTCTTCAAATTGTCCACGAAATTGTGTCCCAGCAATCAGTGCTCCCATATCGAGAGCCACAATTTGTTTTGTCTTTAGATTTTCTGGAACATCACCCTGGACAATTCGATGAGCAAGACCTTCGGCAATTGCAGTTTTACCAACACCAGGTTCACCAATTAAAACTGGATTGTTCTTAGTTCTTCTTGAAAGAACCTGCAAAACTCTTCTTATCTCATCTTCTCGACCAATAACTGGATCGAGCTTATTCATCTTTGCGAGTTCATTGAGATTGCGTCCATATTTTTTCAAAGCCTGATAAGTCTCTTCTGGACTTTGTGAACGAACACTTTGAGAACCACGAATATCTTTCAAAACACGCAAAATACTTTCTTTTGTAACACCTTGCGCGTTCAAAATTCGAGCTATGTTAGATTGGTCGGATGCAATTGCAATCAAGAGATGCTCTGTGCTTATATATTCATCTTTTAGAGCATTAGCTTCTTTTAGGGCTTCGTCAAAGACTCTTGCCAAACTTTGTGAAATGTATTGGTAACCAACAGAAGCACCTGTCACTTTGGGGAGTTTTTCCAGTTCTTCATTTATTTTAATTTTAATGTAATTAACATTAGCACCAAGTTTTTGAAGAATTGGAATCACAACCCCATCACTGGATTGTATTAAAGCTGCTAAAAGATGAACAGGTTCAATTTGTTGATTCGAATAATTCTGAGCAATCTCTTGAGCTTGAGCAATCGCCTCCTGTGATTTCAATGTAAATTTGTTAAAGTTCATAGAATATTCCTCCTTTTTTCAATTTTTTCGGGCATTTGATGTGAAATTTACCCAAATTTCGCTCTTCTTACTAAGATTATCTGTTAAAGGTTTCAATGTAAGTTCACATAGTTAGATACAAAGTTTTATTAAAAGTCACAATTTTTAGCATGGGAAAATCAAAAAGAATGTTTGGCGGAAATAATCAAAAGAAAATCTGTTAATAGAGTGAACTCTTGAAAGCTTGCTTCTATATCGAAATTATTTCAATAAAATCATTTTTCTTGTTTGAGAAAATTTTTCAGTTTGAAGCTTGTAAAAGTAGACACCTGATGGCAGGTATTCAGAATTAAAAACAATTTCATGTTCGCCTAAATCATAAATTTTGTTAGAAATCAGCGTCCTCACCTCTTCACCAAGAGAATTATAAATCTTTAAATTTACCTTCGAAATTTCTGGTAGACTGAAAACAATTTTTGTTTTTGCATTGAATGGGTTCGGGAAATTCTGTTTAAGGTTGAAGGTGAAATCTGAATTGGATGAACCAGCAATTCCAGTTGAACTAATCTTTGTAATTATAAAGGCATAATCCGTTTGGATCGGTGGAACATCAATCTCAAGAGTTGATGAATTTGAAATTACAGTATCCGTTAAGAAGAATGTTGAAGATTTCGTATCGAACCAGTCAATTCTATAAATCGAACCTTGGGTTATGTTTGTAAAAATAATTTTTCCATCTGAGATAATTTGTGGAAGAGAGCCAATATCTCTCACATATCTCCAGTTGAAATTTCTATTTTGAACCCATCCTAAAATTTCATTTTCAGATTGAAGTGCATAACATTTTAATCCGACAGCAAAGTTGGTAAAAACATATTCAGCAATTCGCATCCAATCAATTCCCTGATTATCAACAAAGATTTGATGCTCGCCAGCTGGAACTGTAATTGAATAAGTTGCATTTGTATTTGCAATTTGATCTAAGCGTTTAATTCCATTTAACCATATTTGCAGCCTTGGTGAAGCACCCATTGAATTACCAACCACAACTTTAAATTCTGCAATCTCATCATAACTAACATTGAATGTTGGTGGATTTCGATATTCCGTATTAAAAGCTGTCCCGTATAGAAATTTGCTCAGATTAATCGTATTTGGATTAATCAAACCATTATGGGAAACGGTAAAATTATTAGCAGGACTCAATCCCCACAAAGGATATGCAGGAGCAACCACAAAATCTGCTTTTTGAGTTGTGAATGTTTGGGGACTGACGGGAATAAAATTTTTGTTCAACAAACTCACATTCGAAAGAAAATCTCCAATTGACTTGAAATGATAAAACAAATTTCTATTTGCGATGTAATTATTCCATGACCAGCTCATAGCAGTCAGATATGCACCCGACATAACAGAAGCCCACAAAGTATTATGAAAATTAATTCCATTAGGATCATTGTTTGATGCCCAGTAACCAAGTTCAAGAAAATCATATTCACCAATTGCGGTAGGTTTGTTATAATCAGAAAGATATAATCGAGTAAGCTCAACAAGTGCTGTTTGCATATCGGCTGTGGTGTTGTAATGATGAATTTGAATTATATCAAACAAAACATTGCTCCATATCAATGGATCTAAAAACTCATTGGCAAAACTTGTTGTAACAATTCTACCATAAACATCTTTACTTTTGATGTATTGAGCAATTTCAATTAACCATTGAGTTACATTTTGTTTGTTTTGATTGTAATTATGAGTGTGATCAACTTCATTGAAAATTTCCCATGCAAAAAGATTTGGTGAATATCCCCACCTGGCAATTATGTAATCCAGTCTTCTTTTGAAATAACTCTTCGCAATTTCATTTGTGAAAAAACTTTCAGGGGTTGTACAGGGACCACCATTGGCAGAATTATAGGGATTATTGTTCCATTCAGGATCGACATTGATTGAAAATTGTCCATGCGGAACAAGACACAATTGCACATAAACATTTTTTTGTTCAGCATAATCCAATAACCAATCAAGTTGATAAGCTCTATCAAGGCGATTCGTGTAATTTCCAAGTCCAGTATTTTTCCACTCAATCGCAAAAGCATTTTCACTCATCCAGACACGAATCAAATTTCCATTATTTGAAGCAAGCGAATCAATCCATCTTTGATAAGAAAAAGTTTTTTCAGGATAATCATACCATCCCATATTTAAGCCAATTCCAAAAAATTGTTCACCATTGTCATGTTCCAAGTATCGATTATTTGCGATACGAACAAAGCCTTTTTTATTTGAAGCAACACAAACAAAATTTCTTATCTCTGTTGTTGTTGTTCCAGTTGGATCGGTGCAAATGATTTGATATGTCCAGTTGCCAACTTCGTTAGGAGTAAATCTAATTTTCCAGAAAGGTTGACCATTTTGAATTAGATCTTCTGGTGGGCCGTTTCTAATAAAATCCTGATAATAAAATCCATCGATTATAAAATTTTTTCCTGATGGTGAGATAAATATAGCTCTTAAATGAATTTCGTTTTTGTTGAATGGATTTGAAAAGGAGGC
>Ga0197142_1002771_pt1 | contig 15077 bp, 14 predicted proteins | sample GBS60_MetaG_FD_148614 | JGI IMG/M metagenome (GOLD analysis project Ga0197142, IMG submission 148614) | Sediment microbial communities from Great Boiling Springs, Gerlach, Nevada, United States - GBS 60_MetaG | ecosystem: Environmental > Aquatic > Thermal springs > Hot (42-90C) > Sediment... | reverse complement strand
GCACCGTGACCGCCGAGAGCTGCTCCAGCTGGTCCTCGGCTCGACCGAGGAGACGACGACTGGGGTGACTCGGCTGAGGGCGATGGCGCGAGACGCTGTCCTTTCTTTTCCGGTCATCGCGGTCAACGATGCCGACACCAAGCACTTGTTTGACAACCGGTACGGTACCGGTCAGAGTACGATCGACGCTCTTCTCCGGGCGACGAACTTGCTGCTCGCCGGTAAGACCGTGGTGGTTGCCGGATACGGTTGGTGCGGTCGCGGCATCGCCATGCGCGCCCGCGGAATGGGCGCTCGCGTCATCGTCACCGAAGTCAACCCGATCCGTGCTCTCGAGGCGCTGATGGACGGATACGAGGTGCTGAGTATGCGCGAGGCCGCCACCCGTGGCGACGTGTTCATCACAGCGACAGGGAGCGTCAACGTGATCGATCGTGATCACTTCCTGTCGATGAAGGACGGGGCGATCCTCTGTAACGCTGGTCACTTCAATGTGGAGATCAACCTGGAGGCGCTTGAGCAGCTCGCGGTCGGCGGTCGAAAGCAGCTTAGGCCGCTCGTCGATGAGTATCGGCTTGGGTCCGGGCGCAGTATCATCGTGCTGGCAGAGGGCCGCCTCGTCAACCTGGCTGCGGCGGAGGGGCATCCGGCTAGCGTTATGGATATGAGCTTCGCCAACCAGTCGCTCGCCTGTGCATACCTGGTCACACGGCACCAGGAGCTGGAGGCGAGCGTCTATCCGGTTCCGGCTGAGATCGACCGCGAAGTCGCCCGCTTGAAACTCGCGAGCATGGGGATTTCCATTGATGACTTGACAGAAGAACAGAAAGCCTATCTCCGGTCATGGCAGCATGGCACCTGATGTCCCAAGCAGGGTTCCGCTCGCGCCACGCTGCCTTGTGGGCGGCGCACGGAGGCCTCAGCGTGAGGGGATGGCGGTGACGACCAGCATCTTGCGGTCCGCACGAACCGTGTTTACCTCCGAGTCGGTGACCGAGGGGCACCCGGACAAACTGTGCGATCAGGTCTCCGATGCAGTGCTCGATGCGGTACTGACCTCAGATCCCAACGGGCGGGTAGCCTGTGAGACCGCGACCACCACGGGGCTGATGATCGTGATCGGTGAGATCACGACGACAGCGGTCATCGACATCCCTAGCATTGCTCGCCGTGTGGTCCTTGAGGCTGGCTACACGGATGCCGCCTACGGCCTCGATGGCCACACGATGGGGATCATCACCTCGATCAAAGAGCAGGCGCCGGAGATCGCCCGCGGCGTGGAGCAGGCACTGGAGACGCGAGTCGGGGTCGCCTCTGACCCGTTCGACCGGACGGGGGCGGGTGACCAGGGGATGATGATCGGGTTCGCCTGCACCGAAACGCCTGAGTTGATGCCGATGCCGATCGCCCTCGCCCATGGACTGACGCGGCGATTGGCGGAGGTCCGCAAGCGTGGCCTCTTGCCCTACTTGCGACCGGATGGCAAGAGCCAAGTCTCCGTCGAGTACCGTGGCGGTGTCCCCGCCCGTGTCCATACGGTCGTCCTATCGGCACAGCACGACCCCGGGGTCGACCCCGCGCAGCTCCGCGACGATTTGACCGAGGTCGTGGTGCGCGAGGTGATCCCACCACACCTGCTCGACCGAGAGACTCGTATCCTGATCAATCCGAGCGGGAGTTTCGTCATCGGCGGGCCGAGGGCCGACGCAGGGATGACGGGGCGCAAGATTATGGTTGATACCTATGGGGGCATGGCCAGACACGGAGGGGGCGCATTCTCAGGCAAGGATCCGACCAAAGTTGACCGTTCCGGGGCGTACGCTGCCCGGTACGTGGCGAAAAACGTCGTTGCTGCCGGCTTGGCCGACCGGTTCGAAATTCAGGTTTCCTATGCTATCGGTGTCGCCCACCCGCTCGCGGTCCACATCGAGACATTCGGTACAGCTCGCGTCGAGGAGGAGCGGATCTACGAGCTGGTGTTACGGCACTTTGACCTGAGACCAGCGGCGATCATCCACCAGCTCAATCTTCTCCGTCCGCTCTATCGGCAAGTGGCGGCCTACGGTCATTTTGGGCGGTCAGATCTCGATCTTCCTTGGGAGCGAGTCGACAAGGCAGAAGTTCTCCGCTACGAGGCCGGCCTCGCCCAGACGCGCGTCTAACCCGGCGGGGCTGGTCCGTTGGAGAGGTTGCGTCGTGCGGCGTGCCCTGATTACCGGTGCCTCCGGATTCGCCGGTCGTCATCTCGCCCGGTGGCTGGCTGCATCGGGCGCCTGGGAACTCATTGGGCTCTCGGCCCGGCCACATACGCCTGGCCCCGAGTTGCACCACCACCTTACCTGCGACTTACTGAACGCGGACCTGACCCGACGTACTGTGCTGCACTGGCGCCCAGACGTCATCTTCCATTTGGCAGCCGCGAGTTACGTCCCGCGCTCGTTCTCCGATCCGGCTGGAACGCTCGTCAACAATGTGGTCGGCCAAGTCAACCTGTTGGAAGCCGCCAGACTCCTCGACCCGCCACCGACCGTCCTCATCGTCAGCTCGTCAGATGTCTATGGCCTCGTCTACCCGCACGAGCTGCCGGTCACTGAGACGCAGCCGTTCCGGCCAGTGAGCCCGTACGGTGTCAGCAAGCTGGCGCAGGATATGCTTGGGTTGCAGTATCACCTGAGCTACCGGATGCCGGTCGTACGCGTACGGCCGTTCAGTCACGTCGGGCCGGAGCAAAGTGACCGCTTCGCTATCGCGAGCTTCGCTCGTCAGATCGCTGAGGCTGAGGCTGGTCTGGCCCCTCCGTTGCTTTTAGTCGGCAACTTGGACGTGGAACGTGACGTGCTTGACGTCCGCGACGTCGTACGGGCGTACGAGCTGGTCGCCCGGCCCGACCTCGCTGGGGAGGTGTTCAACATCGCCGCAGGCCACTCTTGGTCGATGCGCGACATCGTGGCTCGTCTGCTTGCGATGGCGACCGTATCGATGGAGGTGCGCCGGGACCCCGCGCGCTTCCGGCCCACGGATATCTCGGTCCTAAGCGGAGATGCAACAGCGTTGCGTGAGGCGACGGGTTGGGTGCCACAGATCCCCCTCGAGAAGACGCTGTCCGACACCCTCGAGTATTGGAGAAAGAGGGTTCGCCGCTGCCATCGGACGGCACCGAGCCAGGAGCACTGAGCCTAGTGCGTTGACGCCCTCCCGGAGGGGTCTTCTTCGACGAGCAGCGCACCGTCAACGAGCGAGAGCACAGACGACCCGGGGCCACTCCGAGCGAGTGCCTCGGCCTCGTTGCGGCACCAACGCAACAGGCGGCGAATCGCTGTTCGTCGGCCTTGATGGTCGAGATAGACGGGCCGGTACCCCAGCGGCACGACCCCGCTAATGAAATGTCCTGCCCGCCAGGCTTTCCAGCATGGTTCGATGACGAGGTCGTCGTCTTTGGGCCATGAGAAGTAGTGTCCCCGCTCCCTCGGCTGAGGCCGAGCTTCGGCTCGACCACGGTACGCCGCGTCAACAGCTCGCACCAGCAACCGGGCACCGATGCTGGCCACCAACTCTTCGAGCCGATCGCCTGGCAATGCCAGCGGGACGTCGAACGTACGCTGCTCGACGATGGGGCCGGCGTCTAGCTCGGCAGTCAGCTGGTGGACGGTCACGCCGGTTCTTAGCCGTCCATGCCGGTAGATCCAAAAGAGCGGGTCGGGTCCACGATAGGCTGGCAGGGCCGACGGATGGAGGTTCAGGCCCCCGAGGGGAGCCGATGCGATGAGCTCATCAGGAATTCGCCAGGGGAAGCACGACACGACAATGACATCCACCTCCAGGCTGCTCAGGACCGCTGTCACCGGTTCGGCATGTACCGTGCGAGCCTCGAGAATCGGCAGGTGGTGCGTGCTCGCGAGCTGCTCCAGTTCCAGGGCGCCACGTGGTGCGACGAGCAGGAGGGGAGAGCGTTGGCGTATCGGTGGCAAACGATCGCCGGAGAAGCGCGTGGCCGGGATCACGATAGCTGCGACGTGCACGCCAGCCTCGAGCAGCGCTTGGAGAGGGCGGGTGCTCAGCCGGCACCGACTCCCGAAGAACAGGACGCGCAAGGGTCTTTGGAGCCAGCGCTGATGGTGCACGTTTGACACGCGATCACGGCTCCGTTAGGCTTGCGGTGGTGTCTGGCACCGAAGCGCGAGGTGACATCGATGCCCCGTATGGTTCAGTGTGCCAAGCTCGGTCGGTTGCTGCCCGGCCTCGAGAAGCCCCCCTTTCCCGGCCCGCTGGGGGAGCGGATTTACCACGAGATCTCCCAGGATGCCTGGGAGATGTGGCGCGAGTACCAGACGATCATTATCAACCACTACGGCCTCAATCCTGCTGACCCTGATGACCGGAAGCTCTTGCGGGAGGAGATGGAAGGCTTCCTCTTCGGCGGCGCCGCCGGTATGCCAGAAGGCTGGGTGCCGGCGGGGGCGCGCAGTGGAGCACCGACCAAAGGGATGCCAGCTCGCAAGAAGTGAACGGGGCGAGCGCTAGCGCCTGGTCGCTGTGACCGGCTGCAACCGGATCTCTGGCGTGATACGGAACGAGAGGCAGCGGTGCGCTGCACGCAGTGCAGCCTCAACGTCGTCAGGTGTCTGGCCACGCGCGAAGATGAAGCCAAGGTAACTTGCCCCTTCCGGTAACGGAACCAGCGGATGGTTGAGCTTGGCGGTGATCTCGATTCCGGTGACGCCTGGCACGCAAAGCCCATCCTCGATCCCATCGACCCCACGGAGTATGCCGGCGCGGGGAATAGGAATCATCATCACCCCAGCCGCGGCACCACGACGCTCCAGCGACGCGATTGGATCACCCACCGCGTGGGCCAGGATCAGCTCTTCGAGCGACATGCCGGTGCCGAACTCAAGGATGGTGGAGCAGAGTCCACCGATCGAGCGGCCAGCTACTTCGATGATCCAGGGACCAGACTCGTTCAGGCGAAGCTCCGCGTGGATCGGTCCCGTGCGCAGGCCGAGCGCTCTCGCTGCATCAGCCGCGCACCGGGAAATCGCTTGCTGCACCGCTGCGGGCAGACGGGATGGGGTGACATAGATCGTCTCCTCGAAGAAGGGACCGTCAAGCGGATCAGGCTTATCGAAGAGCGCTAACACGTGCAGGATCCCCTCGTCCAGGAGCCCTTCAAGCGCGACCTCGAACCCAGGCACGAAGGTCTCAACCAGGATGACCGCGTGGTCGAGCTCGGCACCGTCACTGACGACGATGCGCTGCACGCGTTCGAAGGCGGCGATGAACTGCTCCGGATCGTCCGCCCGGATGACGCCACGGCTACCAGAGAGCAGGGTAGGCTTGACGACGCACGGGTACTCGACGTCCTCGGCGATGGAGCGCGGGTCGGTGACTGCTGGGTAGGGCATAAATCGTGGAATGCGGACGCCGTGAGCATGGAGTCGCTGGCGCATGCGTAGCTTGTCCCGAGCTGCGAGCGTGGCCTCCGGGTCGTTGTGAGGCAAACCGAGCTGCGAGGCGACCAGCGCAGCGACCAGGGTGGCGGTGTCATCGACCGGTACGATTGCGTCTACCGGTCGCTCACCCAGCAGCTGGACGATCCGGGTAGCAGCATCTTGAGGGCGACTGAAGTCGACAGCCTCGGGTCGGCGCCATTGCTGCACGAGGGGCTCAGGAGTATCGATGAAATGGCGCACCTCGAGTTGCAGTCTTTCGGCCGCCGTCAGGAACGCTTGCGTCCGGTAACTGGCCGGTGAGGAGAGTAGCGCAATACGGCGGTATCGCATTGCTGTCTCATCTCCCGCTTGCAGCCATCCGTGACCGGTTGGCTACCTTGTGTCAAGGTCTGATTCCGCGTCTCCCCCCGTGGCCAAGCATTACTGGCGATCAGTTCGACTCGAGTGGCCCCGGCTCACTGACCTGCTGTCAGCCTGCGATGAGAAGAGTCAGAGCCGGATCCTGGAGCGGAAGGGCGCTCGACCCCGGACACCGGGGCGCAATCGGAAGAGAGCGCCGGCACCAGCTCCCTCGGCCGCCTTGTTGTCACCGCCAGCCGTTGTCACGTACAGGTCGCCGTAGTCCGAGCCGCCAAAGGCCACGCTAGAGACTTTCCTTGCCGGGAACTCGATGCGCCACGTGACCTCGCCAGACGGAGAGTACCGGTAGAGCGCTCCGTCATCCCAGCGTGCTGACCAGACAGCGCCCTCCACGTCCACCGTCAAGCCATCGGGGACCCCATACCCGGGCGGTGTCTCGACCCATACCCGCTGGTTGGTCAGCGTACCGCTCTCCTGGTCGTAGTCGAACAGGTAAATGGTGCGTTGCACCGAGTCGGTGAAGTACATCTGCTGCAGATCCGGCGTGAAGTCCATTCCGTTGGGGATCCCAACGTTGTCCAGGATGACGCGTAGCGTGCCGTCAAGATCGACCCGATACAGGCGGCCGGGGCGTTCAGCAGTCGCCATGGTGCCACCGTAGACACGGCCGACCGGATCGGCGACGACGTCGTTGAAGCGCGTGTGCCGTTCCTCGGGGATCTCTTCGATGAGGGTGACCACGTGGCCGCTACGCCAGGTCTTGATCGCGCCGCGAGTCATAAACAAGAGAAGCGACCCATCGGCCTGGACAGTGAATCCGCCGACGGCCTCCCCGGCCTCGTAGACGAGCCCGTGGTCGCCTGTGCGAGGGTCATAACAGAAAAGGCGGCCGCTTGGAATATCGATCCAGTAGACGCGCTGCTCGTCCGGGTGCCACAGTGGCCCTTCTCCGACAACGCAACCGTAGTCTGCGATCAGCTCAAGTTCAGCCACGGTCGGTGCCTCCCGACAACTCCGCCGTACGTACCCCGAAATCTGCGACACCTCATGCTATTATCGCATGCTGGGTGATCTGATACAGGAGGCCGAGGCACTGCGATGGAGGGGCGGATCCACGGACCGGTCTTGTACCATCTCGACGAGCAGTACGCCCCGGGGTTGCTCCGGCCGATCGTCTCGTCGCTTCACGAGCTCCAACGACGGACACAGGCGTATCGCCTCCATCTCCGGATGACGGCTGAGGACCAGGCGGCGGTCGCAGAGGCTGGAGAGGTGTTAGAAGCAGCGCACCGTCGCGTGCAGGAGATCCTGGAACGGCGCGTCCGGGCTGGTGACTGGAAGCAGGCAGTGGGGTAGTGCGCATGCAGCAGCCACGGAAGCGGGTGCTCATCACCGGCGCGGCCGGACGGATCGGTCGTGAGCTCGCCTACCGCCTGCGCGACCGCTACGAGCTGCGCCTCCACTTTCACCATCTCGTCCGCGACGAGCTGCGACACCTCGATCACGTGGTCGCCGATGTGGCCGAGTTCGGGTCGATCGCGCCAGCGTTCGAAGGGATCGATGCTGTCGTCCACCTGGCTGCCGATCCGCGAACGACGGCGCCGTGGGAGAGCGTGCTCCCAGTGAACATCGTGGGAACCTACAACGTCTTTGAGGCTGCGCGCCGAAGCGGGGTGCGCAAGGTCGTCTTCGCCTCGACAAACCATGTCATGGGCATGTACGACCGCGATCAGCAGTGGCCCGTGTACTCCAGTCAGCCGGTGCGGCCGGATTCGCTCTACGGGGTGTCGAAGGCGTTCGGAGAAGCCTTGGGTCGCTACTATGCTGACCGGTACGGCATGTCGGTCATCTGCCTGCGCATTGGCTGGTTTCTGCCAGCGCCCATCGACGAGATTAGCCGATGGATGTGGTTGAGCCCGCGTGACTGTGCTCAACTCGTGTGGCGGGCGATCGAGAGCGACCTGGGGTTCGGCATCTTCTATGCCATTTCTGCGAATGCGCGACGCCACTGGGATATTACCGATACGATCGAGAAGCTCGGGTACTATCCGGAAGACGACGCGGAGCGCTACTTCAGTTGAGCGCTCAACTCGGCGATCGTGAGCACTACCTTAGCCTGGAGTTGGTCGCTGAGCGCTACCTCAGTTGAGCGCTCACCACATCGGCCCCCGGCCGCCTGAGCGTGAAGGACTGCCAACTTTTGCGGCAGGAACGGGGGGATTGCGCGTGCGTCCAGATGGACGGTCTGGCGGATGGGAGCCGCAGGTAGAGGGTGGTCTCGCCGCTGACCTCCGCCGGTGGCGGGAGACGCGCTTGGATCAGTCTCCGGGCCGCTTGAGCGCCCGTACCGCCTCCTGCAAGCCCCGCATGTAGCCGATGGCGTAGAGGCGGCCAAGCATGTGGTAGCCTGGTTGATCGTTCGGCTCCCCCTCCATCGTAGGGACATGGTCAGGCCTCATGACGCCAGTGAAACCCACCTCATCGTAGGTGCGCATGGCTTCAAACATATCGGTCTGCCCATCGTCGTGGAATGTCTCGACGAACTTCTCCGGGCCGCCACGCACGTCGCGGAAATGGACGAAGTGGATCGCTCCGCGACGACCGAAGCGCCTGATCCAGGTCGGGATATCGACACCCATGGTCGAGAAGGTGCCCTGGCAGAAGGTGAGCCCGTGATGGGCGCTCGGTACCACGTCGAGCGCGCGCTCCATCGCCTCGGGAGTGATCAAGATCCGGGCGATGCCACGGAGCGAGGGAACCGGCGGGTCGTCCGGGTGGAGGGCGAGCCGAACACCGGCCTCTTCAGCGACCGGTACGACGGCGCGGAGGAAGTAAGCGAGCGTCTCCCAGAGCTGCTCGGCACTGACCTGACCAGCCTCGGTCGGGCCCGCTCGCTGCATCAGCTGGTGGTCGTAGCTAGTCACTAAGGCGCCGCCACGGGTGGGTGTGGTCGTGGAGGTGCGTGCCCAGTTAATGACAGCCATCCAGTTCCAGCACAGGACAGGGATGCCGAGCCGGCCCATGTTGCGGATCAAGGTCTGCACCCACTCGATCTCTTCGTCGCGGCCGGGAAGTCCAAGCCGGGCCCGGTGGAGAGGTGGAGACGACTCGATCACGCTGATGGTGAGGCCGGCCTCGGCAAAGCGTTGCTGCATGTGTAGGAGCGGTAGGAAGTCCCACGGGCGGTGCTCCGGCGGCGGGATATCGTGCGGGACAATTGGTGACGGCGCGCCGGGTTGCGACCAGGCCATGTGCGCGCCACTGACGGGGTAGGGGAGCGTGGTCACCGCGTAAGTCACGCCGAGCTGCAGCGCGAGCCGCCAGCGTTCGTTTGGGAAAGGCGGAAGGATCAGCGCCAGGTCCATTGCGCGCACCTCCGCTAGGAGACCTCTTCACCGAAGAACGTCGAACCGGGTTTCAGGTGGGCTCGGGCCACCTCCTCGTTGAGCTCCAATCCATGCCCTGGCTTGTCACTCAGGTGGATGAAACCGTCGCGGATCACTGGCCCGCCGAGTACAAGATCATCCCACCAGGGGACGTCGAGAGCATGGAACTCGATGACCAGGAAGTTCGGGATAGCGGCACAGAGGTGCGCTGCAGCCACCGTTCCGATCGGGCTTGAGACGTTGTGCGGCGCGACTGGGACATAGTACGTGTCGGCGTGGTCGGCCACCTTGCGGGCCTCCAGTAGACCGCCCATCTTTGGGACATCAGGTGACACGATGTCGACAGCCTGCTTCTCGATGAGTTCTCGGTAGCCGTGCTTTCGGTACAGGTTTTCCCCTGTGCAGATGGGCGTGCGGGTGCTCGCGGCGACCTTAGCTAGCGCGTCAACGTTTTCGGGCGGAACCGGATCTTCGAGCCAGATCAGGTCGTACGGCTCGAGCGCCTGGGCAAGCTGAATGGCGTCGCTCACGTTGTACTTCCAGTGGCAGTCCATTGCTAGCATCACATCAGGGCCGATGGCTTCGCGGATCGCGGCGACCCGGGCTTCCATGAATCGGCGCTCCGCCGCGGAGATCGTCCGGTTATAGGGCTCGTACCACGGGCGACGGGGATCGGGGTCGTCCGACACGTCGCGCGTGTAGGGGTTCGCGATGTCGAGATCGAACTTCAGCGCCGTGAATCCGGCCTTCACCACGTGACGGGCCTTCTCGGCGTCCGACTCCGGCGTGCCATGCTCCCCAGCGTGACAGTCGGCGTAGACCCGGATCGCGTCGCGGAAGCGGCCGCCGAAGAGGTTGTAGATCGGCGTGCCTAACGCGCGTCCCACAAGATCCCAAAGTGCGATCTCAATTCCGCTGATCGCCGTCACCGTGGCTCCGGCGAGCGAGCCGGCGCCGGAGAGCCCACGGATCATCTTTTCGTACAGCTTGGCGATGTTGAAGGGGTTTTCGCCAATGATCAGGCCTTTGGCAGCATGAATCAGCTGTTCGACGCCAGCACCCCAGTATGCCTCTCCGAGGCCGGTCAGACCGTCATCGGTCGAGACCCGGACCAGGATCCAGTCGAAATTGCCCGCGATCACTGCAGTTCGCACATCGGTGATCCGCACTGTTCCCTCCTACTCCTGGTGTCGGTTCCCTCGAGCGACGCACCGGTTTGAGGCCATCTGGCGGTACAGTCACAGAGCACGCGGGCCAAGCGTCTGGTTGGGCTCCTGTGATGGACAGGGCCGGCGTATGCTTGTTTTGTCGCCGGGGCACCGCTGTTGAGAGGAGCGCTTGCACCGTCAGACGGCTCGGCGGGTGCGTGGGTTCGCGAGTTCGTCCAGTCCCGCCGAGATCGAGAAGAGCCCGACAAACAGCATGATGATAATGATCACCGGGGGCATAAACCACCACCACATGCCGTGGAGCAGAGCGGCGTAGTAGGTGACCCAGTAGATCGTCATGCCCAAGGTGTTCGCCTCAATTGGGCCCAAGCCGATCACCTCCAAGCCGATAGAGGCGAGGATGGCGGCGCCCACGGCACCGACGAATGTGGCAGCGAGGTAGGGGAGCAGGTTCGGCATGATCTCGAAGAAGACGATTCGCCGGTTGCTCGCCCCGGAAAGCCGTGCCACCTGGATATAGGCCCGCTCTTTGATCGTGAGCACCTGTGAGCGAATCGTCCGGGTCGGCCAGAGCCAGGAGAGTGACGCGACCACCAGTGCCATTTGGCTGACGGACAGGCTCGAACGGACGGAAACGGCGAGCAGGATCAGCACGAGCAGGGTCGGGATCGTCAGCCCTACGTCGACAATGCCCCTGATGAGGGTATCGACCAAGCCGCCGTAGTATGCGCTGATGAGTACTAGGGCCGTCCCGACCGCAACGCCAATAAATCCGGCCAGTAAGCCAATGTACAGCGTCAGAGGCGTGCCGACGATCATGACCGCGAGCAGGTCGCGGCCCTGTCGATCGGTCCCCAGCGGATGTTCCCACGACGGAGGTCGGTTGGGCGGTGCCGACAGAGGGGCGGCGAGCGAGGTATCCCAAACCAGACGACCCAGCCCAGCGAAGAGGAGTACCAACAGCAACAGGCACAGACCGACGACCAGGCTGCGGTTCCGGCGCAGGTAACGGAGCATCGCTCGGCCTCCGTCTCAGACCCGATGGTACGTGATCCGTGGATCGAGTAACGGGTAGACGAGATCCAGGATCAACGTCGCGATGGTCACGCCCAGCACGATGGTGAACACAATTCCCTGTATCAGGAAGTAATCGAACTGTCGGATGGCGTGGTAGAGGGTGGTTCCGATGCCCGGATAAGAGAAGATGACTTCAACCAGCAGCGCTCCCGAGAGGACGTGGCCGAGCGCGAGTCCGAGCGAGGTTACCTGCGGGAGGATGGCGTTGCGCATCGCGTAGGTGAAGAAGAGCGTCCCGCCCTTGAGCCCGGACGCTTCGGCAAAGGTCATGTAGTCCTCACCCTCAACGGTTACCATCATGCCGCGCATGCCGAGCGCCCAGAATCCCATCGATGCCAGCAGGATTGAGAAGGCCGGCAGGATGGAGTGGCGGAGCACATCGAGGGCGAAGCTCATGGTGAGTGCGGGAAAGGAGCCGGGCGTGTACCCGCCGAAGAGAGGAAACATCTTGAGCCGGAACGCGAACACGTAAATTAGGCAGAGTCCCAGGAGGAAGTATGGGATGGCCGAGAGGGTGAGGAGCGGCGGAAAAAGGTACTGTACGAAACGCGGCGAGCGATGCCAAGCGAGCAGCGCTCCGAGGATCGAGCCGACTGCGAATGCAAGCAGGGTCGTCGTGAGCAAGAGGCCGACCGTCCAGGGGATTGAATCGGCCATGATCCCCATGACAGTTCGGGGATAGTTCGAAATCGAGTAACCGAAATCGAGTCTCGCGACATCGCGGAGGTAGGTCAGGTACTGGAGCCAGAGTGGTTTGTCGAGGCCGAACTTGCGCTCGTACTCCTCGACCATCTGCTGGATACCGGTGTGGACGTAGCCGCCCGCTGCTGCCTGCTGGATTAGCTTGTCGCGGATCGGGTCCTTGCCTGACAACCTGGGAAGGAAGAAGTTGAGCGTGGCCGCTGCCCAGACAACGATGACGAAGAGAACGAGACGTCGTAGGACGTAGTCGAGCCGCATGGTTCACCCTATCCTCAGGCGGCAGGAACGGCAGGCGGGCCTTCTCCCCTGCCGCTGGTCGGTCGCCGCACCCACTTGACTCCGGTGCCCGCCCACCGTTCGCTCCGTTCCGTCGGTCAGGATGGTCAGCCTGAACGTGTCCAATACTCCCTACTGCGTCGGCTCCAGCTCGTTCAGGATGAGCTGGAACGTCAAGTGCCAGAACGCGCCGTTGACGTACGGATTGTCGCGGGTCGGCCAATTCGTCCAGTAGGTGGTATTCATCGGAATCCGATGGAACCACTTCTGGATCGGGATGTCTGGCAGCTCTGGCAGCCAGATCTCCATTGCCCGGCGCCATTGATCCATGATTTTCTCGGTATCTTCGGGCGGGGTGACCGCCATCTCATCGACAATCTTGTCGAGCTGGGGGTTGTGCCAGCGCGAGAAGTTGACCTGGTGTCCGCCTGGCACCGCCTCGGTCACCGACTGGTACAAGCGGAGCGTAGAGTACGGGTCGACCCCGATGCTGCCGCCATGACCGAAGAGTGAGGCGTTGTAGTTGCCCTGCCCGAACCGGTCGAAGAAGTCGGGCGGCATGGCGTAGGACGATTGGACACCCTGGCGGCGCAGCATTTCGGCGACGACCGGGCCGATATCGGCCATCACGGTGAAGCTCTCGATCGGTACCTCGAGGACTTTGCCGTCCTTTTCCCAGAAGCCGTTAACATTCTTCTGCCATCCCTTGGCTTGGAGAAGGGTGGCACCTTTTTCGGGGTTGTACTCGTTCGTCGGATACTGCTGCAATAGGTCCTGGACGGCATCGAAGAACGGGAGGAGGCCGGGATAAGTCGGCATCGGCAGCACGGCAGGCTCGCCGGCACCGCCCAATGCAACTTCGATGAGCTGCTTGCGATCGATGAAGTAGCTGAGAGCCCAGCGAACGGTGACGTTCTCGGTCAAGGCCGGTGAGCGCGTCAACCTTGAACGTTGCCCCTTCGCCATGCAAACCTGTGTCGAGACCGCGCCGCCACTGTTCCAGACCGACCGCCGCCGGGTCACGGCCTGCTACCTCTATCGCGATGCCCCGGTCCTGCGTTCGGAGCAGCTCGCACGCGTGTTCGCTGACGGCCGCCTCCGCCAACCGGCTGGAGCCGAAGCACCGCTCGAGGCTGAGGGGAGCTGAACGGGAAGCGACGGTATCGCTCGCGTCGTCGCGCGATGGCGCGACAGCGGCGGCGCACGGTCGCTTTCATCCAAAAGCACCGAATCGGAGCGCAACTGCTCTCGGACAGTCGCAGGCGCACGTCTGTTGAGAGGAGACAGTGGTGGGCAGCATGACCGAGTACCACCCGGTGTGCCCGTCTGCGCCACCTTGGGAGCCGACGGGTGGCATGCGACGCATCGTGATCACCGACGTTCGGACCATCTGCACGGCGCCGGATGGGATTCGGCTCGTGGTGGTGAAAGTCGAGACCAGTGAACCTGGGCTGTACGGCCTCGGGTGCGCCACCTTCACCCAGCGCCCGCTGGCCGTCGTCGCAGCCATCGAGCACTACCTCAAACCGTTCGTCATTGGCCGTGACCCAAATGACATCGAGGATATTTGGCAGGGAGCCTACGTCAGCTCCTACTGGCGGAGTGGGCCGGTGCTCAACAACGCACTCTCCGGTATCGACATGGCTCTCTGGGACATCAAGGGCAAGCTTGCCAACATGCCGCTGTACCAGCTCTTTGGCGGGCGCTGCCGATCGGCGGCCGCGCTGTACGCGCACGCCTTTGGACGTGACTTCCAGGAGGTCGAGGAGCACGCACGTTCGTTGATTGAACAAGGGTACCGTTACATCCGGTGTCAGGTGGCAGTTCCTGGCCAGGCGACCTACGGTGCGCCAACGTCCGGTGCCGGCCGCGACGTCTGGGAGCCGAGCGCATACTGCCGTCTGGTCCCGCGCCTGTTTGAGTACTTAAGAAGCCGGCTGGGAGATGAGGTCGAGCTGCTGCACGATGTCCACGAGCGCGTCCCGCCGCTCCAGGCCATCAAGCTCGCTAAAGATCTGGAACCGTACCGGCTCTTCTTTCTGGAAGACCCCTTCGCGCCCGAGGACATCGAGTACTTCCGGATCTTGCGCCAACAGACCGCGACGCCGATCGCGATGGGCGAACTCTTCGTCAACCAGGCCGAGTATGTTCCCCTGATCCGAGACCGCTTGATCGACTTCATCCGCGTGCATCTCTCGGACATCGGAGGTCTGAGCATGGCGCGCAAGCTCGCAGCGCTGTGCGAGTTCTTCGGAGTGCGCACCGCGTGGCACGGCCCGGGCGACGTCTCGCCGGTGGGTCATGCTGCTAACCTCCACCTCGATCTCGCTTGCTACAACTTCGGCATCCAGGAGCAGTCCGTTTTCAGCGAGCGCACGCGCGAAGTGTTTCCGGGTTGCCCGGAGAACCGTGATGGTATGCTCTGGCCGAACGACCGACCCGGGCTTGGGATCGACCTCGACGAACGTCAGGCGGCTAGGTACCCATTTCCGGCTCATCCCCTGAACGGCGGCTGGACTCCGGTACGACGGCTGGATGGCACTGTGGTCCGCCCGTAGCTTGGTTCCAAGTAGCCGTCGACGGCGCGTGGCTACGAGCAGGCGGCGCGGCGCCACACTCGAGCGTGCCGCCTGTCGGTGGGCGCTTACCACTTGGTG
>Ga0197142_1002770_pt1 | contig 15078 bp, 9 predicted proteins | sample GBS60_MetaG_FD_148614 | JGI IMG/M metagenome (GOLD analysis project Ga0197142, IMG submission 148614) | Sediment microbial communities from Great Boiling Springs, Gerlach, Nevada, United States - GBS 60_MetaG | ecosystem: Environmental > Aquatic > Thermal springs > Hot (42-90C) > Sediment... | reverse complement strand
TGAGCAGCAGCCTCTCCTGCGGCTTGTTGCCGCACCGTGGCGTGCTCGCGCAGTGCGTGCACCATGTACACGGTGCCAACCGTGCCGCGGAAACGCCACATCGTCCGCCTCGGGTACCCGCTCGACCCCTCGAAAGTTCTTGGCGGCGATCGGCGGTTATGCCAGACACCAGGATCGGCGCCCGTTGTAGCCGAACAACCAAAAAGTCACGCGCGCGACCATCGAGACGATGCTGCCGTTCAACCGTACCGATCTGGAGCGCCTCTTCCCGAGCTCGATCTGGAAGAAGGCCGAAGAACTCGTGGCCAATGGTGCCGTGCTGGAGGTGGAGGTCGAGCGCGACGGGCGCTCGGTCACCGGTCGCATCAAGAGCGAACGACGCGCGCCGTTCCTCACCCGTGTGAAGATCGCCAACGGCCGCGGCGGCCGGATCAAAATCACCTCGACCTGCACCTGTCTCGTCTATTCCGAGTGCGAGCACGCCGCGGCCACGCTTTTGGGCGTACTCGAGAAGACCGCGGCGCCTTCGCCCGACGACGTGGTGGGCTCGATCGACCAAGAGCTCGAGGCATGGATCGGAGCGGTCAACGCCGCGGCCCGCCAGCCTGCCGCCAACGGCCATGCCGAGGGCAGCGAGTGCATCCTCTACCTGCTGGAGCCCGCCCAGCGGGCCTGGCGCGACCAGGGGCTCGCCCAGCCGATCATGGTCGTCACCATGCGCGCCCGCCAGCTCGCGGGCGGCGCTTACGGCCGCGAGCAGCCGATCGCGATCGCCAACCTCGTGAGCGAGGAGACGCCCTCTTTCGTCGGCCTCGAGGACCAGGTGATCGGCCGACTGTTGGGTGGCGTACCGAGCAACACCCGGCGGCTCGGCGCGGCCGCCGACGGCGAGACGCTGCGGCGGATCCTGGAGACCGGCCGCTGCCATTGGCGCAACGGTCAGGGCCCGCCGCTGCGCTACGGCGAGCCGCGCAAAGGCCGGTTTTATTGGCGGTTCGACGCCGAGGGCCAGCAGCGCTGCTTCTGCGAGCTCGACAAGAGCAGCGACGAGACGCTGATCGTGGCCCTGGGTCAGCCTTGGTACATCGACGTCAAAGCGCGGGAAGTCGGTCGGGTCGAGACCACGGTGCCCGAGCGGGTCGCGACCTTGCTCCTGCGTGCTCCCGCGATCCCGGCCACGGTCGCCACGCTCGTGCGGCAGAAACTGATGCCTTCGGCGGACGCGCTGCCGCTGCCCGAGCCGCTCAAGAAGCGCGAGCAGCTCGAGGTCAAGCCCAAGCCCTGTATCCACCTCCATTGCCCGCGGGTGCTCGTGACCCGCGGCATCGGCTGGGACCGGCGCGAGGAGGAGGTCGATCTGCCTTTGGCGCGGGTCACCTTCGATTATGCCGGCTGCGAGGTCGGCTGGCAGGACGGGCGTACCGAGCTCAACCACGTGGTCGAGAACCGCCTCTTGGTGATGCCGCGCGACGCGGTCGCCGAAGTGCAGTTCATCGAACGGCTCAACGCCGTCGGCCTGCAGCCGCTCGGACCCACCGGGCTCGGCCGGTTCGCGCCCGAGAGCTGTCGTCAGGACTTCACGTTCGAGGAGGACGACGACGGCGACGTCTCGATGCGCTGGGTGGAGTTCAACCACAGGGAGGTGCCGCGGCTGCAGGCCGAGGGTTGGCGGGTGACCTTCGCCGAGAACTATCCGTACCGGGTCGTCCAGGCCGAGGAGGATTGGAGGGTCGAGGTCACCGACACCGGCATCGACTGGTTCGATCTCGACATCGGCATCCGGGTCGGCGAGGAGCGGATCTCCCTTTTCCCCGTGCTGCTCGACCTGTTCCGCCGGACATCCGAGGATCTCGGCGGCGTCTCGCTCGACCGTTACGGTGACGAGCCCGTCTACGGGACCCTGCCGGACGGCCGGCTCGTGCCGATCCCCGCCTCGCGCCTCAAGGCGGTTCTCGATGCGATGCACGAGCTCTTCGCCGGGGGGCGGATCAAGGCCGGCGAGCCCGTGCGGCTCTCGCGGGCCGAGGCGACCCGTCTCGTCGCGCTCGAGAACGCCCTGCCGTCCGGTCAGCTCCGCTTCGAGGGCGGCGAACAGCTGCGTGCCATGGCCAAGCGCCTCGTCGAGAGCGGGGGCGTGCCGATGGTACCGCAGCCGGCGGGACTCAAGGCCCAGCTCCGCCCCTACCAGCAGCAGGGCCTCTCCTGGCTGCAGTTCCTCTCGAGCGTGGGCCTATCGGGTGTGCTCGCCGACGACATGGGGCTCGGCAAGACGCTGCAGACCCTCGCCCACATCCTCATGGAAAAGCAGTGTGGGCGGCTCGACCGGCCGGTCCTGATCGTGGCCCCGACGAGTCTCGTTCCCACCTGGCGCAGCGAGATCCGCAAATTCGCCCCGGATCTCCGGCTGCTCGTTCTGCAGGGCAACGACCGCAAAGAACTGTTCGACGAGATCGACGCGCACGATGTCGTGCTCACGAGCTATGCGCTCTTGATCCGCGACCGCGACGAGCTCGTCCGACGCCGCTTCCGATTGGTGGTCCTCGACGAGGCCCAGGCGATCAAGAACCCGACGACCAAACTCGCCCGGACCGCCGTGCAGCTCCAGGCCGAGCAGCGATTGGCGCTCACCGGCACGCCGATCGAAAACCACTTGGGCGAGCTCTGGTCGGTCTTCAATTTCCTGATCCCGGGGCTTTTGGGCGACCGCGAGGTCTTCCGGCGGGTCTTCCGCAACCGCATCGAGAAGGAGAACGACGCCGAACGCCAAGCCTTGCTGGTTTCGCGCGTGAAGCCCTTCATGTTGCGCCGGACGAAAGAGCAGGTGGCGACCGAGCTGCCGCCCAAGACCGAGATGCTGCGCGAGATCGAGCTCGCCGAAGGCCAACGCGAGCTCTACGAGACGGTGCGGCTCGCGATGCACGAGCGGGTGCGCGCCGAAATCAAGGCGCGGGGACTTGCTCAGTCGAACATCGCCATTCTCGAAGCGCTCTTGAAGCTGCGCCAAGTCTGCTGTGACCCGCGTCTCCTCAAGAACGAACGCTCGGACGAGCCGGTTCCGTCGGCCAAGTTCGAGCTCTTGATGGAGATGCTGCCGAACATGGTCGAGACCGGGCGGAAGATCATCGTCTTCTCGCAGTTCGTCGAGATGCTCGACCTGATCGACGAGGGGCTGACCCAGCTGGGCTTGCCGTTCGTCAAGCTCACCGGCCGAACCCGCGATCGCGAGACCCCGGTCAAGCGCTTCCAGGACGGCGAGGTCCCGATCTTCCTGATCAGCCTCAAGGCGGGTGGTGTGGGCCTGACCCTCACCGCGGCCGATACGGTGATCCATTACGATCCCTGGTGGAACCCGGCGGTCGAGGCCCAGGCCACCGACCGCGCCCACCGGATCGGCCAGAACAAGACCGTGTTCGTCTACAAGCTCATCGCCGCGGGCACGGTCGAGGAGAAGATGGTCGAGCTGCAGGGCCGCAAAAAGGCGCTCTACGAAGGTGTGCTCGGCGGTGGCGGGGCCGGGCTCAGCTTCACCGAGGAGGACATCGAGAACCTCTTCGCGCCGCTGCCCACGAGCTGAGGAAGGCGCGGCCCGTCGGCCGGCACCGGGCGTCCGGCCCGCTCGGGTAGGAGCGAGGCGAGCGCCGTCGCAAGCAGCGGCAGAACGGCGAGGAGCAGGGCCGCGACACCGATCCGTCGCCGGTCACCACCGGCCACGAGCGCCATCGTTTCCGTGGCGAGCGTGGGGAACCGTCCGCCGCCGACCGCGAGGGTGAGGAGATATTGTGCCACGCTCACCGAAAAGCCGATCGCCGCGGCGGCGAGGATCGGTCGGAAGAGGACGGGCAGCACGACCTTGCGGACCGTTGCGACCGGGCCGCAGCCGAGGCAGCGCGCCGCCGCCCGCAGCCGCGGGTCGAACCGCATCCAGGGCCCGCGCAGCATGAGCCAGAGATAGGGCAGCACCATCACGAGGTGGGCGAGCACGAGCCCGGCGGCACGCTCGGCGAGATCGAGCCGCACGAACAGCACCTGCAGGCCGAAGACGAAGCCGACCTGGGGCAAAAGAAGCGGTAGCCAGAGCAGGGCCGTGGCCCGGCCGCGGCCGGGCGCTTCGAGCGCCGCGATCGTGGCGGGCAGGGCGAGCGCGAGGCTCGCGAGGGCGAGCAGGGCGGTCGCCATCGCGACCGGGCCCAAGAGCGGAAGCGCGGCGCGCCAGGCGCCGAGATCGGGGCCGCTCGGGAAGAGCGCCGGAAAGCGCCAGCTCGACGCGAACGACCAGGCGAGGAGGAGGGCGAGCCCGGCGAGCGCCGCGGCCGGCACGATCCCGGCCGCGGCCCGGCCGCAGGCGGTCGTGGCGATCACGAGGGCGGGTGGGGCGCGGAAGGGGCGGCGCAGCGCCGTCTCGACCAAGCGACCGAGCAGCACGAGCCCGAGCGTGAGCCCGAGAAGGAGCAGGGCCGCGGCACTCCCCACGAGCCGCCGGTCGAGGTCCGGGTCCATCATCCAGCGCAGCACGAGCACGGCGAGCGGCGGCGGGGCGGTGGGTCCCAGGACGAGGGCCATGTCGACGGCCGAGAGCCCGTAGGCGAGCACGGCCACGACCGGCAGCCGCAAGGACGGCCAGAGTGCGGGCAAGGCCACCTCGAGCCAAGCCGCCACCCGGGACCGGCCGAGCGAGCGGGCGGCGGCGAGCCGATGGTCGAGGCCCGGTCGGTCGGCCGTGGCCAGGATCGCGAAAAGGAGGAAGGGCGTCTCGCGCAGCGCGAGTGCGAGGGTCAGCGAGAGCGCCCAGGGGTCCTGGACGGTGGCGAGGTCGGGCGGCCGCTCGAGGCCGAGCAGCGGGGCCGCGAGGCGGGCGAGGAAGCCCGAGGGGGCCACGAGGAAGGCGAAGCCCACCGCCGCCGCGGCGTGCGGCACGGCGAGGAGCACGGGCAGGAGCGCGCGCCAGAGTCGCTCGCCCGGCCGGCCGTGCAGCACGGCGGCGATCGCGAGCGCGAGGGCGAGGGCGAGGAGCGTCGAGCCGAGCCCGCTCGCGAGCGAGAGCAGGACCGCCCGGCCGAGCCCCGGGGTGGCCCAGAGCTCGCGCCAGGGGTCGAGCGAGAGGTCCTCCCGGCCGATCGCCGGCAGCCAGCCGAAGGCCGGCAGGACGGTTCCGGCGAGGCCGGCCGCGGTCGGGCCCAGGACGAGGACGAGCGCAGGGGCGGCCCAGAGCCGGCCCGGCTCGAGCCTCATCCCCGGGCGTAGCGGCGCGCCCAGCCCGCCTCCAAAAGCTCGGTCCAGGAGGGGTGCGGCTCGGGCAGCACGGGGCGGAGCGCCTCGGGCGGCAGGGTCGCGGGCCCGCGCTCGAGCGCCCTGAAGCGGGCGCGGTCGGCCGGCGAAAGCCTGTCGAGATCGAGCACTGTCGGATCGCCCCAGATCCGCTCGTCGGCCTTGCGCGCCTGGGCCTCGGGCGAGAGGAGGAAGTCGATCGCCACGAGTGCCCCCTCCTTGGCCCGGGCGTTGAACGGGATCGCGAGGAAGTGGGTGTTGCCGATCGTGCCACCCTCGAACAGGAAGGTGCGCACGGTCGGCGGCAGCCGGCCGGCGAAGATCAGGCTCGAGGCCTCGGCCGGGTTGAAGGCCATCGAGAGATCGACCTCGCCGTCGTCGAGGAGCTGGTGGAGCGCCTCTTTGTTGGCCGGGTAGGTGCGCCCCTGGCGCCAAAGGTGCGGCCGGATCGCATCGAGCCAGGCGAAGGTCGCGGCCGTCACGGTGTCGAAGGTTCCCGGGTCGGCCGGCCGCTCGAGCCGGCGCGGATCGTCGATCGTGGCGTAGAGGACGTGCTTCAAGAAGGTCGTGCCGATGAAGTCGGGCGGAGCCGGATAGGTGAACCGGCCGGGGTTGGCGGCGGCCCAGCGTCCCAAGGCCGCGATCGAACGGGGCGGCTCGGGCAGCCGCACCGTATCGTGGATCAGCACGAACTGGGCCATCCCCCAAGGGGCCTCGAGCCCGTCGGTGGGCACGGTGAAATCGACGAGGGTGGTGGGCTTGCCCACCGTGTCGACCAGGGCGAAGTTCGGCAAGAGAGGGGTGATCGGCCCGAACAGGAGGCCGTTGTCCTTCATCGCCTTGAAGTTCTCACCGTTGATCCAGACGAGGTCGACCGAGCCGCCTTCGATCCGCCCCGCCGTCTTCTCGGCGAGCACCCGGCCGACCGTCTCGGCGATGTCGGTGACCTTGACGGAGACCAGCTCGACGCCGAAGCGGCGGGCGAGCTCGGCGCCGGCCCAGGCGATGTAATCGTTGATCTGCGGCGAGCCGCCCCAGTGGTTGAAATAGACCTTCTGGCCGCGCGCTTTCTCGACGATCGTGGCGAAGCCCTCCGCTGCCCGGCCGAGCCGAGCGAGGGCCACCGCAGCGGCGGCCACGAACAGGTTGCGTCGTCCGAGCTTCATCCGTTCCTCGTCCCGATGTCCTTGCGGGAGCGGATCTAGCGCGTCCACGGGCGCGCGGGGTCAAGAGCCCGTGAGCGGACCCGGCGGCCGGCGCGCTGCGGCCCGAGGTCGAGGGGAAGCCCGGCCGGGCGAGCCCGGCGTCGGGTTCGGTGCCGTACCGATGGTCCGGCCCGGCGTCGCGTGCGTCCCGCAACCCGGCCGGCTCGGCGGGATCGACGCTGCTCGGGCCGAGCCTCCCCGCGGGCGGAGCCTGGTGGACGCCCTGGGATTCGAACCCAGAACCTGCGGATTAAAAGTCCGTTGCTCTACCGTTGAGCTAGGCGTCCTCCCCTCCCGAATCTCGGTCCGACCGTGCCGAGGGTCAAGCAGGCCAGGGCGGAATGTCGCCCGCCGCTTGTTCCTCGAGGATCGCGGCCGCCTCCTCCGCGAGCCGGCCGGCCTCGATCGCCGATCGCAGTCGGCGCATCAAATCTTGATAATACCAAACGTTGTTCCAAGTCAGCAAAATCGCTCCCAAGATCTCACCGGCCTTAACCAAATGGTGCAGATAAGCGCGGCTGTAGTCGCGCGTCGCCGGACATTCCGATTCCGCGTCGAGCGGCCGCGGATCGTCGGCGTGGCGGGCGTTCTTGAGGTTCACGGGTCCGCGCCGGGTGAAGGCCTGGCCGGTCCGCCCGGAGCGGGTCGGCAAGACGCAGTCGAAGAGGTCGATCCCCCGGAGCACCGCCCCCACGATGTCGGCGGGCTTGCCCACCCCCATGAGGTAGCGGGGCCGGTCCTCGGGCAGGAAGGGGACGGTCGCTTCGAGGGTGCGGAACATCTCGGCCTGCGGCTCGCCGACCGCGAGCCCACCCACGGCGTAGCCGTCGAGCCCGAGTGCGGTGAGCCCCTCGGCCGAGCGGCGGCGCAGCTCGGGGTCGGTCCCGCCCTGGACGATGCCGAACAGGGCATAGCCCGGTCGCTCCCGAAACGCTCGTTTCGAGCGCTCGGCCCAAGCGAGCGAGAGCCACGTCGCCCGCTCGACCACCGGCCGCTCGGCCGGCAGCCGGACGCACCAGTCGAGCTGCATCGTGATCGTGGCGTCGAGGAGATCCTGGATCTCGACCGCCCGCTCGGGGGTGAGCTCGTGGCGGGTGCCGTCGAGGTGCGAAGCGAAGACCACCCCCTTCTCCGAGATCGTCCGCAGCGCATCGAGCGACATGACCTGGTAGCCGCCGGAATCGGTCAGGATCGGCCCCGGCCAGCGCATGAACCGGTGCAGCCCGCCGAGCCGGGCGATCCGCTCGGCGCCGGGGCGCAACATGAGATGGTAGGTGTTGGCGAGTACCATCCGGGCGCCCGTGGCGGCGACCATCTCCGGGGTGAGAGCTTTGACCGTGGCGGCCGTACCGACCGGCATGAAGGCGGGCGTTTCGACGACCCCGTGAGCGGTCAGGAGCCTGCCGCGGCGGGCGGCACCGTCGCGGGCCAGCACCTCGAAAGCGAAGCCGCTCACGCTCGAGCCGCCTCCTCCCGGCGGTCGAGCAGGCAGGCGTCGCCGTAGGAAAAGAACCGGTAGCGTTCGGCGATCGCGTGGGCGTAGGCGGCCCGCATCCGCTCGAGCCCGGAGAACGCGCAGACCAACATGAAGAGGGTCGAGCGGGGCAGGTGGAAATTGGTGAAGAGCCGGTCGACCACCCGGAAGCGGAAGCCCGGCGTGACGAAGAGATCGGTCGCGAAGTTACCCGGTTCGACCCGACCGTGCGCGCGCGCCCGACTCTCGAGCGCCCGCAGCACGGTCGTGCCGATCGCCACGATCCGCCCGCCGCGGGCCCGGGCGCGGTCGATCGCCTCGGCGGTCGCGAGCGGGATCCTCCCGTATTCGACGTGCATCCGGTGGTCGGCCGTGTCTTCGACCTTGACCGGGGCGAAGGTGCCGAACCCCACGTGGAGGGTCACGAAAGCGCGTTCCACCCCGCGCGCGGCGAGCCGCTCGAGCAAGGCTTCGGTCAGGTGCAGCGAGGCCGTGGGGGCCGCGACCGAACCCGGTTCTCGCGCCTGGATCGGCTGATAGTCGCGCAGATCGCGCGGATCGCCCCCCTTCGGCCGCCGGATGTAGGGCGGCAGGGGCATCGCCCCCTGCTCTTCGATCGCCCGCAGGAGCTCGGCTCCGGCGCGGTCGAAGCCGAGCAGCACCCGGCCCTCCTCGTCCTTGGCGCGGACCTCGGCATCGAGGTCGCGGCCGAGCTGGACCCGATCGCCCGGGCGCAGCCGCCGGCCCGGTCGGGTGAGCGCCCACCAAGCGTCCTCGCCAACGGGCTCGACCAACGTCGCCTCGATCTCGACCGCGCCACGGCGGCCCCAGAAGCGGGTCGGCAAGACCCGGCTGTCGTTGAGGACGACGAGGTCGCCGGGCTCCAGCAGCGCCGGCAGGTCGCCCACGCGCCGATCCAGGAGCCGCTCGCCCACGACGAGGAGCCGGGCCGCCTCGCGCGGCTCGATCGGCCGCTGGGCGACGAGCTCCTCGGGCAGCGTGAAGTCGAAAAGCTCGACCTTCACCTGCCAGCCCGCACCCGTCCGCGTTTCTCGTCGAGCCGGCGCAAGACGTTGGCCGAGACCATCGAGGACACGTCGCCGCCCAGGAGATGGATCTCCTTGACGAAGCGCGAGGAGATGAATTGGCTCGTCTCCGAAGCCATCAAAAAGACCGTCTCGAGCCGCGGCACGAGTCGCTTGTTGTTGAGGGCCATCTGGAATTCGTACTCGAAGTCGGAGACCGCCCGCAGCCCGCGGATGATCATGTCGGCACCGTGCTCGACGGCGAAACGGACCAAAAGACATTCGAAGGGGCGGACCTCGACGCGGGCGCCGTTGCCGGCATTGGCCGCGAGCATCGAGTTGATGTCGGCCTCCACCATCTTGACCCGTTCGTCGAGGGCGAAGAGCGGGTCTTTGCCGGCATTGATCGCGACCGCCACGATCAATTTGTCGACCAGGAGCGTCGCTCGGCGGATGACGTCGAGATGGCCGTTGTGGATGGGGTCGAAGGTCCCCGGATAGACCGCGATCCGTTTCCTGCTCATCGTCGCTTCGATCCCCGCGGCCGGCCCGGCGTTTCCCTCGGTTCGGCTTCGATCACCGCGCGCCGGCATCTTAGCCGAGCCGGCTCCGGCCGGCGATGCTGCAGTGCGCGAACACGCCTCGGTCGCCGCGGCCTCAGCCGGCCGCCGCTTTGGCCTCGGGCTCGGCGCCGTTCTCGACCTCTCCCTCCGCGAGCCGGACGGCGGAGACGACGTGCTCGTCGGCGCCCACGTCGAACAGCCGGACTCCCTGCGTCGCTCGTCCGGCGATGCGGATCTCGTTGGCCGGGATGCGGATCATCCGCCCCTGGTCGGTCACGAGTAGTACGTGGTCACTCTCGTCGACGGCGAAGGTCGCGGCGACCGGGCCGTTGCGGGCCGAGGTCTCGATCCCGATGATGCCCGACCCGCCGCGGTTGGTGATCCGGTATTCGTACGACGAGGTCCGTTTGCCGTAGCCGTTGCGGGTGACGGCGAGGACGAATTCCTCGAGCCGCTCGAGCTCGGCGAGCCGCTCGGGCGCGAGCACGGGCTCGGTGACCTCCTCGCCCTCGCCCTCCTCGCCGGTCGCCCGCCGCTTGGCGTTGGCCCAGCGGAGAAAGGCCTCGCGCTCTTCGGCCGTCGCCTCGACATGGGTCAAGAGCGACATCGAGACGACCTCGTCGCCCGGGGCGAGGTCCATGCCGATCACGCCTTCCGAGCTGCGCGACTTGAAAACCCGCACGGCCCCGACCGGGAAGCGGATGACCTTGCCCTCGCGGCTGGCGAGCAGGACGTCGTGCGCTTCGGCGCAGAGCTCGGCGCCGACCAGCCGATCGCCCTCCTCGAGCCCCATCGCGATCTTACCGCCCGCCGGCACCCGAACGAAGTCGGCGAGCTCGTTGCGGCGGACGTTGCCGCGGGCCGTGGCGAAGAAGATCGAAAGCCCCGCGAACGCCGCCTCGTCTTCCGGCAACGGGGTGACGGCGGTGATCGTCTCGTCCGCCTCGAGGCCGGGAAAGAGCTGGATCATCGGCTTGCCGCGGGCCTGCGGTGCGCCGAGCGGCAGGCGCCAGACCTTGAGCTTGTAGACCCGGCCGCGGTTCGAGAAGAACAGGACGGGGGTGTGCGTGGAGGCCACGAACAGGCGCGTGACGGCGTCGTCCTCGTGCGGGCGGACGCCCGTCTTGCCTTTGCCGCCGCGCCGCTGGGCCCGGAAGGTCGAGAGCGGCACCCTTTTGATGTAACCTTTGAGCGTGACGGTCACGACCATCTCCTCGCGCTGGATCAGGTCTTCGATGTCCTGATCCGGCTCGCTCTCGAGGTCGATCGTCGTGCGCCGCGGGCTGTCGAACCGCTCCTTGAACTCGAGGAGCTCCGTCTTGATCACCGCCAAGAGCTTCTCGCGCGAGCGGAGGATCGCCGAGAGCTCGCGGATCGTTCGCGCGATCTCTTCGAGCTCGGCCTTGATCTTCTCGCGCTCGAGGCCGGTCAGCCGACGCAGCGTCAGCTCGAGGATGGCTTGCGCCTGCCGTTCGGAGAGCTTGAAAGTCGCGGCGTCTTGGGCGGGTGGGCCCTCCTCGGGCTCGACCAGCGCGAGGAGGGGGGCGACCGCCTCGGCCGGCCAGCTCCGGGCCATCAATTGCTCGCGCGCCACCTCGGGCGAAGGTGCCGCCCGGATGAGTGCGATCACGGAGTCGATGTCGGCGACCGCGGCGGCGAGGCCGAGCAGGACGTGCGCCCGATCGCGGGCCTTGGCGAGGTCGAAGGCGGTCCGCCGGGTGACGACCTCCTCGCGGAAGGCGAGGAAGGCTTGGAGCATCTCCTTGAGGTCGAGGCTCGCCGGCCGACCACCGACGAGCGCCACCATGTTGATGCCGAAGCTGGTCTGCAGTGGCGTGAACTTGAAGAGCTGATTCAAAACGACGTCCGGGTCGGCCTCGCGCTTGAGCTCGACGACCACCCGCACGCCGTGCCGATCGCTCTCGTCCCGGAGATCGGCCACGCCCTCGACCTTCTTCTCGCGCACCACTTCGGCGATGCGCTCGACCATCTTGGCTTTGTTGACGAGGTAGGGGATCTCGGTGACGACGATCGCCTGGCGGCCCCTGACCTCCTCGACGTGCGTCCTGCCGCGCACCACGATCGTGCCGCGGCCGCGGTTTTCCGGGTCCTGGCTCGCGTAGGCCCGCAGGATCCCCTGTCGGCCGAGGATGACCCCCCCGGTCGGGAAATCGGGGCCCTGGACGATCTCGGCGAGTTCGTCCGCGGTGGTCTCCGGCCGGTCGATCAGCGCGATCGCGGCGTCGATCACCTCCCCCGGATTGTGCGGCGGGATGTTGGTCGCCATGCCGACGGCGATGCCGCCGGCGCCGTTGACCAGGAGGTTGGGGAAGCGCGCGGGCAGGACCGTGGGCTCTCGGGCACTCTCGTCGTAGTTCGGCCGGAAATCGACCGTGTCCTTGTCGATGTCGGCCAACAGCGCATCCGCCGCGCGGGCGAGCCGCGCTTCGGTGTAGCGCATCGCCGCCGGCGGATCGCCGTCCATCGAACCGAAATTGCCTTGGCCGTCGATCAACGGCACCCGCATGGTGAAGTCCTGGGCCATGCGGACCATGGCGTCGTAGATCGCGGCATCGCCGTGCGGATGGTACTTGCCCATCACGTCGCCGACGATGCGGGCCGACTTGCGGTGCGGCTTTGAGGCCTCGTAGCCGGCTTCGGCCATGGCGTAGAGGATCCGCCGCTGGACCGGCTTCAAGCCGTCGCGCACATCCGGCAGCGCCCGGGCCACGATCACGCTCATCGCGTAATCGAGGTAGGAGCGCTTCATCTCCTCCTCGATCGGCACGACCTCGAAGGGACGCGGCTGGCCGGTCGTGGTCACGCTGGGGACTTTCGGGCTGGCTCGGCCGGGCACGCCGGCGGGCGGAAGCGGCGCGCGGCGCCGCTCGCGACGTGTCTAGCAAGCCCGGCTCTCGTCCACAAGTTGGGCCGCGGTCGCGGCTCGTCACGGAGTGGGCGGCGGTCGCAGCCCGGCGTCGGCGGGCTCCAGGGTGGCGGCACCGTGGACCCGCCAGAGCAGCAGGGCCCCGGCCCCCCGCCAAGGCGCCCAGTGGGCGACGAGCTCGCGCAAGGCCCGCGCGTTCGGCCGCCGCTCGAGTCCCTTCAAGCGCTGGAAGCCCGCCTGGAGTCCGAGATCGTCGGCCGGGAAGGCGTCCACCCGGCCGAGGGCGAAGAGCAGGTAGATCTCCGCACTCCAGCGGCCGAAGCCGGAAAGCGCGGTGATTCGGCCCACGACCTCTTCGTCGTCGAGCCGGTGGAGCTCGTCGACCGGCAGCCGGCCGTCGAGCACCGCTTCGGCGAGACCACGACCATAAGCGATCTTGCGGGCACTCAGGCCGGCCGCCCGCAGCTCGGCCTCGGCGAGCGCGAGGAAGGCCTCGGGGCGGCACGCACCGCCCATCGCTCGCTCGAGGCGAGCCCAGATCGCCGCCGCCGCTCTCGTGGAGAGCTGCTGGGCCACGACGATCCGCAGGAGTGTGGCGAAGCCCGGCTCGCGCACCCGCGGCTCGGGCGGGCCCAGCCGGGCGAGCGCGGCTTCGACCTCGCGGTCGCGTTCGGCGAGCGCTTCGAGGGCGGCTTCGAGCCGGGTTCGGTCGAGCGGCACGAGCGTCATGCGGTCGGGGTTCGCGCAGCTGGGCCCGGCGGCTCGGGCGGCGGCTCGCGGTGCCAGACGACCGCGCCGCGACCCTTGGCCTTGCCCCGGTAGAGGGCACCGTCGGCGCGCCGGATCAAGTGATCGGGCTCCTCGCCGTCGTCGGGGAAGAGGGTGATCCCGATGGTCGCTCCGACGACCAGCCGCCGGCCGTCGACCCTGACCGGCCGGGCGAGCTCCCGGCGGAGCCGGTCGAGCACGGCATGGAGCCCGTCGAGCGAGGCGAGCGGGGCCACGACGAGGGCGAACTCGTCGCCGCCGAGCCGGGCGACCGTGTCCGTGGCACGGACCGCACGGGCGAGACGGCGAGCCACGGCGCGCAAGAGTTCGTCGCCCGCGGCGTGCCCGTGAGCGTCGTTGACCGTCTTGAAATCGTCGAGGTCGAGCATGAGCAGGGCGCCGCGGCCGCTCTCCCGGCGGACCCGGGCGATCGCCTGGGCGAGCCGGTCCTGGAACAGGAGCCGGTTGGGCAGGTCGGTGAGCGGGTCGTGGAAGGCCAGGTGGCGGACCTCGGCGGCGGCCGCCTCGAGCGCCTCGAGCCGGCGCCAGAGGAAGAATGCCGGCACGGCGGCCGCGAGCAGGAAGAGCGCGGCCACGACGATCGAGGACCAGATGAAGGTGCGGCGATAGGCGGCGACCTTGTCGGAGAGGTCGACCGCGACCCGGAGCAGCCCGGCGAGCCGCCCGTCCCGGGCGATCGGCACCACCGCCTCGCCGACATGGGCGGGCCAGCCGGGTGCGTGGACCGGACGGACCGCGGCGCGGACGTCGCGCTGGGCGAGCGCCTCGGCCACGAGCGCGCGGGCCGTCCCGTCGTCGGGCAAGGGTGCGGGTGCGTCGGGCAGGATGTCGCGACCGCCCGAGATCGGCCGGCCGGTCCGGTCGAGGAGCGTGACCGCCATGACGCGCGAGCGGGCGGCGGCCCGGCCCAGGGCCTCGCGCTGTTCGGCCGTCACCGTCCCGGTCTCGAGGATCGTCTCGAGGCCGGGGACGAGTTTGCGCAGGAAGTCGGCGGTCGAGGCGGCGACGAACCGGGCGTCCTCGCGAACCAGCCGGTCGGCCAGCCACCAGCCGAGGCCGAGCCCGGTCGCGAGGATCAGGGCGAGGGCGAGGAGCGGGGCCGAGAGCGCCCGCAGGCCCGCGCGGAAGGCGAACGCGTCCTCGAGCGCGCCCGGCCGGAGCGCGATCGGCCGCGCCGCGGCCCGGGCCACCGCGGGCGCGTCGCTCGATCGGCCGTGCGGCGGCATCGGCTGTCTCCCGGCCGGCCAAGACCGTCCTCGATCGGGCCGGACGATCGCCGGCGTCTCTCTTTGCCGGGTCGCCAGAATGAACCATGAAGCGACCGTGGGCTCAACCTCGGGACGGGATCCCGGCCCGTTTCCTCCGACGACGCGAGCCGCCCGCCGTGGCCAGTTTCGACCCGCCGTGCTATCGGCCCTCGGGTCTGGCCGGGGTGTTGCCGGGAACGGGCGGGGATGGAACGCGAGCGGTTGAGCTTCGACGTCGTGATCGTGGGCGCCGGACCGTCCGGGCTCGCCGCCGCCATCCGCTTGAAGCAGCTCGCCGAAGCATCCGGCCGCGAGCTCTCCGTCTGCGTCCTCGAGAAAGGCTCGGAAGTGGGTGCCCACATCCTCTCGGGGGCCTGCCTCGAGCCCCGAGCGCTCGACGAGCTCTTGCCCGACTGGAAGCAGCAGGGGGCGCCGGTGAAGACGCCCGTGGTCGAGGATCGGTTCCTCTACCTCACGGCCCGACGCGCCTTCCGCTTGCCCACGCCGCCGCCCATGCGCAACCACGGCAACTACGTGATCTCGCTCGGCGATCTCTGCCGCTGGCTCGCCGGCCGGGCGGAGGCCATGGGCGTCGAGATCTTCCCGGGCTTCGCCGGGGCGCG
>Ga0197142_1002769_pt1 | contig 15078 bp, 12 predicted proteins | sample GBS60_MetaG_FD_148614 | JGI IMG/M metagenome (GOLD analysis project Ga0197142, IMG submission 148614) | Sediment microbial communities from Great Boiling Springs, Gerlach, Nevada, United States - GBS 60_MetaG | ecosystem: Environmental > Aquatic > Thermal springs > Hot (42-90C) > Sediment... | reverse complement strand
TACGATGATATATTCACTGGTAAGGATAGCAAAGGTAAGAGCTATCAGATAAAACCCATAAGGATATCATACAGCAAGGAAGGGGTCAACGATACAGTCTACATATTTCCAGAGTACAAGGGATTACTCAGAGCAGGGAGCAGCGAAGAAGTCTACAAGGTACTTATGGATACTATGAAGAGCAGGGTCTAGGTTTAGGTTAAAGATTTATTTATTCATCCTACTTCCTATATAGCAAGGGCACGATGATGATACTAGCCCTGCTGAGCATAAGCAGTGATGTAGATCTTGAGTGCTGAGTCGCCCATAAATAATATGTTATGCATTAGAGTTATAAAGTGGTCTAGAGTAATTACTAATGAATTGGTATCTATAGAGACCACTGCTAGCCTAGAGAGCTTTAGGAGGTTCCTTATAATAAGTACCTGCAAGTCTTTCATGCCAGAGAGTTACATCCATGATCCTGAGGTATTCCCTGAAAGGGAAGGCACCCAAGGGTTCATATACATAGAGGCAGCAGATAAGGTTACACTGAAGAAGTACAGGGATGTCACATTCGTTAATGCAAAGGATATACTTGGGATAATATACTCTAGCAAGAGCGGGAATACAAAGCTTAGATGGAGGCAGATAAGAAAGAGGATAGGTAAGGTTACTGGCGTAGCATCAGTCAATGCTCTAGTTAATCTTGTAGAGAGCGGGGTACTGAGTAGAGAGTGGATAAACAGGTACCTTGAGCAGATGCATACTTCCTCTTCCCCTTCCCCTTTCACTTCACTCTCTCCTCCTGATCCCCCTTCTGTATCAGACACTGAGACTGAAGTAGATGCTAATTCACAGAATTCTCAGACTCATGAACAGCATGGTAGAGTAGATACTCTCCTATCTTCCTAACCCTTAGCATATCATTTTATTTTTATATATATTTAGCCTTGACATCTGATCCTAACTAGTATGATCTTATCAGTATATATTCTTAGTATTTATTGGTAGCGGGGGGTGGATTTGAACCACCGCTCTGCGGGTATCTTAGTATAATAATCACTTACTTATGAGCCCGCCGGGATAACCAGGCTTCCCCACCCTTGTAGGGCTTTATATCAGCCTCGCTACTACCCCGTTACCACCAATACTTAATAATGGACTTTATATAATCTTTCATAGATGAGGTTAGGCGTTGTAGTTGGTGCTGGAGTAGCTGTAGTTATACTCTCCATAGTTATAGTATTGTATACACCATCGAGGAGCGAACTTATACCAGAGCCTACCAGGGGTGTAGAGTATGTAGCATCTAGACTAAATGTACCATGGAGTATCGACGTAGATGGTAGTGGGAGGTTATTCTTCACTGAGCGTATAGGTAATGTTAAGATGATAGATACCGATGGTATGATACATACACTATTCAGTAAAGACGTTGCGGATGTGGGGGAGGGTGGTATGCTGGGCATAGCATTGGACCCAGACTTTGATCTCAATGGTTATATATACATATACTATACTTATAGCGAAGGGGGGTTATTCAATAGAGTATCAAGGATAGAGAAGGATAGCAATGGTATCTATAGTATAGAGCATATACTGATAGATAGGATACCTGCAGCTGAGATACATAATGGAGGCAGGATCAGGTTCGGACCTGATGGGAGACTCTACGTTGCCACTGGAGATGCTAACCAACCAATGCTTGCTCAGGATATTAACTCTTTGGCAGGGAAGATACTGAGACTCAATAAAGATGGGTCTATACCAGAGGATAATCCGTTCCATAACTCCTATATATATTCATATGGACATAGGAACGTACAAGGATTGGCATGGGGTAGTGATGGTACCATGTATGCTACTGAGCATGGTCCAGTTGCAAACGATGAAATCAACATAATAAAGGCTGGTGCAAATTATGGATGGCCATATGAGAGATGCTCAGAGACCAAACTATACGAGCAGTCACTACTCTGCTATGCAGTTAGCATAGCCCCATCTGGAACAACGTTCATCACAGAAGGTAACTATAAGGATAGATTACTCTTTGCTACTCTAAGGGGGGAGCGTGTTGAGATGGTAACATTCGAGTCTGGTAGGGTAGTGAAGATGGAGAACTTTCTATCAGGCTTGGGGAGGATAAGAGATGTACTCTACAACGATGGTTATATATACATAGCAACCAGTAACAGGGACGGTAGAGGTATACCATCTGCAGAGGATGATAGGATAGTAAGGGTAAGAATAGGATAGCACAAGCAATGTAATATAATATAATATAATGAATTTATTCCACATCCCATATAGGACTGGTATGGAGAAGAGGTTCCACGAACTCACTAGGGATGGTAGAATAAAGGCACTCAAGGAGAGGTCTATGCTTACAGATGATGATGTTAAGGTTCTCATGGATGGTTCAGGGCTTAATTTTGATCTTGCAGATGGTATGGTAGAGAATTCAGTAAGCTTCATATCATTACCATTGGGCATAGCAACCAACTTCCTGATAAATGGTAGAGAGTACCTTGTACCCATGGCTATAGAGGAACCATCTGTTATAGCAGCTGCTAGCAAGGGGGCTAAGTTAGCAAGGATTAAAGGAGGGTTCCATGCCACTGCGGACCCATCTATTATGATAGGTCAGGTTCAGGTTACTGCTGTAGGTGATATGCATAAGGCTATAAGCAATGTGATGGCGCATAAGGAAGAGATACTTGCCATAGCAGATAGCAGGAGTAATCTGAAGGCAAGGGGTGGGGGTGCCAGAGACCTGATCTGTAGGGTTATAGATACAGTTAGAGGGAGTATGCTTGTAGTTGAGTTAATAGTTGATGTCAAGGATGCTATGGGGGCTAATATCATCAATACGATGTGTGAGTCCATAGCACCTACAATAGAGAGGTTAACCAGTGGAAGAGTACTGCTACGGATACTCTCTAACTATGCAACATCTAGGCTGGTAAGGAGCAGAGCGGTATTCTCAAGGGAGGAGTTAGGTGATGATACCATAGATGCCATACTTGATGCTTACGCATTTGCTTATGCAGATGTGTACAGGTGTGTAACACATAACAAGGGTGCGATGAACGGTATAATAGCTGTAGCTAATGCAACGATGCAGGATACGAGGGCTATAGAGGCAGCTGCACATGCATATGCAGCACGTAGAGGTAGATACATGCCATTGACTGAGTGGAGTAAGGATGATCATGGTAACCTCGTAGGGTACATAGAGTTGCCTCTCGCGGTAGGCATAGTAGGAGGGTTGACTAGTATGCACCCTTTGGCAAAGGTATGTTTCAAGATACTAGGGGTCAAGAGTGCACAGGAACTAGCATGCATCATGGCATCTGTAGGCTTGGCACAGAACTTCTCTGCACTACATGCACTGGTAAGAGAAGGCATACAGCATGGGCATATGCGTCTACATGCAAGGAGGGTAGCTATGATGGCAGGTGCAGAGGGTAGACTAGTGGATATAGTTGCTGAGAGGCTAGCAAAGGAGGGCAGGGTAGATGTGACCAACGCTAGAAGGATACTGGATGAGTTGAGTAGTGATGGTACTCATGATTGAGCTTCAGTACTCCATCAATGAATCAAAGATGAGATGAATAATTTGATTTATATACTGCTGTTTATGAGTAAGCTTGCATGATCAAGTTCGCTATACCTAAGGGTAGCCTAGAAGAGGCCACATTCAAGTTCTTAGAGCAGGCATGGTTCTCTGTGCATGGTAAGGGGAGGAGTTACAGGGTCAGGGTTAATGACCCTGATATATACATAAAGATACTTAGACCACAGGAGATACCAACATTCGTTAGTAATGGCTTATACGATATAGGTATAACTGGAAGGGACTGGGTTACAGAGGCAGACGCTGATGTGAAGGTACTGCTAGATCTAGAGTATGGTTACGTTAGGCTTGTATACGTTATACCTAAGGGTATGAACTACTCCTCCCTCTCTGATATGATAGAATGTTATGCTAGGGAGGGTAGAGTACTAAGGATATCCACTGAGTATCTTAACATAGCAAGTAACTACATAAGGAGTAATGAGGCATACAAGAGGTTATACAATGATAGAGAGCCTATGCTCATCACACCATGGTTCAGGAATAATGGTAACAGCAAGGTTCAGATACTACTCTCCTTCGGTGCTACTGAGGCTAAACCACCAGAGGATACCGATGCCATAATAGATATAACTGAGACTGGAACTACACTGGAGCAGAACAACCTAAAGCCTATAGAGAGTATAATGGAGTCTACAGCGTTACTCATAGCAAACAAGGACTCCCTAAGAGAGCCGAAGAAGAAGGAGAAGATATACGATGTCTTAGCGTTGTTCAAAGGCGTAGTTGATGGTAGAAAGAAGTTACATCTATTCATGAATGTAAGAGAGGATAATCTCAAGGAACTACTCGCTCAACTTCCAGCACTGAAGAGACCTACGGTAAGTAATCTAAGTGAGCAAGGATGGTATGCAGTTAATACAGTCATAGGCAAGGATGAGTTCGTAAGGATACTCCCTATGCTAAGGAGACTCGCACAGGGTATAGTAGTCCATGAACCTAGACAGATACTACCTATAGAGGAGATAATGAGAGAGCAGTAATAGGATAAAGACAGGATATGTCTAGTGAGGCTATAAGGATAATCAGAGTCAAGGCATTCGATGTAGTAGAGACTGTGAATACTCTTAGGCGTAGCATAGAGATGAACCAAGAGCATATTATAATGGTTAAGAGTATAATAGATGATGTTAGAAGAAGAGGAGATTACGCACTGATAGAGTACAGCAAGAGGTTCGATAATTTAACACTGAGTAAGGATAGGATAATGGTCAGCAGGGATGATATATCGAGTGCATACAAGAAGGTCAGTAGTAAGGAGGTAGAGGCACTCAATGAGATGAAGCGTAGGATAGAGTATGTGGAGCATGCACTATTGGACGCTATAAAGCGTAGTATAGATCTGAGTTACAAGGGCATGAAGATAGTAAGAGAGACTAAACCTCTGGATAGCGTAGGATGTTATGTGCCAGGAGGCAAGGCAAGATATCCAAGCACTGTACTCATGACGGCTCTTCCAGCAAAGGTTGCAGGTGTAAAGAGAGTTGTTATATGCACACCACCTGTTCATGGTTCAGATGTGGACCCATTGACACTAGTAGCAGCAGATATAGCAGGTGTGGATGAGGTTTATAGAGTAGGAGGAGCGCATGCCATAGCAGCCATGGCCTATGGTACAGAGAGTATAAAGAGAGTGAGTAAGATAGTCGGACCTGCAGGGATGTTTGTTAGTATAGCTAAGATACTTGTATCAAATAGGGTCGCTATAGATATGTATGCAGGCCCCACGGAACTACTCGTTGTGGCAGATGATACAGCAGATCCTAGTCTCATAGCATTGGATATGATAGCTCAAGCAGAGCACTCTAGCGATACCATATGTGGTCTAGTTACATGCTCTGAGAAGGTAGCATACGCTACTGCAACGGAGTTATCCTCATTACTGTCCAGAATAACAACTAGAGGTGATATAGTAAGATCTAGTATCGGTAACAATGGGTTCATTGCAGTAACAGAGGATCATGATACACTACTGCGGTTCGTGAACGAGTTCGCACCAGAGCATCTACAACTGCATATCAATGATCATACAATAGCATCAAAGATAGATAATGCAGGAATGATACTTGTAGGAGAACACTCGCCATCTGCTGCAAGTGATTACTGTACAGGCACTAACCATGTACTGCCTACCTCAGGTTTGGCAAAGGCTAGGGGTTCATTGACATGCCTAGATTATCTCAAGACAGTGAGTAGGGTAGAGTTGAGCAAGGAGGGGTTGGAGGATATAGTAGAGCATATATGTTACATAGCAGATGCTGAGGGGTTAGAGAACCATTACAGGGCAGTTGTAGGTAGGTTTAAAAAGAACTAAGCAGCATATTATAGGGCTCTGTTAACTTAAGGGTTTAGTGAAGCATACAAGGTATACTAGGCGATAGTGTTAAGTTAACAGAGCCTATTATAGTAATGAGAACTTTAATAATAACGATAGCAGTAACTGCATCTATAATCATATCAATATCGATATATTCATCGTTAACGCATGATAGTACCACGAATGATATAAGCAAGGATGTTAGTAAGATAGATACCAATAATCCTAATATACATATATACACTGTAAGTGATAGAGCCAAGACTGTTCTAGATGTAGCTATGCGGGATGATTATATCAAAGAAAGGATACATGGATGGTTAAATAAAGGAGCATATTACAGTAGCAGGGGTACAGCCAGTAGAGTTATCTAGTAGTATAAAGATATCAGAGCCCAAGCAGCAACCTGTACACCATGAAGTAGCAAAGATGGTATTAGAACCACTTATAGACAATCTGAGACCAGAAGCTGATGAGAGTCTTTATAATAGAAGTAGATATGGAGAGGTTATAGCTACTACTAACTGGAGACTAGTCATGCTAGTATAGATGCTATAGATATTAGTTCCGATGATATCATGTATGAAGCACACCAACAGCTATTAAGGATAATAGTAGATATAGATGAGAGGGCTCTGTTAACTTAACGTCATTCCCTAACACACTATACACGCTAAATTAAGCCCTTAAGTTAACAGAGCCGATGAGAGTAGAATAAAAGATATAATCAATGAAGAGCGGATAAGTAGGCATAAGATAATATCAGATCTTATATACATGGAGACCAACGTATTTATACCTGACGCAGCAATTGTAAGACCAACCAAGTTATCATGGTATAACTATTCTAGCATACCTCATAATGTAGTAGGCGTATACAAACCACTAAACGGCTCACCCATAACCATAAACAGCGGTAATATGGCCTCTGGTGATTCATGGCATATTCGATGAAGAGGGTGTATTTGAGTACTACTGTACATACCATGAGGACGAAGGTATGAGAGGTAAGATAATTATAAGTAGATAGAATCTGAGATCAGAGATTTATTAATATAATATAATATAATATCACCCACGGCGCATATGGGATTGAGCTGCTATGGGATGCATGCTACAATGGAACAAAAATATATGAGCTACCAAGAGCAGCTATAGGTTAGTCTAGTAATGTATGGTGTGTACAAGATATTAATGTAATATTCATCTATAGGTTCAGTGGGAGTATAAGATCTGTAACAGCATAATTATAGTCACTTGATCAACTCTTGATCCCAATTGGTATGATAGATTAGATGAAGTAACCATGAACATGTGTACTTTCTATGCTAGGAAATAGGGGAGGAGCATACGGATCAGATGAGCTATCCTAATTGGTAAACAAGCTCAAAAGTTCATCAAATAACTATAAGTAGGGCTTTGAGTCTATAAGTATCTGTAAGAGCCATCTTTAGTTGGGTATAAGAGTATATGGATAATTATACACCTGATAATATTATAGAAGTGTTGATATGATATTAGATGATGATCTTAATTAACTAATACTGGTTAAATAACTCAATGTATTATAAGCTGTAAGGTTTAATTAGTAGTCTTAAATATAGTACAACAATGAGGTATACTGCAGCGGTACTTGGTTTTATGATGGTATTGAGTGTTATAGCATTAGTACAAGCCAAGGATGCAAGTGCAGCAGAGTACACAGTAGATATACCATTGGGTTCACAGAATATGGCATGCAACCCAGCATATCAACCAACTGGAGATTGGACTAGGATGCTCAGCGATAAATGCTACAATCCAGCAACATTGAAGGTACCTGCTGGTAGTACTGTAACATGGGTAAACAAGGATACTGCAAGTCATACAGTAACATACGCAAAGAACCCACTGGATGCTACTACATGGGATCTCGATGGCAATATACTCTTTGGCATGAAGCTTATAATGCCTAACCAGAGAGTGAGTTGGGAGTTCAAAGAAGCTGGAGAGTATCCATACTTCTGTGCTGTACACCCATGGATGATAGGCAGGGTTATAGCGGAAGCAGGCGCAGAGCCTCCAACACCTCCACCAACTATGCTTATGCTGAAGACAGATAACGACTCTACTGCAATAGAGGTTAACCTCAACGTAGGTACCGTTAGTGACGGTATGGTAACGATAGACCCACCACAGAAGGTGAAGTTCGAGGTAAAGTTCGTCGATCCAGCTAACAATAAACTGATAGAGCATGTAAACTACAACTTCAAGGTGACAGATGCTAATGGCAACGTTATATTCATGGAGGATGAGAAGCATACACATGAAGGCAAAGACTCCATAGAGGTGGAGTTCAAGGATACTGGGGCCTACTCAGTTCAGATAGAGGTATTAGGTACTGGTATAGACAAACCATTCGATAGAAAGTACAGTGGTAATGCCAACGCATCTATATCAGTGGTACCAGAGTTCCCAGTAGGCATACTAGCAACACTAGCAGGCGTAGCAGGGGCAAGTATAGCAATGAGCAGACTCAGGAAGATATGAGTGCTATAATGAACCAACAAATACATTAACATTATATTTTTAAATTTAAATAATCTATAACTCATATATACTAAAGATGGATATAAGAGAATACTACAAGATCCTCGGTTATACAGAATTAACATATATACAAGAGAAGAGCATACCCCTGCTGACTAGGAGGATAGATACTCTAATAATAGCACCAACAGGCTCAGGTAAGACCGAGGCAGCAATGATACCTATAATGGCTATACTCTCATCCAACTCTAGCAAGAGAGCAGGAGTTAGAGCACTTTACATAACACCGTTGAGATCACTGAACAGGGATATGCTTAGAAGGATAACAGAGTACGCTAAATCATTCAACCTTACCGTAGATGTTAGACATGGGGATACGAGTAATTACAGGAGGAGGAAGATGGTAGAGAATCCCCCCGATATACTCATAACCACACCAGAGACTCTCGCATTGATGTTGGTGAATAAGATGCGTGATTCATTCAAGACCCTAGAGTGGGTTATTATAGATGAGATACATGAGTTACTTGCAAACAAGAGAGGAGCACATCTAACTCTTAGCCTTGAGAGGCTAGCTATGTTGAGTGATAGTAAGATCACTAGGGTAGGTCTAAGTGCTACCATACAGAGTATAGATGATGCAGCAAGGTTCCTTGTGGGGAATGGTAGGAGGTGTGCTGTAGTCAAGGATGGCTATTGGAGGGATTATGATATAAGAGTTGTATACATGGATGAAGGGATAGAGAGTGTAGCATCATGCATACTTGATCATATCAAGAGCGAGCATACAGATTACTTATCTTCATCCGTACTTCTCTTCACGAATACAAGGGATGAGACTGAGTATCTTGCAAGCGTGATGAACACTATGGCAGACGGGATAAGGATAGAGGTGCACCATGGCTCGCTCTCGAGGGAGGTAAGGGAGGAGACTGAGAGGAGGCTAAGAGGGATCGATGCCAGTGAAAGTAAGAGGTATGATTATAACAACAGCAATAATAATAGTAGTAGAACCACTCTGGTCGTATGTACATCCTCTCTAGAGCTGGGTATAGATGTAGGCTCAATAAGCACTGTAATACACTATGGCTCTCCTAGACAGGTATCGAAGATGGCACAGAGGATAGGAAGGAGTATGCATAGAGCAGGTCAGGCTGCAAGGGGGCTTGTAATAGCAAAGAGTATAGACGATGAACTAGAGTCATACGCTATATTGAACAGACTTAAGAAGGGTAAGATAGAGGAGCAGAGGATACATATGAAGCCTCTGGATGTATTAGCACACCATCTTGTAGGCTTTGCATTGGAGTATGGTAGCATGGATCTGAATAAGGCACTATCTATCGTATGCAAGGCATACCCATTCAAAGATATCAGCATCGATGATATCAACTCATGCCTTCAGATACTACATGACCAGAGCATAGTAAGCTATGATAAGAAGAATGGAGTGTTCAGAGCAGCAAGGGCAAGGAAGTACTACTATGAGAACTCATCCATGATACCAGATGTACTCAAGTTCGATGTTTATGATGCTGTGAACAACAGAGTAATAGGCTCACTAGACCAAGAGTTCGTTGGCGATTACTGTGAGAGCGGTAGCATATTCATCCTCAAAGGCCTTCAGTGGAGGGTTATCTCTGTAGATTATAATACTATTAGAGTGAATGTTGAGCCATACTATGCATCAAGTATGAATGTACCATACTGGAGTGGTGAGATGATACCTGTAGACTACGATACTGCAAGGTTGGTAGGCAAGATACGCAGGGCTTCATTCTCTGCACCTATAAGTGATAAGAGTAGGAATGCTATACTATCAACACTCAATATGATTAAAGTGATCCCAGATGAGAGATCTATAGTTATGGAGTCTAAGGATACCCTTTTAGTGATCCATGTATGCTTTGGTACTAGGGTCAACAATACACTGGCAGCATTGCTATCAACTATACTCTCCTCCTTACTTGGGTACGTAGTTAATACTAGGGCAGATGCATACAGGATAATGCTTACATCGAATACGTTCAGAATAAGCAAGGATAGAGTGTATGAGTGCCTTTATGGCAGTTATGATATATACAGTATACTTGCAGCATCCCTTACATATACCCATAACCTTAACTGGAGGTTATGGCACGTAGCAAAGAGGTACGGTATAGTAGATAGCAACGCAGTCTACGATAAGAAGGCTGCAAGGCTACTCTATGATAGGTACAGGGATACACCAGTACTCAAGGAGGCTCTGAGAGAATTGTTACATGATAAGTACGATATAGAACATACGAGTAGAGTACTCGAGGATGTAAGGGAGGGTAAGATAAAGGTAATATGGGTAGATGTAGAGAGTCTATCAGAGTTGGCAGAGCCTATAATAGAGGGAGGACATGTATATGGCTTCAAGGCCTTGGACGATGAACAGGGTATAATCAAGATAGTCCATGATAGACTCCTTAAGACCAGACATAGGCTAGTATGTATAGCATGTGGTCAGAGCAAGGTTGTAGAGGTTAACAATTCTCCAGATGTAATAGTATGCAGCAGATGTAACTCTAGGCTTGTAGCAGCTATACACCCCCACGATGAGGATACGCTCAAAGCCGTGATGTTAAGGATAAAGCACTTAAGATTGGATGATGAACAGGAGTATAGGCTCAGAAGGGCATGGAAATCAGCCTCGCTCATACAGACATTTGGTAGGAGGGCTCTACTTGTATTATCTGGACACGGGATAGGAGTGGATACAGCCGCAAGGATACTCAAGTATGAGTGTGATGATGATACCCTAGTCAAGTACATATATGAGGCTGAGATGCAGTACATAAGAACGAGAGGCTTCTGGGATGATTGACCGATTACCATCATATACCTTTACTTGCTATCCTCTATGATTCTGATTATGGTGTATGGTCTTATAACCAATTCATAGCCATCATTATCACTGGTACCTCTCCTCTTTGCTGTAGTACCGTATATCCTTACTCTATCCCCGATATTCAAACCTTTTATACCATCGCTCTGCTTATCCCATGCAGTGACCCTTATCTCCGATGTATCATCTCCTATCAACATGCTAGCGTATAATGCACTCCTACCATCCTTGAGTACCATATCATTTATGCTCGTAGCTAGTATCACTCCCTCAACTACGTATAGCCTTCCCTCCTCCTTTATATTTGCTATCTTGGTAGGTCTAACCTCTGTATACTCTTCAACCACTCTTACGTATGAGTCCTCATCTATGTATACTGTATAGCCCAGTATCATACTTGGTATACACTCTATACACACGCCCTCATCTACACCCTCTGGCATTATCCTAGCATCCATCACAAAGATACCCTCTAGATCATCCGCTATGATGCCATACCTTCTATCGTCAGTTACAGCAAGTACATTGAACCTGATAACATCTGGAGAGTGATCATTATCCACTATTATGGCAGTACCTGCATCCCCATGGAGTTCTATGGTACCATCCTTTCTCTTAACCCTGACCCCTACTATCATCACTCTAGAGTTAATTGGTATGACCTTTGCTACATTTATCATGTTGATATCCCATACAACCAGATTAGCCTTTGAACCATTGTACCCTTGTAGTGTGAGGCGTAGGATATTACCCCTGCTACCATCTTTACTATAGGATGATATTATAGGGTTAGAGGCTAAGAATCCATCCACTACCAACTCTATGTCCATGTATCTGTTACTGCTGCTAGCTATATCATCTACATGTAGTGATAGTTCGTGTACATCCTTTATCTTAGAGTCTACCCTAGTTATGGTTGTATTGGGCGATGAGTTTATGGCTAGAGTGTTATCCATCGTGCTCCTAACATATACTCTATCAATCCTTATCGCATCGCCTACCTTGAGCCTCAGATCATCTACCAGCATAGCCTGCTCATCCCAGAGGTTTACCCTTACAACCGTATCATCATCGTATACCTTCATAATCCTGAGCATCGATTCTTTGCCATTGCTCTTCATGAACCTCTTCAATGGGTATATCTTCAATACTCTGGCAGTTACATTGATATCCCTTGCCCCAGCATATAGGTCTTTAAGACTAGTTATATCCTTACGTATACTAGTAGCAGTATGGTCTATCTTTACACCAAGGTCTGCTGCAACAAGGAATAGTGCTCCCTGCTCTGTAAGGTATCCTGCCCCTATACTCTTCATCTTCTCCTTGGCCATGGATATTATATGCTCTCTCGTAAGATCGTTCCTAGCTTTAAGTATAACTTCTATTATACCCTCTTTATCCACATACTACTAATCATCTGCTAGATAGATATACTTTATTATGAACTGCATCACGTTAGTTTATATTCTAGTATAGTGTAGATACCGTATTGGATAATGTATGTCCAGAGTGCAATGGAGAGTTACTTTACGAGGTTAGTACTAAGCATTTTATATGTAAGAAGTGTGGTTTATATGCCACTAGAGAGCAGTTACATGATATAAAGGATAGACTCAGATCACAGAGGAAGAGGAGTAAAGAATCAGAGTATCTAGAGTGGTGGATGAACAGGGAGAAGTAAGAGAATAGATAGATAATAGAGAGATGGTGAAACATACAAGCATAAAGGTAGATATGAAGCATATATAAAGTAGTGTTATGCTCTGAACTAGCAGTAGAATATTTAATATACCATCCTATTGAATAGTATAATATGAAAGAGATGCCTGCATGGGCAGAGAGCGAGATAAACTCCATAAAGGATGGGAACTTTGTACTAGAGGATAGATGGGAGGGTACGGGTTACTTCCTTGATATAGATAGGAGTAATAGACTCGTAGATATAAACTTCTATGAGAAGTTACCCATAGGCAAGTACATAATAACAGCGAGGGTAAAGAGTAGCATAGATATGGATAATCTAAGGAAGGGTATAGTCTATACGTATAAGATAAATGTATTGAAGGCAGCGCTTAGCGATAGACTCAGCAAGTTCCTGAAGGAGAACTTCAATATCGATATGAACGCTGTCTACAGGTTTGAGTTGGAGTCATTGGAGCCATTGGAAGATGTTATCAGTGAGAGTATAGCGGAGGAAGAAGAGTAAGCAAGTAAGCAAGTATATGACGTGTGTTATTGATATACAATAACAGTAACAATACAATGAGACTCAACCCCTTACAGTAGATCTTACAAGTAGTACCCAACTTACTATCAACGGGACATGATACGATGCTATCCTCCACACTATGATCGCTTCACCCATCTCTGCAGGTTCTATATTGAATACACTCAGATAGTATGCTAACCCTAGTTCTGTTAACCCTGAACCCCCAGGGCTTATAGGTACAGTGCCTATAGCTATGGATGCAGCAACACTCACTATAGACTCAAATAACCCTATAGCCTCCTTTGAGCCTGCTATTATCATGAATGTTAAACCATGTAGCATAGCACCAACGAATGTCAATGCCAATCCTATACCGAATACATTTAGAGAGTGTCTCTTCAGGTATAACCTTGACATATCGCATAGCTCCCTTAGAGTATCATTCATCATATTGGTCCATCTCACACCTTTATCCTTACCGAATAATCTGGTAAGTAATGGTTCAGTGAATCTAGGCATTCGTATCAACCCTCTTGCAGACAGAGCTAGTAATGTCATGTAAGCTACAAACACTGGTGTCACTATAGTGAATATGGCAGTAGATATTATGTAGTTATGCGCACCAAATGCTATCACCATCGCTATATACGCTAGCGTGCTACCCACAAGAACATCACTTATTATCTCTACAGTTATCACCCATAACCCTTTACCAGAGTGTACACCATTCTTGTATAGCCATGCTAACCTGACCCACTCTCCCCCTGTGTATGCGGGGGTCGTCAATGTAACGAACTCACTCCCCATTCTTATTTGGATATTCTTGTTTATGCTCCCTACATCACCTATGAATGATCTGACATAGTAATGGAACCTTAGCCCCTGTATATACAGTTTCGCTACAGCAACCGCACTTGCAAGCAGGAAAGGTATGAATCCTACCCCAGCTATATCCTCGAACCTGACATCTAGAAGTATGGTAATCACTATTAGGGGCACTATACTAGCTGCTACAGCGAGTATCTTCTTCCAGACCATACCATTTATTATTATTTTATAGGAATAAATAACTATTTAACGCATGAGTATTATGCGTTGTATATTCATACTTGGTACTGCAGGATCTGGCAAGTCTATGCTCACCTCTAGGCTCTTAGAGTACTATGCTAGTAGGAATGCATATGCTATATCAGTTAACCTAGACCCAGCAGTCGTGGATCTGCCTTATGAACCCGATGTAGATGTTAGGGAGTATATAGATATATACGCAATAATGGACAGATATAGGTTAGGACCTAACGGGGCTCTCATAATGGCCAGTGATATGCTGGTTACCTACCTCGATAGATTACAGAGTAGTATAGATGAGCTTAATGCAGATTACATAATAATAGACACGCCTGGACAGATAGAGTTGTTCGCTTACAGAGCCTCAGGTCTGATATTCGCATCAGAACTCAAGGCGGATGTTAAAGCAAGCATATTCTTATTCGATTCCATGTTGGTATCTACCCCTCTGAACCTACTCTCTA
>Ga0197142_1002768_pt1 | contig 15088 bp, 15 predicted proteins | sample GBS60_MetaG_FD_148614 | JGI IMG/M metagenome (GOLD analysis project Ga0197142, IMG submission 148614) | Sediment microbial communities from Great Boiling Springs, Gerlach, Nevada, United States - GBS 60_MetaG | ecosystem: Environmental > Aquatic > Thermal springs > Hot (42-90C) > Sediment... | reverse complement strand
TCTAATCTAAGCGATTCTGTGGAACTTCTATATGCTGGCACTTCACGTACTCTTGACCCTTTTCTTTTACCTCAGATTTTTCAGTACCCCATCAAAGGTCTACTTTATAATTTTGGAACAGCCTCGATAATCGAATTGACAATGATTGAATACTCGGTATCCGGAATGTGGTCAAAAGAGTCTGTAGGTATAAAGCGCATAGTGGAAAAAACTGTCGGAGAAAAGACTTTACCGGCTTGGATTATGGGGTTTTTCAGGTAAAACTTGAAACCTTCTCCCATGTTTATGATCATATCGAGCTGTTCGTTGTCTTCAAAAAGTTCCACAAGCGAAAGGTTATGAACAGTGGCTCTACCGTGAACCATTTTGCGATTTCCTTCCTCTTCCACTTCCAGAAAGGCGTCTCTTAGAACAATCCCCCTGCGGGGCTCATTTGGAGTAATCACAAAGGCTTCCTCGACTATATAAGTTCCTTGCCTTACAAACATTTGCTCTGCTTTGCGGCAACCTTCTACCACTTGTTCTTTTGCCATTTTCTCACTCCTTGTGCTTTGATCTTTGAAGCAATTTGTTGTATGGTCGATTGACTATGTTTAGTAAACGCCACTCCGCAAAAGGTTATGCTCTGCGGTGGAGAGACGTTACACACCAGTTCGGTGAAAACAATTTTATTCATAAGAAAGGACAAACAACATGAATATTCCATCCGTTATGACCCTTTCGCTTGATGAGATCATGAATATTATACGATCGCGTTACGATGTGGAAGTTGAATCTGTGAAGATTGGAAGCAAGACGCTAAATGTTCTTCAGATAAAGGACATGGAAGAACAGATCTTGAAGAAAGTCGAACAATCTTTAAACGACACATCGGGTGCTAGTGATTCTGTGCGTCCTGAGCAGCTCAGTGATGAACTGCTTCTTCAGCTTATGGAGATGCAATGGTGGACCAAGATATGGGAACCAAGCTTTGTGCTAGCGCTTTTCATGGAGAAGACATCACCTGTTCCCGGTCATAAAGTGCTTGAGATCGGTGCTGGGATGGGCATTGTGGGCGTTTATGCAGCTCTTTGCGGTCACGATGTAACCATAAGCGATATCAGCGAAGACGCTTTGCTTTTTGCTAGAGCTCACACGCTTATGAACGATTGCCATCACGTACCGGTGGTAGCTCTGGATTGGAGATTGCCCTACATGGGGCGCCCTTTCGAGATGATAATTGGTTCTGAAGTGGTCTATGATCGCCGCACATACGATATTCTAATTTCCTTCCTTGATCAGGCGCTGGCTCCGGGAGGCACCATATTTCTAGCTAAAAACAAGGATCTAAAAACTCCTTTGTTTTTTGAAAAATTAGTGAACCGTTTTAAATTCAAGCAGATGGTTGTGAAACTCACTGGTGGTGACTCTCCAATGGAAGTAGAACTCTACGCCATAAAAAGGAAAGGGGAGTAATAATGGGGACGGTGCTTCGCCATTTCATAAATGGTGAAATTCCCACTGTTGTTCACGAACCACATGACACATCACTTAGCACTGTCGTTCTTCTCCATGGGCTTATGGGTTACAAAGATTCGGAAAAATTTCTAGCTATGGCGGAGGCTTTATCAAGCAAAGGTTTTAGAGTAGTTAGGTTTGATCAAGCTGGTTCTGGAGAAAGCCAATCACCTCTCAGACATTCTCTAATATTTTCCCGATTTCGGGATTTAGTGGTCGTTATTGGATGGATAAGAAACGAAATTTTAGCCCCGAGAGAAAAACTCCTTCTCTGGGGATCTAGTTTTGGGGGGTATCTAGCTTATCTTTACGCTTTTCTTTACAGGGACGTAGTTGACAATCTGCCGGAAAAAAATCTGCCCGATACAAATCCTGTGCGAGTCGATGCGTTGATTTCATGGGCTACTCCCTTTGATGTTTCCGATCTGGAAAATTTCCTTCGTAGATCAAAACCTTTTTGTGATTTTCTTAATCCTTCTGATCCCGTCGGATATCCGAAAAATCTTGAAAAAATCGATGTTCTGGTAAAATCCGTACCAGATAGTTGCCCTCCATGTTTGATAATTCACGGTTTGAAGGATGCAATCGTCCCCTGGAACGATGCCGTGCGAATAAAAGACATGACAAGAGGGGACATGGTTTTATTTGATGAAGCCGACCATCGGTTTTCTAATCTGGATGATAGAAACCTTGCTATAAGAGCCAGCCTGAGCTGGATTTTTAGAAGGCTGGGAATACATTAACCTGAAATGATGCTGAAGAATCCAATCCTGTTTGCGGATTGAGATTCTTCAGCATTTTCTATTTGCTTGGTTTAGTAACCTGCTTCTTCCTCAGTTACAGGATGGCTAAACAGCTTATAGACCCACAACTGGTAAGCTATCACTATGGGGATGAAAATTACCACCACAGTCAGCATAATTTTAAGCGTAAGAGGGCTCGAAGCGGCATTATAAATGGTAAGGCTGTAAGCAGCATCCAGACTTGAAGGAAGAAGATTGGGATAGAGGCCAACGATACCGAAAAAGGTTACCCCAACAATTGTAAGAGCCGATGATGCCCAGGCATACCATGGGTGCTCTTTTCGAGTAAAATAGAGAACTCCGGCAATTCCTCCTAATACAGCGAGAGGAATAAGCACTGATGGAACTGCGTAAAGAAGTGGTTTATCAAAATAGTTTGCGTAGAGCGACGTGTTAAACCATGTAGCGATAAGGAATCCCACAGCTACAAGCACGGTGGGGAACCACAATGTTCTGGCATACTTAAAACCTCTTTGTCTTAATTCTCCCTCGGTTTTTACGGCTAACCAAAGGGCTCCGTGTATCATGAAGAGAAACAAAAAGAGGATTCCGCCCAACAGTCCGTAAGGATTTAAAAGATCCACAAGACTGCCTTGAAATATTCCATTACCATCAATGGGTATGCCTTTAAAGATGTTGGCAAAAGCTACACCGAAAAGAATAGCCGGGATGATACTTCCCAGGAATACTCCGACATCCCATAGTTTTTGCCAGGCAGGATCGGATGATTTGCCGCGAAATTCCACACTGATGCCTCTTATTATAAGAGCAAACAGAATGATCATAAGAGGTGTGTAAAGACTGCTAAAGAGCACCGCATAAGCCGTCGGAAAAGCAGCAAAGGTAACTCCTCCGGCAGCGATTAGCCAAACTTCGTTGCCATCCCAGAAAGGGCCGATGGTTTTGTATATAATGTCACGTTCTTTTGGTGTCCTGGTTATAAAAGGGCTCAGGGTGCCAAGCCCTAGATCAAATCCGTCAAGCATAAAATACACCGCCCATAAAAGCCCCCATAGAAAAAACCATATAGAAAGCAGCATCGCTTTCACCTCCCTGTTTATAGAAAAAATCTTCCTCAGTCTGTTACCGCAGGCCCTTCTTTAACAAATTTTACTATGAGCCAGACAGCGATAAGTCCAATGATTGTGTATAGAGTTACTAGACCAGCAAAAGAAAGAAGCACCTGGGTTTTGTCGAGCACAGAGGCGGCTTCGTTTGTTCTTAGGATTCCGTAAACGACCCATGGTTGCCTTCCTACTTCGGTCAATGTCCAACCAGCTTGAGCTGCTATATAGGGTAAGGGAAGGGAAAACAGAAACAGCTTCAACAAACGGGGATGATTTTCAATATTTTTTCTTTTTATCCAGCCGATTAAAGCAAGAACTGGGAAGAGAAATCCCAAGCCTACCATGATTCGGAATGACCAGAAGGTGATGGCAACAGGAGGACGCTCATCTTTGGGGAAGTCCTTCAGTCCTTTTACTGTTGCTTTTGGAGAATGATAGGCTAACATGCTTAGCATACCGGGCATAGCGCCTATTTCCACAAGGTTACGCTCGTTTTTCTCGTCCGGAATTAGGAATAGATACTGTGGAGCATAGTCTCTTGTTTCCCAGAAAGATTCCATGGCGGCGAGCTTTGCGGGCTGATATTTTGCGACTTCGGCTCCGTTCATGTGTCCCTGGATTACTTCCAGGACTGAAAAGATAAGAGCCATGGTGACTCCGAAAGCAAAGGAACGTTTGAAGAAATCTACATGTTGCTTCTTGAGCAAATGATAGGCGCTTATTGCCATTACGAAAAAGCCACTTAAAATGTAAGCACCAGCAAGGGTATGGAATATCTCATGGAGAGCAAAACTCTGGGTTATTAAAGCCCAGAAGTTTTCTAGTTCGGCTCTACCTCCTCGGATGACGTATCCAACCGGATGTTGCATCCAGGCATTTGCCGTAAGGATCCAGAAAGCCGAGATGTTTGATGCTAAAGCCACCAGCCATATACTTACGGCGTGAGCCTTTGGTGAAAGTTTCTTCCATCCTAGAGCCCATACAGCAATAAAAGTAGATTCCAGAAAAAATGCCACTGAAGCTTCAATAGCAAGAAGAGACCCGAAGACATCGCCGACGTATTTGGAGTATTGAGCCCAGTTAGTGCCAAACTGAAATTCAAGTGTTATGCCCGTTACCACACCTACAGCAAAGTTTACCAGAAATATCTTCCCCCAAAATTTAGCCATGTTGCGGTATGTTTCATCCCCAGTTCGGACGTATTTGGTTTCCATGAGCGCAATCAAAATGGATAGTCCAAGGGTAAGGGGGACAAACAAAAAATGAAAATAGGTTGCTGCGGCAAATTGAAGCCGCGACAAAAACACTACGTCCATTTCTCATCCCTTCCTTGATTAGACGGTTTCTTTGATACGTTCTCCGAGTTTACGTCCCAGATCATAGCATTTTTTGAGAGCTTCATGATCGGGGATGTATTGAATGCGGATAGGTTCCTCTATAATCTGTTCCACCTTCATTTCGGAAAGATACTGGAATATGATTTTAGGTGCTTCACCACTCCATCCGTAGGATCCAAAGGCAAAACCGATTTTCCCCACAGGTTTCAAACCTTTCATATAGGTCAGGATGTCGGCAATAGTTGGAAAGAGACCGTTGTTAATGGTGGGAGATCCAACTACAAGTCCTTTGGAGTCCAGGAGTTCTGCCATAATATCGCTTCGGTGGAATACTTTAAGTGACATGGGCATGGTTTCTATGCCTTCGTCAATTAGCCCGTCAGTTATGGCTTTTGCCATTTTCTCTGTGCTGTGCCACATAGTGTCATAGACAACAATGGCTTTTCTCTTAGCTTCCTGGCGGCTCCAGCGGTCATAAGCATCAAGAATTGCGGATACGTTTTTTCTCCAGATAAGACCGTGATCGGGAGCGATCATGTCGATATCAAGATTTAGTTCTTTAACTTTTGCAAGAAGCTTTTGCACTAGAGGCGAATAGAGAAGTAAAATGTTGGCGTAATATTTTGCAGCATGATTCATCAGTTCATCGAAGGGGACTTCGTCGTCAAAGCGAGCGCTTGTTGCCCAGTGCTGTCCAAAGGCATCGCTCGATATAAGAAGCTTATCTTCGGGGATGTAGGTAAACATGCTGTCTGGCCAGTGAAGCATGCGAGTTTCGATAAACTGAAGAGACTTTTTCCCAGTCTTTATTGTGTCTCCAGTTTTAACAACCTCATAGGGAAGGTCTGATCGCTTGAAATGATTGATAAGGGCTTTTTCACCCATTTCCGAGCATATAATCTTTTCAGGCTTAATTGCATCTACAACTTGTGAGAATGAACCTGAATGATCCATTTCCACATGGTTAATTACTAAATAGTCAATCAGACGTGGTTCGATAATTTGTTGAATGTGATGCATTAAATCGCTAAAAAAGGGAGCCTTTACCGTGTCAACGAGAGTGATTTTTTCGTCTTTTATGAGAAAGGCGTTGTAGGTTGTGCCTTTGTAGGTGGAATACCCATGAAAGTCTCGAATATTCCAGTCAATAGCACCTACCCAGAAAACATCGGGTTTTATTTCCACCACTTTCATGTGATTCCTCCCTTTACTTGCTGGTTGATGGTGTTTCTATAGGGCGGAACATTTTCTTGGATGCTCCGCAAATGGGGCATTTCCAGTCTTCTGGAAGATCTTCGAAAGGTGTTCCCTTAGGAATTTTACCTTTGCGATCGCCCCGTGCTGGATCATAAATGTATCCGCAGTTTGTTGTTTGACACTGCCATAATTGCGAACTAACCGTTTATTCCTTTCTAATTAAAAAGCCGGGGGTTAATTTTATCCCCCGGTAGTCATTGATGTGTTATTACCAGTTTTCCCCAAGGAGTTCAAAGTAGGCTTTCGGGTGAGCACAAGCAGGGCATTTGTCGGGAGCGCTTGATCCTTCGTGGATGTAACCACAGTTTCGGCATCGCCATGTAACGGTGGCTTCTCTCTGGAAAACACGACCAGCTTCTATGTTAGCGACAAAATCACGATACCTTTTTTCATGGTACTTTTCAGCCACGGCGATGTTTCTAAAAACAGCAGCAATCTCTGGAAATCCTTCTTCTTCGGCTATTTTTGCAAACTCAGGATACATTTGGGAATGCTCATAAAGCTCACCTGCAGCAGCTGCGAGAAGATTTTCTTTTGTAGACCCTACGACGCCTGCCGGAAATGAAGCTTCGATTTTTACTTCACCGCCTTCCAGGAAACTAAAAAGCCGTTTTGCGTGCTCCTTTTCCTGGTTTGCCGTTTCTTCAAATATTGCCGCTATTTGTTCATAACCTTCCTCTCTAGCTTTGGACGCGAAGTATGTGTAACGGTTTCTAGCTTGAGACTCACCCGCAAAGGCTGTCAAAATATTTTTTTCAGTTCTGGTTCCTTTTAGACTTTTTCCTGCCATTTTTCTTTTCCTCCTTTTGTTTTAGCCGTTGTTGAGACTCCTCTGGTAAAGCTTTGCACTCTGCACAAACTCCTCTAAACTCAACAACCCAATCCTGAATATCAAATCCCCAGGCTTCTTTTACATAAGCCTTGGGATCTAAACTGGGGTCCACCATAATATCTTCTATTTTGCCGCATCTGATACACTGAGCGTGGCAATGTAGGTGAGGATTTCCATCAAAGCGTTTTTGTGTACTTCCCTGAAGAGAAAATTTTCGGATAATGCCTTCGGAAGCCAGCATTTCAAGATTACGGTAAACTGTGGCAAGGCTAATACGTGGCAAACGAGGCTTAATCATTGCATAAAGCTCGTCTGCCGTTGGATGTGATTTTAAATGCTTCATGGTTTCTAGAATTATTTTTCGTTGTATTGTCATCCTCATTTTTTTATCATCTCCTTTGATAGTTCATTTTAGAAGTTAATAATCATTATCAAAGTGTCAACCATTAATTTAAAAAAGCCACTATCATGGAGCAAAAACAAGACATAACAAGCCTCTCATTATTTTTCTGGGTTTTTACTAGATGTCGTGGGTGGCAACTTCTTGTTATTGCTCTTATCTTCGTGACCATATTTTTACGAGTCCTCCCTCTTGAAATGCAAAAGAAAATCGTAAATCTTGCCATTGGCTTAAAATCCATATCTAACCTAATCGTTTACTGCACAATTTACATTACATCCGTTATAGCAGCAGGTCTTCTTAAATACGCAGTAAACGTTATCACGAATTTTGTCGGTCAGAAAATACTTTACGAGATACGAACGGCTCTATTTAACCATATTCTTAAACTCCCCTTGACATTTTTCAGAAAAACTCCCCCGGGAACGGTTATCTCCTTCGTTATCGGAGAACTTGGCAGTGTTGGTGAGTTTCTAGGCGAAGCTATTGCAACGCCTTTTGTGAACATTCTCAGTCTGGTAGCTTTTGCTGGATACATGTTTTACCTTAATCCTGTTCTCGCATTGGTGAGCTTATGTGTATATCCTTTTCAGGTGATCGTTGTCCCCCTGCTTCAAAACAAATTTAATAAACTGAACCAGGAACGGATGAACATTACCAAGAGTGCCAGTAATTTTGTCGGCGAAGTTGTCTCAGGGATACACGAAGTTCATTGTAACGCATCCTACGACATGGAAAGTGGAAAATTCCAAATTTTTGCCAAATTACTGTTTGATCTTCGCTATCGTATGGCAAGAATCAAGTTTTTAATTAAATGGGCGAATAATTTCTTTCAGAATCTCGGTCCATTTATCCTTTTTTTGCTCGGCGGTTATTTGAGCATAAAAGGAAGGCTTGATCTGGGAGCTCTTGTTGCATTTCTTTCTACCTATGAAAAACTTTCGGATCCTTGGAAGGAATTGACTGAATACTACCAAAGCTATCAGGACGCTCGGGTTCGGTATAAGAAAATCATGGAAACCTTTTCGTATCCTCATGACTTCAAGCATATTCCTTCAGATAGGCCTGTTTACGCGCTTTCTGGTAATATTGAGACGGAAAATGTGAGTTTTATCGTGGATCAATCCATACGAGTACTGGATTCTGTTTCTCTAAAGGTTAAGCCTAACGAGAGAATAGCCATTGTGGGGTTTTCAGGAAGTGGTAAGAGCACTCTCATTATGCTTCTTGCTCAGCTTTATGATTACAATGAGGGGCGAATACTTATAGACGGTAAGGAGTTAAGAGAGCTGACCAAAGCCGACATTAGCCTTAACATCGGTTATGTGTCTCAAACACCCTTCGTATTCAGCGGAACTATTCGAGAAAACCTTCTGTATGCTTGTGACGCTGTAAAAAACATTCGTTCGATGGTGGATTTTGAAAAAGAGATGATTGCATGCAAAGCTCCGTATCCAGATTATTCAGATCTGATGGAAGTCATTGAGCAGGTTGGGTTGGGAGAAGATGTTCTAATGTTTGGGCTTAATTCAAAGCTTCAGAGGAATGAAAAAGATCTCGCTGATCTCGTGCTGGCGATGCGCAAGCATTTTATGGAAAAAGCAGATGCTGAAATGGTGTCTTGTATCGAGTTTTTCGACTATAAAGGATTCATGACTTATCAGTCTCTTGGTATAAATCTCGTTGGTGGTTTTAGTCTGACCGCTGATCCCGAAGAAAAACTTATTATGGCTAATCCTGGAATACTGGATATTCTTGAACGCTTGGGACTTCTGGTTCCTCTTGCGATGGTCGGTCAGACTATCGTTAGAGCCACCATCGACATATTCAGTCAGGATATAAAAGATGACTTCTTTGCCAGAATAACTCCGCTTTCTCCAGAAGAATTGCCACGATACCGGTATCTTGGGGAGACTCGTAGAAGTATTCGTGAGTTAGAGAAAGGAGAGCTTTCGAAACTCATTGAGCTGGCTCTTCGCTATGTGCCTGCTTTTCATACCATTATCTCCGTTCCTACATCTTTTACCGATTATGTCGTAAGATGCCGAAGTCTTTTCAGAGAATCTCTGGATGAGTCTTTACGTCAGCATTTTTGCTTCATAAATCCAGAGAAATTTTGCTGGAGGCATTCGGTTTTCCAGAATATCATTTTTGGAAGTATTCGAGCAGAAATAGCTCACGCTGAAGAAACGGTTAGAACAGCGGTCATTAAAACCATCGAAGATTTAGGGATGAAAAATCTGATCGTAATTAAAGGTTTGGATTACCATGTTGGCACTCAAGGTAGCCTACTTTCCGGAGGCCAGAAGCAAAAACTTTGTCTTGCGAGAGTCCTTCTTAAAAAACCATCGATTCTCATACTGGATGAGATAACTTCTGGTTTGGACAATAAATCACAGGCAAAGGTTCAGGAACTTATTAAAAATCATCTGGCGGGTAAATGCACGGTGTTCTCCGTTATTCACCGTTTGGAAACGGTTAAGGATTATGACCGAATCATAGTTATGAGAGCTGGGAAGATAGTCGAAGCAGGCACTTATGAGGAATTAATTGCGAAGAAAGGGTATTTCTATGATTTACTCCGAGGATTTTGAAAAATTTATGACTGCGGCCTGTTCCTGTGGGCTGAATGAAAAGATTAGTTTATTGAGGCGAGTTCCAGCCTTTGGATCGGTTCCTATCGATCAGTTGAAGGTTTTGGCATCTTTATGTCCATGCAAAACATATCAGGGAGGTGAGTTTGTCTTCCGTCAAGGCACTTACGATACAAATGGTTATATCCTGAAGATTGGCCGAATAAGAATGATACGGCATTATAAAGATCGTTCTTTTATTGTTAAAGAACTGGAAGTTGATGAATTTTTCGGAGGACTTGCTCTTCTTGCTGATATCAAAAGGCTTTTTTCCGCCTATGCAGTCGAAACTTCTACATGTCTAGTAGTTCCAAGAGATGTGTTTAAAAAGTTCGTTATCCAATTTCCAGAGGTATCTTTGCGAATGCTTGAGATTATGGTAAAACGTATAGCCGCTATGGAAGATCGGTTTATGGAACTATATGTAGAGGAGATAAAAGGCGGTGAAATGCTTTATTGATGAGCTTGCTCGCAAGGCTCTTGAGTTTGCATCAAGGTATGAGCAACCCAACTTTTATATTCGGTTCCACGCTGAAGTTGCCAGATCTAAACATCTTTATTTCACTAACCCTATTGTGACACTTTTAAGGGAATCCATAGCTGAAAGACTTTCTCAGTGTGAGCGCCTTGGGCATGGGCTTTACCATAGCAGTCGAGTAGCTTGGGACTGTGCGGCTCTGCTCGATATAGAGCTTAAACAAAGCGGAAGCATCGTTGATCAGCGGGAGCGAATTCTAGTGTTGGGGCTTGTTGCGGGGCTTCTTCATGATATAGCTCGATGTGAGCCGAACCACGCCGAAGCAGGGGCTAGGGAAGCCGCAAAGATACTGAGAAATTTCCCTTTTACCGAGGAGGAGATAAGCTTTATCTGTCGAGCCATTCGGAATCATGAAGCCTTCATTCGTCCTGTACCGTCTCTAGACCCAATAGGACAGCTTTTGAGTGACTGTCTTTACGATGCCGATAAATTTCGCTGGGGAGCCGATAATTTTACTCATACCCTGTGGCGTATGATAGACCATCAGAGTCTTTCTCCTCAGGCTTTAATCGAGCGGTTTCCCTGGGGCATTGACGGCATTAGAAAGATTGCCCAAACTTTTCGCACACCCACAGGACGTCAGTTTGGTCCGGACATTATAGAAAACGGTATAGCCATAGGAAAAGATATCTACCAATATCTGCTTAAACATTATAGTCACCCAACGGCTCTACCATGACTCGTTGTTAAATAGTGAGGATTCAAAAGGGGTTAATTGTATGAATTTGTTGAATGATACCATTACGGCTATTCCTGGTATTCGAGTTGGACATGCTCATTTGAAAGATGGACTTCCTTCTGGGTGCACGGTAGTGCTTGTGCCTCCTGAAGGGGTTCCAGCAGGAGTTGATATTCGTGGAGGAGCCCCTGGAACTTATGGAACCGACTCACTTGCACCTGTTAACCTGGTTGATCGAGTCCATGGCATTTTCTTCAGCGGAGGAAGTGCCTTTGGACTCGCTGTAGGGGATGGTGTTCGGCGGTTTCTTGCCGAGCAGAACATCGGCTTTGAAACCGGCTATGCTAGAGTTCCCATTGTGGCTGGTGCTATTGTCTTTGATCTGGGAGTTAACAAATCAGGCGTTTATCCCGATGCTCAACTCGGATGGGAAGCCTGCAGAAGAGCTACAAGCGATCCCTGCAAAGAAGGAAATGTTGGTGCAGGCTTAGGTGCTACGGTGGGAAAGCTTTATGGGGTTGCTCAGGGTATGAAAGGCGGATTGGGGAGCTTTTGCATAAGCACAGATTATGGGCTTTTAGTGGGAGCTCTTGTAGTGGTCAACGCTTTTGGGGATATTTGGGATCCCTGGAGTGGGTGTTTTGTTGCAGGATGCAGGAAAAAACCTGAAAGTCTGGAGTTGGTTCGCGCAGATCGAGTGCTTAGGATGGTGCCTCGGCTGAGAGGTTTTCCTCAGGGACAAAACACGGTTGTTGGGGTCGTAGCAACCAATGCCTATCTTAATAAAACCCAGCTTACTAAGGTTGCTCAAATGGCTCACGACGGCTTAGCCAGAACTATCATTCCGGCTCATACTCAATATGATGGAGATACGATTTTTGCCATAAGTTGCGGCGATATGAGTAATGTAGAAACTTCTGTCGTTGGTGCTCTGGCCGCAGAAGCTGTGGCTCATGCGGTAATTCGTGCTGTTAAAAAGGCAAAAAAACTACCGGGTTTACCGGCAGCGGAAGATATTACACGGTAATGGATATAGCCGTATAATCAGGAGCTTGTTTTGTATTAGCTTTGCTAAAACCTGAATAAGTTTCCTTTCCTCTCTTTTTAAGGAGTTCCATCTGAGCTTTTGTTAGCTCCATCTGAGCTCTTGCAGCTACTTGGTAGTCCTGCCCTGATGGTTGAGCCGGTGCCAGTGCAGCTCTAATAACCGTTTCCATTTTTTGTATTGTGGCAGAGGGGTTATTTGGAATGGGTGATGCATCGATGGAAACTTCTCCACCAACAATGTAGAATTTTCCATCAGGACCTCGTTCATACTGGTATGTTGGGCCACCTCTTACGTAAGAACCTCCTGCCGCAAGGTGAGCTTGCTCATGAGCTATAACTTCTCTCTCCCGTTGCTTAAGTTTCTCTACTTGTTGTCGTTCTTGTTCGGTGAGTTTGTCTTGATCTGATCTTCTCGTAACATGCTGATCTTCGGTGGAATCTTTTAAACTTGGAGAAGCACGAACTTTCCCTTCGTCCTTTCCCTTTTGATCTTTTCCGCTTAAGTAACGGGAAGAACTTATGTTACCTACATCCCACGTGACATGAGGAAAGGCTGTTATGTTAATTGATACCAAACTCATCCTAGACCTCGAAGATTATTGACAATATAAATTTTACCCTTTCGGATAATTTTTCAAGATTTTTGTGACTTTGCCGTATTTCTAAAAATACCCTTAGCCATTTCGGTTAAAATAACTTTTTGTGTTTGTCGTGATAGCAGTTTGACGACAGGGGTTATCTTTGATAGCATAGTTCCTGCTTGAGAAGGTTAACACAAGAAGGGTGGAGTTTCATTTGGGATGTTACCGAAAGAGAAAAAGATGGAATTTCCTACCGATAAGGAAGTCCATCCTCATATTTAGAGAATAAGGATGAAAAGTGCTGTTATGAATGGCAATAAACTGGTTTTGTCACAGGAAGCATCCTCGATAGAAGAGGAACGCAAGAAGCGGATACTGGAAAGTGTTTATCCCGATTTATTACGCATAGAGCAGGAACTAAAAAAGCAAACTTTCGGTCCTATTCCGCTTGTAAACACTATAAGTCGCTATATTATTGATAGTGGCGGGAAGCGACTCAGGCCACTTTTAATGGTTCTGAGTGCAAGACTGTGTGGTTACAAGGGTGATCGGGATGCTAGGCTGTCTGTTGCCTTCGAGTTTCTTCATGTGGCAACACTTCTTCATGATGATGTGATTGATGGAGCCGAAATAAGAAGAAATCGTCCAGCGGCGAACACTCTCTGGGGTAATCAAGCCGTGGTGTTGGTCGGTGACTTCCTTTACTCCAAAGCTCTCATGCTGGCAATTGAATATGACGATATGCGCATCATGCAGTCTCTGGCTGAAGCGGCTAACCTCATGTCTGAAGGAGAAATCATGCAACTGCTTCACCTTGGGAAAATAGACATAGGTGAGGCGGAGTATTTTGAAGTTATCAGAAGGAAAACTGCTGCCTTGATGAGTTCGGCCTGTAAGGTTGGGGCGATCCTGGGTGGAGCCTCTGAGGATCAAATAAAAAGAATGGCAGATTACGGTTACCATCTAGGTGTTGCTTTCCAGCTTATTGACGATCTCCTGGATTATACCGGTACGTCTCAAGAACTAGGAAAACCAGTTGGGAGAGATTTTGCCGAACGTAAAGCTACTCTGCCTCTTATCCACGCCTTTGATAAATCTAGTGAAGAAGAGCGAACATGGATAAAAAACCTCTTCAGTAAAGATGACGCTGACCCGCAGGTTTTTCAAAAAGTTAGAGAGTGGGTTAGGAAACGAGGCGGCTTGGAATATACCGAACTGGCGGCACGTAAACATGTGATGAAAGCTGTTGATGCTCTTTCTGCCTTTCCTCCAGGACACTGGAAAGACGTTCTTTTAGATATTGCTGAATACACGCTCTATCGGCGTTTTTGATAAACGGGAAAAATTCTTAGATACAATATTGATGGATACGTTGCTTTTAAGTTGTCCTGGCAGTAAAGCTCTTGTTACGATGTTGGAGAATATTACGTGTATCCGGTATTTTTGAAGCTAGAAGGCATAAAATGTCTTGTGGTTGGAGGCGGGCAGGTAGGGGAACGAAAAGCCAGAAGGCTTGTTGAAGAAAAAGCCAAAGTATATCTTATTTCCCGTGAAATCTCACGATGGTTTTCCGACGCGATAAACTCTGGCTATGTCATGTGGATAGCTAAAGAGTATCATCCCAGGTTTTTGAACGATGTTTCCATTGTTTTTGCAGCTACTGACGATAAGGATTTAAACAGTCTTATTGTTCGTGATGCTTTAAATCTTGGCTTGTGGTGTAACAGTGCCACCAGCCCTCAGGAGGGCAATCTTGCTCTTCCTGCGGTATTTCAAAAAGGTAAGCTAACCGTTGCTGTAAGCACAGGAGGTGCAAGTCCGGCTTTGGCAAGTCTTATACGGGACGAAATAGAAAGACACTTTCAGTATGACTGGGAAGATTTGCTTGAGTTTATGGATGAGTTAAGAAAAACAATACAAGCCCTGGATAATCAATGTTCTGAAAGGAATCAGACGCTTTTTAGAAGAATAGCTTCCTTGGTGTTTCAGGGTTTTAAAAGCGGAACCGAACTAAATATGGTTAAAGAACATGTCGAAATTCTTCTTTCCCAGGAACTTTCTGACGAGGAACTTGCTCAGGTTAAACAGGTGCTGGACCAATGTTAGCATTTTTGTCGTTTATAGCTTTACTTTGTTACTCTGTTGCAATGATTGGATATTTTATAGGTGCTTACTTCGGTCGGTCCCGTTTTCGTACCTCTCCTGGTACAAGTAGTCTGGGGGATTTTCACCCCGAGTGTCAGCGAGGGGTCTCTTTGGGTATTCCTCGGCACTTCGTGCCTCGGAATGAAAAGAAAGACTATGCTGCATGGTGGTTTGTCCTTCTGGGTGCCGTATTTCATTTAGCAGGACTTGTGGTGTCTTTTCTTTTTCCATCCGTTGCTGGAATTTTTTCTATTCATAGGCAAGCTCTAATG
>Ga0197142_1002766_pt1 | contig 15089 bp, 13 predicted proteins | sample GBS60_MetaG_FD_148614 | JGI IMG/M metagenome (GOLD analysis project Ga0197142, IMG submission 148614) | Sediment microbial communities from Great Boiling Springs, Gerlach, Nevada, United States - GBS 60_MetaG | ecosystem: Environmental > Aquatic > Thermal springs > Hot (42-90C) > Sediment... | reverse complement strand
AGCAAAAGCAAAAGTGTAGGTCAGGCTTGTCCAGGCGCTGGTGTTGCCGTCTAGCCTTTTGCCGAAGAGGCTGAACGCCCCGTAGGCGATTGCACCGGCCAATGCGATGAGCAAACCCGTCAGGCTCACGCTCATCGCACTGGGGCGGTCGAGGCGGGCGATAAGCAGCGTGCCCACCAGCGCCAGCACCATTGCCGTAACCTTGCGCCACGTCAGCGCCTCACGCCACAGCAACCAAGCCATCACGCTGACAAAGATAGGCGCGTTGGCCTGCACCACCGTCGCCACCGAGACCCCGATGGTGGTCACTGAAGTGTTCCAGAAGATGTGAAAGAGGCCCACGCAGCCGCCCATCGCGGCTAGCCACAGCAGATCGCGCCGCTGCACACGGAGGAGGTCGGGGCGCACCAAGCGCAGGCTCAGTGCCAGCAGGATGAAGGTAGCAAGATCGCGCCAGAAAGCCAGCGCCACCGGCGTCAGCGGACTATGATCCACGATGAGGTTGATCAAGACGCCGGAGAACGACCAGCACGCTGTTGCTGCCACGACTGTCAGCAGTCCCTTGAGGTGTGTAGGTGGGGATTGACCCATAGAGGCTCGCTAGGATGATGCGGGCTCGGAATCACAAAGCGGGGATGGATGGGAGTCGAACCCACCGAGGCTTGCTCCGCAACCCTCCAACGGTTTTGAAGACCGCGCGGCCCACCGGGACCGAACCACCCCCAGCCTCTGCGCTAAAGCATAGCCCGCCCTCGACGGATCGTCAACCCTTCGGAGCCTCGTCCCTGCCTCAACTTCACCTCTTAACTCCCTCTTCACTTGGAGAGAGGAGTGCTGCACCACGTGGCGGGGGATGAGCATCACCCCGTGAGTTCCGCCTGTGGGCTACATACGGTATAATGGTAGGGCCTTCAGCGGGGAAAGGAGTCAAGGGCGGCAGCCGCCCGCGGCATGAGCCAACTGATCAGCGCCTCCGATTTCGCCACGCTTCTTGCGTGCGACCGCAGGGTGTACCTCAACCATCACGGCGACCCCGTCCTGCGCCTTGCGCCTTCCGCCTATGACGAGTGGCTCATGCAGCGGGGGCAAGCCTTTGAGAAGCAGATCACAAGTGGGTTGGACTTCGTCACCCCGCTCTACCTTCCTACCGACCTTCAGCAGGGCTTCCGTCTCACGCTGGACTTTATGCGCAACGGCGTGCCGCTCATCTATCAGGGCGTGCTGCTGGCCGATGACCTTGTCGGCATCCCGGACCTGCTGGAGCGCGTAGAAGGAGCCTCGGCGCTGGGTAGCTACCACTATCAACCGCTGGACATCAAGCTGGCGAGTGAGGCCCGCCCTGAGCACCGCCTGCAGATGATGGCCTACATTGCCCTGCTGGAAGCCATACAAGGCGTGCGCCCAAGAGGGCGCTTGATCCTGCGCCTGCCGCCTGCCGAGCGCGGCGGCGAACGGCTGTATCACGAGGAAACGGTCATCTTTGATGAAGCGCTGTTCGCCGAGAAGCTGGCCGAGCTACGCGCCCTTGCAGCGGGGGATGAGCCGCAGCCCTTTATCTCCTCGGAATGCGCCTCCTGCCCCTGGCGCGGGGTATGCCTGCCCCTCGCCGAGCAGAACCGCGATGCCTCGCTCATCCCCGGCCTGCGGCGTGAGGTGTGGAAGAGCCTCCACGCTCGCGGCTTGGGGAGTCTGCCTGCTCTTGCCGCCGCCAGCGCCGAAGAGATCGTCTCCATCAGAGGCATGGGTGAGAAGAGCGCCATGCAGATCATCCAGCAGGCGCGTGCGCTTACCGAGCAGCGCCTGATCCCCCTTGCTCCGCCTCGTCTGCCGCCGCCTGCGGATGGGGAGGTCTTCTTCGATGTGGAGAGCGTGCCGCTGGAGGGCTTCACCTACCTACTGGGCACGCTGGTGCGGCGCGGCGGTGATTACCATTATGAGTGCGATGTGGCACGCTCCCCGCAGGATGAGGGCGTTATGTGGCAGGGCTTCCTGCGGCGCATGGATGGGCATCAGGGGGCGATTTACCACTACGGTGCTTTTGAGCGCACGACGATCAACGGGCTGATGGCCCGCTACGGCGTGGATGCGCGGGCGCAGGCGTTGTTGGGGCGCATGGTGGATATCAGCAAGGTGCTCAAGGCCAGCGCCGTCCTCCCGTTGAGGGGCTACTCGCTGAAGGACGTGGCTCCTTGGTTGGGATTTACATGGTCAGAGGAGATGCAGTCGGCGGGCGACTCAATGGTGGAATACATCCGCTGGCTGGAGACAGGCGACGAGCAACATCTCGAGCGTATCCTGCACTACAACGAGGAAGACCTACGCGCTACGCTGATGGTGCGCAATTGGCTGCTGGCGCTGGCAGGATCGACCGAGGAGGGGTCCTCCAGCTGCACGGAACGTTGACGACTCGCACTTCCACAACGGAGGCTCTATGCGCAAAGAGGTCATTCTGATCACCGGGGCGGCGGGCGAGATGGGCCAGGCGCTGATCGAGCACTTCGCCCATCAGGGTATCCACAACATCTTGGCCCTTGATGTCAAGCCGCTCCCCAAACCGCTGCGGGCGCAGGTTGAGGTGGCCATCATGGGCGATATTCTGGACGAGGCGCTCTTTGGGCGGCTGGTGGCGGAGTATGCCATCCCCGTCATCTACCATCTTGCTGCGTTGCTCTCCACACGCGCCGAGTTCACGCCGGAGGCTGCCCACCGCGTCAATGTGGACGGCACGTTGCAGTTACTCAAGTTGGCCGTCGATCAGGCAAGCTGGCTGGGGCATCCCGTCAAGTTTCTCTTCCCCAGTTCCGTTGCCGTCTACGGCATTCCCGATCTGGAGACCAAAGCCCGCGTGGGCGCAGTGAAAGAACACGAGTGGCTGGAACCCACCACCATGTATGGCTGCAATAAGCTATACGGTGAGCATCTGGGGCGCTACTATGCCCGCCACTATCGGCAGCTGGCCGCCGAGCCGCAGCGTGGGCGGGTGGACTTCCGCGCTATCCGCTTTCCGGGGCTGATCAGCGCCTTTACCACACCCACAGGCGGGACGAGCGATTACGGTCCTGAGATGCTGCACGCCGCTGCGCAGGGCAAACCTTATGCCTGCTTCGTGCGGCCCGATACCCGTATGCCCTTCATGGCTATGCCCGACGCTATCAAGGCGCTGCTGCAACTGGGGCAGGCCCCCGCCGAGAAGCTGACTTCCCACGTGTACAATGTCACCAGTTTCAACCCCTCGGCGGAGGAGATTTACGAGATAGTGCACAGGGCATTCCCCGATGCACAGATCACTTTCCGGCCCGACCTTAAACGGCAGGCGATTGTGGACAGCTGGCCTGTGGATCAGGACGATAGCCGCGCCCGCCGCGACTGGGGCTGGCAGCCCGACTACGACATGCAGCGTGCTTTTGAGGAGTACCTGATTCCCAACATTAAGGCACGCTACATGCAGGCGGTGTAGCGGTGGGATAAGATCAGGAACGCTTATCTCGCCCGCGCTCACCCCTCCTAGCCACGGCTGGGAGGGGTGAGCGCAAGGCGCAATCTTGTTGTGAGGGGGAGTGCGATGAGCAAGCCGAGCGTCCTTTCAGGGGCGCTGGTCGGCGGGATGCTGGCTGCCCCGCTGACAGCGCTCTTTTTCCTCGCCGATCGGCTGGCTGGCCTGCCGCTGGCGCCCTATGACGTGCTGGACTGGATGGCACGCACCCTGCCCGGCGGCGTGATCCGCTTTGGCATTGACGTCATAGTCGCCGCGTTGACGCTGCTGGGCTTAAGCGTGCGCGAGGGGGCCAAAACCGCCGAGCAGATCATGGCCGTCGGTGGGCTGGTTGTCACAGCGGCGGGCGTCGGTGCGGCGTTGTTCGCCATCCTGCGGACAGGGCAAGGGCGCAGCGCCATCGTGGGCGGCGCGGCGGGAGGGCTGGTCTTCGGCACACTGACGGCGTTGATCGGCCTCTCCGTCAACCGCATGGCCGGCACAGGGCCACTCCTCGGCGCGATGTGGGTGATCGGCCTCTTCGTCGTGTGGGGTGCGGCATGTGGATGGGCCTATCGGCGGCTGATCGGTGCCCCGGCATTCCCCACCTCCATCAAGGCCGCTGAGGCGCTCTCGGTGCAGGCGCTGGACCGCCGCCGCTTCCTCATCCGGATGGGGGGCGGGGTGGCGGCGATCACCGTCATCGGCGCAGGGGTGGCAGCTGCTCTCGCCACGCGCCGTGAAGAGGAAGTTGGCGCAACAGCCTCCTCCCCTGCTGACATCGCCGAGTTCCCTGTTGAGCTGCCCAATGTCAGCGATCCACTGATCCCCGCCCCGGGTACGCGCGCGGAGTACACCCCGCTGGAGGAGCATTACCGCATTGACATCAACGCCCGCCCACCGATGATTGACGGCGAGACGTGGCGGCTGATCGTCAGGGGGATGGTGGAGCGCCCCCTTAGCCTCTCGCTGGAGGAGATCGCCGGTCGCTATACGCCCATCCACCGCTTTGTGACACTCTCCTGCATCTCCAACGAGATTGCGGGCGATCTGATCTCCACCACGCTGTGGACGGGGGCAAGCCTTCAGGAGGTGCTGGCCGATGCGGGCGTGCAAAGCGGTGCCCGCTATCTCACCATCCGCTCGGCGGATGGCTTCCACGAAGCGCTGGCGCTGGAGACGGTGCGCAACGACGGGCGCATCATGCTCACTTACCGCTGGGACGGGCGACTGCTTCCGGCGCGGCATGGCTTCCCGCTGCGTCTGTACATCCCTGACCGCTACGGCATGAAGCAGCCCAAGTGGATCACTGAGCTAATCGTGACGGACGAGTACGAGCCGGGCTATTGGGTAGTGCGCAACTGGGATGAGACGGCGCGGGTGCAGGCCACCTCGGTGATCGACACGGTGGCTGTAGAGGCTGCTTATGAGCGGGAAGGGCAGACCCTCATCCCCATCGGCGGGATAGCCTATGCAGGTGCGCGGGGCATCTCCCGCGTGGAGGTCAGCGTGGACGAGGGAGCATGGGTCGCCGCGACGCTGCGCACCCCGCTCTCCAACACCACGTGGGTCATCTGGCGCTACGACTGGCCGTTTGAGGCTGGAGATCACATCTTCAGCGTGCGCTGTTATGAGGGCGACGGCACGCCGCAGATCGAGCGCCGCGCCCCCACTTTCCCCAGCGGTGCCACTGGTCTGCACCGCCTCGAACGGCGGCTGTAAAAGGTCTACGCCCTGAGCGTAAGCCGTGTAAAAACTGGGTGACCGTCTTTTGCCCCAACACCGGACAGGGGGCTTAAGCCCTGCGTCCGGTAGAGCCTTGGTCAAGATCAGGCCCCCTTGCTAGGTAAAAGGATGGATTTCTGGCCCTCGGCCAAATACTGTATACTGGATGTGCATCCCCGTAGCACCAGAAAGGAGTCGGCATGGAAGTCCAGACCACTGCCTATCCGATTGAAATCCTCACTGCTTCCTACCAGATCATGGGTGAGTTCACCCCGCGCGGTAATCCGGCGTTGTTCCTGAACGATCCGCAGGTCGCTTCTTTCCGCCTTGAAAAGGGGACGCTCGTCCCGCTGATGCCCGGCGCGCGCATCGGCGAGATGGCGGTCGGCTCGCTGTATGTCCCCCGCGATGAAGTGCAGATTGTGGTGATCGGCAATCTGGACGCACAGGGGGCGGCGCTCCTGCCGCGCCCGCTGAAACTGGTCTGCTTTACCGACACCTATGCCGTGCGGGCTACCTTCCACACGGGCCAAGAGACGCGGATCGAAGATGTGGTCGCCACAAGCGGCCTGTTCCTGCCCGCTACCGATGCGGAGATCTTCGCCCTACGCCCGCTGATGGCTGACATCGGCGGCGAGGCCCCGCTGATCTTTATCCATAAGAAAGCCATCAAGGCCTTTTACGAGCCGACGGAGTAAATCAGGATGCAGGGTCTGCGCATCGTCGTGACCAACTACACGGTAGACATTCTTACCGCTCATTACCGCGTCTACGGCATATTGCGCACACGCGGCGATCCGACCGTCTTCCTCAATGATGAGACGGTCGGCTCGCTGACCGTGTACGATGCCGTCCTCACGCCGTTGCGGGCCGATGTGCGCATTGAGCCTATGGCGGTGGACGTGCTGCACATCCCCAAGACGGAACCGCAGGTCATCACGTTGGGCGACTTCAAGCCGCAGATTCTCCCCCTGCCCAAGTCAGTGCGCATGGTCTGCATCACCGATACCTACGTGCTGCGCGGCAACATCCATATGGCCCCTGACACCCTGCCCCAAGACGCTTTCTACGTCCACCGTGGGCCGTTTTTCTACGTCACCAAACTGGACATTATGTCGCTGTATCCGCTGGGCATTCAGGTAAACGCTCACTCCGAACTGGGCTATATTCGGGGATCGGCAGTGCGCGCCTTCTACGAGCCGCGCGGAGAAGAAGCGCAGGGATGAAACCATCCTGCCGAGGGGAAGCGGATGAGTGTCATCTGAGAGCGGGAAGTTTGCCACTGTTGGCGGATGGAGAATGGGCGTATGTTCGTGATGTGTCAAGCACATCATACGCCTGTATCCAGAGCACTGCGCTGTGCGGCTGATGGGAGCCAGTCGGACAGCACCGGACGCCTAAGCAGGACGCTCTTCCTACAGGACACCAATACTCCTGTTGCTTTCCTTCCCCCACGATAATCGCTTTGCAGATCACTATGCAGCAAGGAGAGATGCCGATTATGACCGTGACCGAAAAGCCGAGGGCCAAACCCTCCGGCAAGGCAGGGAGCGCCGAGCAAGCGCGGGTCACGCCCGAGGAGCTGCTCGCCAAAGCCAAGAAGCCTGCTGCCGACGCCATGCGTCTGCACCCCTACTATCGGGGCAAGATTCAGACGGCGCTGCGGGCGCGGGTGGATGACTTTGAGGACTTCGCCATTTGGTACACGCCCGGCGTGGCGGCCCCTTGTCGTGCCATCGCCGAGAACCCTGAGCTGGTCTACGAGCACACCAGCAAGTGGAACACCGTCGCTGTGATCTCGGACGGCACACGCGTGCTGGGGCTGGGGGACATCGGCCCCAAGGCAGGCTTACCGGTGATGGAGGGCAAGGCGCTGCTGTTCAAGTACTTGGGCGGAGTGGACGCCGTGCCCATCATGCTGGACACGAAGGACCCCGACAAGATTATTGAAGCCGTGCTGATGCTGCAACCAGCCTTCGGTGGGGTCAATCTAGAGGATATCAGTCAGCCTAAGTGCTTCCGCATTCTGGACACGCTGCGCGAGAAGGCCGAGATTCCGGTATGGCATGACGATCAGCAGGGTACTGCCGCCGTGACATTGGCCGCACTGATCAACGCGCTGAAGGTGGTGGGCAAGAAGATCGAAGATGTGCGCATCGCCTTTATCGGTGCGGGGGCGGCGGGCGTGGCCTGCGCACGCCTCATCTTCGCCTATGGCGCCGATCCCGCTAACTGCCTAATGGTGGATGTGGACGGCATCCTCGGCAAGTTCCGCGAGGACTACTATCGACGGCGTGCCGAATTCGTCGCCCAGTGGCGGCTGTGCCAGATCACCAACCGCGAGGAGATTCGCGGGCACATCCCCGAGGCGATGAAGGGTGCGGATGTGGTGATCGCGCTCTCCAAGCCCGGCCCGGGGACCATCCTGCCGGAGTGGGTGAAAACAATGGCCAAGGACCCCATCATCTTCGCCATGGCCAACCCCATTCCCGAGATTTGGCCCTGGGAGGCGAAAGAAGCCGGCGCGGCGGTGGTCGCTACGGGCCGCAGCGACTTCCCCAATCAGGTCAACAACTCATTGGGCTTCCCGGCTATCTTTCGTGGTACACTAGACGTGCGGGCACGCACCATCAGCGATGAGATGGCTATCGCCGCTGCCGAGGCGATGGCGCAGATGGCCGAGGAGAAGGGCCTCAGCGAGGAGTACATCCTGCCGCGTATGGACGAGTGGGAGGTCTTCCCCCGGCAGGCGGCGGCGGTGGCTGTGAAGGCCGTCGAGCAGGGTTTGGCCCGCTTGCCTACCACCTACGAGGAGGAGCTGGAGCGTGCCACGCAGATCATCCGCGCCGCGCATGAGATGACGGAAGTGCTGCAACGCGAGGGCTTCATCCCTCCCAAACCGAAGGAAGAGGAGTAGGGCCACATGCATGACCTGATTGTGCTGGGCGGCGGCCCGGCCGGGCTGACCGCCACCATGTACGCCATTCAAAAACGTCTTGATGTGCTCCTCGTCACCCGCGACTTGGGCGGCAAGACCAACCTGCATCTGCAGCTGCCGTTTGTCGAGCGGCACATGGTGATTAACGGCGATGAGGTCATTAACCGCTTCACCCGCGAGATTGAGTACCTTGACTTCGTGCTCAAGATGGACAATGCCGAGCGCGTGGAGCCGATAGAAGGCGGTTATCGCGTTTACCTTTCCAGCGGCGGGACAGAGGAGGCCCGCGCCCTGATTGTGGCGACGGGTGCTAAAGGGCAGCTGCTGAACGTCCCCGGTGAGCGCGAGTTCATGATGCGCGGGCTGTGCTACAGCGCCGTCAGCTACGCTCAGCTCTTTATCGACCGCACGGCAGCGGTGGTAGGCTGCGGCGACCTTGCCTTGCGTGCCACCGCCGAACTGGCGCGGGTAGCGCGTCATGTAACGCTCATCGCGGAGGAGTGTGAGCTACCCGATGCGCCTTTGACGCGCAAGCTGCGCACTATGCCCCACGTGGAGTTCCTAATGGGCTACCGCGTCAAAGAGGTCAAGGGTGATGTCTATGCCCGCAGTGTTGTGGTCTCCGGCGCCGATGTCGACCGCGAGATCGAGGCGGATGCCATTTTTGTGGAGCTAGACCTCATCCCGCGCTCACAGGTGGTGGCGCATTTGGTGGAATTGGATGAGAAGGGGCGCATCAAGGTTAATGCCCGCAATGAGACCAGCCGGCCGGGCATCTTTGCTGCCGGCGACGTGACCGATAGCTACGCCGAGCAGGTGTTGATTGCCATCGGTGAAGGGGCCAAGGCGGCGTTAAGCGCCTATGAGTATCTGCTGGAATTAGAGGCAGAGGAAGCAGTTAGCCGTTAGCACCCTGCTGCAAGAGGCGCTTTCTGGACATCATCCCCAACCCCCTCTCCGTTGCTTCGCTTATGGGAGAGGGATGGCAGCGCGTAGGCTCGACGGGGTGAGGTCGTGAGGCGCACACTTTCATTGGCAACCCTGTTGGCAGCAGGGTCGCACAGGAAGGCATAGGCAGGCCGGGGATGCAAGTCCCCGGCTTTTCGCTTCCCCCAGCGACGATTTGGCTTATAATGGAGAGAGATGAGCCTTGGATGTTCATGGGCATAGGGAGACCTCATGGCAATACCAGACTTTCAAACGATCATGCTGCCACTGCTCTGGGTAACCAGCGATGGACAAGAGCACTCCTTACAAGAGCTTGTGGAAAGACTCGCTGAGGAGTTCAACCTGACAGAGGATGAATTGGGGCGTCTCCTCCCCAGCGGTAGGCAAACAACGTTCAGCAATCGTGTTGGGTGGGCAAAGACTTATTTGGCAAAGGCGGGGCTGTTGGAAATAACTCGCCGCTCATACTGTCGGATAACTGAGCGGGGGATAGAGGTGCTTAGGAGTAACCCACCCAAAATAGACGTGAGGTATTTAGAGCAATTTCCGGAGTTTTTAGAATTCCGGCGGAGCGAAAGACGCTCAAAGGAGATAGTGGAGAGCACCCCTGAAGAGGTTCTGGATGAAGCATACCAAGAGATGCGGAATAATCTGGCGCAAGAACTGCTGGACGCTATAAAACAAAGTCCGCCGTCCTTTTTCGAACGGGTGGTTGTGGAATTATTGGTGAGAATGGGATACGGCGGCTCGCATCAAGATGCAGCCCGCGCAGTTGGACGAGCCGGAGACGAGGGAATAGACGGGGTTATTGATGAGGATAGGTTGGGCCTTGATGTGATCTATATCCAAGCCAAAAGATGGGATAGCACTGTCGGCAGGCCGGAGATACAGAAGTTCGTCGGGGCCTTAATGGGTAAAAAGGCAAAGAAGGGCATTTTCATTACTACTTCAGCCTTTTCACCTGATGCAGTGAGTTATGTCTCAAACATAGACTATAAGATTGTGCTGATCGATGGTACGAGGTTAGCAGAACTAATGATCGATTATGATGTGGGAGTAAGCACTGTAACGACGTATCAGATCAAGAAGGTAGATAACGATTATTTCGGTATGGTCTAGCCCCTATTTCGCTGTGCTTACGCTTGTTTCCGCACCAGCCTGACCAAGTTCCATCTGGGGAAAGGATGGCAGCGATGAACCAAACAGCGGCCCCGGTCATAGAGACATTCCGCAAGGTGGTCACGCTCAAGGATGGAGCGCGGGTGCTGTTCCGCCCCCTCACCGCCGAGGATTATGAAGGGCTGGTGAGGCTGTTCGTGCCGCTCAGCCCCGAAGACCGCGAGACCGTGCGCGATGACATCACCGCCGAAGTGGTGCGTGAGTGGATCGACCGCCTAGACTACAGTCGTGTCTTGCCCATCGTGGCCGAGGTGCGTCACGAGATCATCGGCGAGGGAACGCTGCATTTTGGCAAAGGCGCCCATCGCCACACGGCTGAGGTGCGCATCTTCCTCGCCAAGGCGTGGCGACGGCGCAAGGTGGGCACGCTGCTGCTGGAGACGCTGATAGACCTCGCTCGGCGGCAGGGGATTCACATCCTCACGGCGGAGATCGTTGCCTCGCATATCCACGTCATCAAGGCTTTTGCCGCGCACGGCTTCCAAGCCAAGGCTACCCTGGAGGATTATTTTATGCTGCCCGATGGCCGCACTACCGATGTGGTGTTGATGGTCAATACGTTGGTGGCGCACAGCGAGGATTTCTAAGGGCGGCGTGCTTGACGATACACGGGAGGGAGGCCATGAAGATCATCATTGACCATGACAACTGCCAGCACGGCGGTGCATTCGCCGACCGCTGCCTGGCGGCAACGATCCGCAATCCGCTAGGGCACGAGCGTTACTGCATGGCCCAGATGATCGACGATGGTCGGCCGGAGCTGACCGTTGTGCTCATCTTTGACGGTCAAGAGTACACGCTGGTGCTGCATAACGAGGCGGAGTGTGAAGAAGCAGCGGCAGAAGGCTGGCCTGCCTTTGTGAAACGCTGATGTTGTTGAGGAGGAGCAGAGGAGATTTGAGGCTGGTCTGTTACCCCATCACAGCGGCGCGATGAGCACGCGACCCCAGGCCGGATAGACGTCCCTCACGCGCAAGGTCCCGCCCTGCACAGTGAAGTTCCCGTCGCCTTCGTTCAGCACGTCGTAAAAGGTCGTCCCATCGGGGATGCCCTCCACCCCGACGGGTAGGGTCAGGCTGATCGGCTCTGCGCCCCCGTTGAGGATCACCACTGCTGCCTCGCGCACATGCTGACGCAGAAAGGCGAAGGCGCTCCCCACCGCGTGGAGTGTAGCGTAGCGCCCCTCGCTGAGTGCCGGGTGCGCTCGGCGGATGGCTACCAACCGTGCCGTCTCACGATAAAGGTCGCGCCCGACATCGGGCCAGGGGGCGTCGGGGGCAGGCATGGGGCGGCGCAGTGCGGCATCGCCCTCCTCTTTGCGTCCCCTCATCCCGACCTCGTCGCCATAGTACAGGCAGGGGATGCCCGGCGCGGTCAGTAGGAAGATCAGCGCCGCATAGATATGGTGCGGATCGGCGAGCTGGCTGAGGATGCGCGTCACATCATGGTTGCCGAGGAAGTTAACCAGCGCAATATCGCGGTAAAGCCCCACTTCAGTATCTACGGCACGCTCTATGGCTGCCCTCAGCGCGGTGAAATCCCTCCCGTTGAACGAAGGTGAGATGGCCGCGTGAAGCTGATAGTTGGTGGCCGCGTCCAGCAGGTCAGGGGCTACCCAGGTGCGGTAATCGCCGCCGATCAGTTCGCCTACCAAAAAGCAATCGGGTTTGGCCGCCTTGCACACGCGCCGGAACTCCCACCAGAAAGCGGGGTCGACAGCGTAGGCCACATCCAGCCGCCAGCCGTCGGCGTCCATATCGGTGAGCCACATCCGCGCCACCTCAAAGATGTAACGGCGCACCTCGGCGTTCCCTAGGTTGAGACGCGGTAGGCTCTCGTGTCCCTCCCAGCAGTCGTAGGCAAAGCCGTCGCCGTAGCGGCTGTCCGAGAACCAGTTGACGTGATACCAGTCTGCATAGCGCGAAGCACGGCCCTGCTCACGCAGGTCACGGAAGGCGAAGAAGTCGCGCCCGGTGTGGTGGAAGACGCCATCCAGTATGACGCGCAGGCCGCGTGCGTGCAGCTCATCCACCATCTGGCGGAAAAGGGTGTTGTCGCCTAGCCGCCGGTCGATGGTGAAGTAGTCTACCGTATCGTAGCCATGTGAGGTGCTCTCAAAGAGGGGGCCGAAGAGGATGGCCGTCACGTTCAGGCCGCTGATGTGATCGTACCAGCGGCGCAGATCGGCGAGACGGGGGACCGGTGGCTGGGAGCGGTCGTTGTGCGGCGGTGCATCCAAGAACCCCAGCGGGTAGATGTGGTAGAGGACGGCATCCCGCGCCCAGTTAGGTACAGCATCGGTAGCGTGATGGAAGCGGAACATGGATGCGGCTTTCTACAAGCGGTAGATCGTAGGGACACTCATCACCTCACCCCCCGCTCCCCTCGCTAAGGGGATGAAACGCCATAAGCAGCGTGCAGCGCTGCGCTGGCGCAGCGGGGGGGTGAGGTCGCCTGTTTGCACACATCAGCGCATGGCTGCTGCTAGCGCTGAACACGCCGGGCAGGAACCATCGGGCCGCAGGATGGCGTAGCCTGCCTGCGGGTCGTCGGACTGCCACACGGTAAAGTCCACATTGTACACGATGGCCAAGCGCACGCGCCCACTGGCCCGCAGCAGTTGGATAGCGCGTCCCAGCCATTGGGCTTGCTCGCTCACGCTGGTATCGCCGCCCCACCAGAAGTTGCCCGGCAGTGGGCCGTAGCCTTCGGGCGAGAGGTAGCCGATCTCGGTGTAGCACAGCTTGCGGGTGGGGAAAGCGGAAGCGTAGAGGTTGAAGGTGGGGCCGAAGTACCAGGAGTAGTGCCTGCCGCCGTCGTCAGCAGGATGGCCGCTGGTGGCGTCCGGCGAGGTGGCACCTGCGTTGTGATGCACACCGAGGCAGTCCATGTAGTTGGCCGCTCCGGCCGCTGCCATCCCCGCCAAATAGCGGTCGTCGGCCCAGATGTCGTTGCCCATGTTGACGCCTGTAGGGGCCAGCGCTCCGGCGATGACCAACGTGTTGGGATTAGCTGCCTTGATCTCGCGGTAGGCGGGGGCCAGCATATTGTTGACGTAGGAGGCCGGGTCCACCTGCCCGGAGGGCCACTCGCGGTTGAGGTTCATCTCATTCCACACCTCAATGGCATCCGCGCCGAGCAGGGCTACCCCCCGCAGGAACTGCACATAGGAGCCGAAATCAATGGAGGAGGGGTAGGCCGGGCCCGGGGCGCTGATGAGCACCTTGAAGCCCTGCGCGTGCCCCGCCTGAATTAGCCCTGCCACCGCCGAGGGGTCCATGCCCGGCGTCCACTTCTGCTGGAACTTGACCCATGTCATCCCTGCCGAGCGCATGAGGTCGGGGTGGGCGAGGGTTTGCGTCTGGCCGCCCAACTCAAAGCCACCGCCCGCACTTGGCGGAGGAGGCGGGAGGACACCGCCCGCACCGCCATCGGTGATGGGCACACTGTTCAGGTCGCCGTTGATGATCGTGTACCAAGCCGCCATCCAGCCGCGAATGCCACGATAGTCCACGTTGAGCCAGTCGCCGGCGGCATTACGCCCCACGACGGGGACCGTCGTGCCGGTGGGTGCATAGGTGATCTGGGCATAGGAGATGCCCGGGCCGGAGCGGATGCGCAGGTTGACGGTGGTGGTGGCCGTCAGCCCGCTGCCGCTGCCAGCACTGACTTCCACGACGGGCACGCTCATCAGGTCGCCGCTGATACGGCAGTACCAAGCGGCCATCCAGCCCTGTAGTCCCCGATAGTTCACCTGAATCCACGAAGCAGCAGCATCACGTCCCAGCACAGGCACGGTGGTGCCGGGCGGCGCCAAGCCGATCTGGGGGAAATTTGTACCCGGGCCGGAGCGGATGCGCAGATAGACCGTCGTGGTGGCCGTCACGCCGCTTTGGGCAGTCGTTGCGGCATGGGCGGTGGTCAGCGGCAGGGCCATCGCCAAGGCGATGACAACCAGCGCCACACGCCATAGCCAGTGCGAGCGGTGTGTGTTCATACTCTGCCTCCTTGTGTGGTCTAGGTCTATTGTAGCCGGAGCGGCAAGATCAGGCCAGCGGCTGCCACAGGACATCTCTTGCCCCATGCCCCTATTGTCCCCTCGGATGGGAGCGCTCCTCGATGGCGGTAAGGACACGCTCCAGCGCCGGTGTGAGGTCGGTGCTGGTATCTACCACGATGTGCTCATGGGCGATGCGTTCGGCGCGGGGGGCAAGGCGCAGGTACACCTCATAGTCGGCCTGCGAGTCGCCGGGGCGGGGATTTGCGTGGGCGGCGCGTGTCGCCAGCCGCTGGCGGATCACTTCCTGCGGCGCGGTGACGAGAATGGTGAGGGGACGTGCTCCTGCATCGTAAGCCAGGCGGCGCAGCGTCTCGCGGCGCGTCTCGGAGAGGTTGACGGCGTCGTACAGCGTATGGCGACGCTGGCGCAACAATCGCCACAGCAAAGCGTCCACCACATCAAAGACGACGCGGTTCTCCTGGGGGGTATAGGCAGGCTGGGGGAAAAGCGCCGCTCGCACCGGATCGCTGCCGATGTAGGTGAGCGATCCGGCTTGGCATAGCAGCCGCGCAAAGTGTGTCTTGCCGCTGCCGGGCAACCCGCTCATGATCACCAGCACCGGCGTGCGTCCCTCTGCCAACGGCGGCGAGAGCGCCAGGCCTGTGTAGACTCGTTCGGTCAGCTCCGCAATTTCCGACATAGCTACTTGTAGCGCGGCTTCCAAGGACGCCGCTCCTCTTGGCCCCTCAGCCAGCCTGTGCGTGCGACGTCAAAACGGTCAAATTGCGGCACGTAGGGCTTGATGTCCAGCAGGGGGGTCCCGTCCA
>Ga0197142_1002765_pt1 | contig 15090 bp, 13 predicted proteins | sample GBS60_MetaG_FD_148614 | JGI IMG/M metagenome (GOLD analysis project Ga0197142, IMG submission 148614) | Sediment microbial communities from Great Boiling Springs, Gerlach, Nevada, United States - GBS 60_MetaG | ecosystem: Environmental > Aquatic > Thermal springs > Hot (42-90C) > Sediment... | reverse complement strand
ACGATCACCATATCTGCCATGGCGCAATGTTTAAGCCTTTTTTCTATGGTCTCCCAAGGTGTGAGCCTATCCGATAGGCTTATGGATGCAAAATCGTGCATCAAGGCACCTCCCAAGAGTGCAGAGGCAACATTCAAGGCAGAGATCCCTGGAATAACTGAAAAGTTGATCTTTTCCAAGGCAGAGGGATATTCATGGGATAAGAGCTCCAGCACAAGGCCTGCCATGCCGTAGATATTAGGGTCTCCTCCGCTTATAATGGCCACCTTTTTGCCTTCAATTGCCAACTCTATTGCCTTTTTGCACCTTTTCACCTCTCCTGTCATACCCGTGGAATAAAGTTCCTTGCCCACCAGCAATTGCTTGATCTGCTTTAGATACTTTTCATATCCAATGACCCAATCGGCCTCCAAAATCGCCTTTTTTGCCTTGGGGATTAGATAAGATTCATCTCCAGGACCAATTCCCACCACCCAAAGACTGCCTTTTTCACCGGTAACACCCATGTTCTCAATTGCAACCGCCAAGGTTACGTCTCCAAACCTTTGTTTTTTTACAAGGAGTTTTCCCATATTGGATGAGAGTATGCAAGCAGGCTCACATACTCCATAGGCACCCACGTATCTGTGCACCTTTTCTGATCTTTCCAATGGTATTGTGTTAAGTTCTTGTATCCCAAAGTAGCGGGCACTGAAACTGTATTTTTTCAAGAATTCTTGAAAATTAAGATCATCCTCTTTCTTGTCCAGGGTTGCAATGTTTTTTATGGAAAGAATGGAAAGATTGTAAGAATCAAATACAGTCTTAAGGCATTCATACAGTCTTTCTGCCTTTGTTTTTGTATTGAAACCCATACCCACATGAAGCACCTTTGGCCTCAAGATCAAACCTAAATTGTAATCTGTTTTAAAACTAACTATCACATCAGCCTTTTCCCTTTGTTTTGTTTGGATGTAATAATCCGGCATGGCTAAAGATATATCTTCCAGGAATACACTTATATACCCTGTGCTAAGGAGCTTTTGGGATACCCGTTTTATCTCTTCTGAATTTTCTATCACAAGCTGGTTTGCCTTAGCCCAAAGATCTATACCCAAAAGCCCTGAAAGGTCTGTGGCAGTACTCAAGATGGGTCTTGCACCCAGTTTTTGGGAAATTTCTATGGCCAATTCATTGGCTCCCCCAATGTGTCCTGAGAGCAAGCTTATGCAATTCCTCCCCCATTCATCCAAGACCACAACCCCTGGATCTCGGGTTTTGTGTCCAATCAGGGGAGCAATCATACGCACAACTATGCCGCAGGAGCATATGAAGAGAAGGTACTTGTGTTTATTCCAGCTTTCTTCCACCTCTTTCTTTGTAAGCAGGCATGCTCTTGAGTCTGGGTAGTAATCTTGAATCCTCTGTGAAAGGTCTTTTCCTCTTTCAGAAACAAAGAAGATACATAGGTCCTTAGGATCTATATCCATGGGAAAAGCTCTTGTCATATAGTTTGGATCTCTTCTTTGTGGGTTCCAGGCTTGCCCTAAGGGCCTCTCCCACAAATATTAAGGCGGTTTTCTTTATATTATTGGCCTTCACAGTATGGGCAAGCTCAATGAGTTTGCACCTAAATACCCTTTGCTGGGGCCAGCTTACCCTTTCTACTATTGCCACAGGAGTATCCTCAGGGTAGCCTTCCAATAACTGAGCTTGCACCTCTTCTGCCAAAGAGGCACTTAAAAAAATCACCATAGTTGCCTTGTGTTTGGCCAAGGAACTGAGGGATTCAGCTTCGGGCACAGGTGTGCGTCCCTTTGCCCTGGTAAAAATTACCGTTTGTGAGATCTCAGGGATTGTAAGCTCCTGGCCTAAGAAAGCAGCTCCTGCAAAGGCAGAGGAGACCCCAGGCACTATCTCGTATTCTATTCCAATCTCCTTGAGCCTTTCTATTTGTTCTGATATGGCACCGTAGATGGAAGGATCTCCAGAATGTAGCCTTACAACCCTTTTATCCTCATCCACAGCGTGTTTTATTATGGCCAGAGTTTCCTCTAAATCCAATTTGGATGAATCGTAGAGTTTTGCCTTTGTATTTTTGAGCAAATCAGGGTTTACTAAACTTCCTGCATAAATAACCACATCTGCTTCTCCCAAAAGTTTTAATCCCTTCACAGTAATAAGATCAGGGTCTCCTGGCCCTGCACCCACAAAATAAACCTTATTCATCTTTTCTCCTTTTTCACAATCACTATGGAAAAATAATTTAGGTCTTGTTCTCTCACTTCCCTTAAGTCCCTTAGGATCTTTTGATCCTTCATCCCAAGCCTTGACACATAATAAGCATTATTCAAAAGCCCTTTTTTGGAGATAAGTTCAAAGAGCTCACTGAATACCTTATAGACCTTCATAAAGACAATGGTCTGAAACCTATCCATTAGGAGCTCAAAGGCCTCCCAATATGTGGCAGGTACTATTACTAAGCCTTCATCTCCCAATACCATTGGCCTTTTTAGCTCAGAAAAGGCCAGATTTACGGAGCTTATACCAGGGATTATTTGGATTTGGATGTGGGAATCCTTCTCTAAAATGTGGTGGACATAAAAATAGGTGCTATAAAGGCATGGATCTCCCAAGGTCAAAAAGGCCGCATCCCTTCCTTGTTTCAACATGCTTAGGATCTTAGAGGCTATATCCTCCCACTTCTCCATCAGCTCCTTTGAAAAACCCTCTTCTCCCTTCTTTGCCATGGGAAAGTGTAGCTCATGCACCTCCTTCTGAGATAGATCTATCACTTTTTCCACTATAGACCGCGCAAGGCTAATCCCTTCTTCCCTTCCTTTTGGGAAGAACAGGCATTGAACTTCTTTTAGGACCCTTACGGCCTTTAAGGTTAAGAGTTCAGGGTCTCCTGGGCCTATTCCCACCACATATAGTACACCTGTCACGATCTCTTTCCTGCAACCACAAATATGGGATTTTGTGCAGATAGGCGAAGCATACCTTGCATTTCCTTTGATCTGCTGGCGTACACTTGTGTAATGTCCACCAGGTAGCCTTTTCCCTTAAAGTAATTCAAGATGAAACATAGGTTCTCAAGGAGTGTTAGTGTAAGCACCAGAATCTCCGGGTGGGCATTTGAAACAAAGTCCAATAGTTCCAACAACCTTCCCCCTGAGCCTCCTATAAAGACCCTTTGGGGAGTGGGAAGGTTTGAGAGGGCCTCTGGAGCTTCACCTTGAATAATCTTGTACCTGGCCTTGAATTTCCTCTTATTTTCCCACAATAGAGCAAGCATTTCAGGATCTTTTTCTATTGCAAAGATGGTGAGCTCAGGGAAAAGTAACGATAACTCCAAAGAAACAGAGCCAGAGCCTGCTCCAATATCCCACACTACTCCCCTTGGGGGTGGTTTCAAACTGTGTATAACCAAAGCACGGACCTCATCCTTTGTGATAAGTCCGTTTTTATGTGCAATATCAGACTCTGTGAGTCCAAATCTTGGTGCAGATGATAAATTGGGCAGAGTAACAATTACCACATTGGGCTCCCTAAATTGCATTGAAGATAGCTCAATGGGTTTTCCTTCCACTACCCTTTCATCTCCATACCCCAATTTTTCCAAAACATACATATAAGGACCATCCTCAAAGTATTCACAAAGTGTCTTTGCAATCAAAGTAGGATTATTCACTGGATCTGTAAGAATGCACACCTTGCCGTAAAGAGAGAGAAAATATGGGATGTCATCAACCTCATACCTGTTTATCCTACGACCTGGATATGGTCCACCATGTACACTCATCAAAAAGGCATTGTCCCAAGGCTCTTTGATGCGTGAAAATGCAATTTGAATGGAACTTAATTCAGGGGAGATCAAAACATTTTCTTTACCAAATTCAAGGGCAATTCGCCTACCTATACCGTAAAACATAGGATCCCCCGATGCCAAAACAGATAGATAACATTGATCCGAACCACAATCTTTTAGAAAATTTCTTATGAATTGCATTGTATTTTCAACACCATCAATTAAAACAACCTGATCTTTAACCATGTCATATTCATGATAGGTTGAGAAAACTTCCAGTAGTCTGGTAGAAGTTAATATATGCTTGGATTTTAAAAGTATTTCCCTTGAATTTTGACTCAAAAGGCTATATCCGATTCCAACAACAAATATCTTTGCATTCATTTAGCTCACCTGGTAAAAACAAACTAAGAATATCCGCCTCAATTTAAGATTATTGACTATTTTGTAAGATTTGGCAAGAAAAGAACCAAGTTGGGGAATAGTATGCAGATTACGGTACTGACGATGATAGAAGCCAGAAAAGGCAAGATCCCTTTGAAGATCTTTTGAAGGGGAACATCGGGTACAATTCCCTTGATCACATACACATTTACACCCACCGGCGGTGTTATCACCCCCATCTCTGCCACCAATACTATTATGACGCCAAACCAAATGGGATCAAATCCCAACTTTAGAACCACAGGGAATATAACAGGCACTGTGAGCACGATCAATGCCATTGAATCCATGAAACAACCGCCTATTAGGTACATAACTATTATGACTCCCATCACAAAAACAGAGGGGATAGCGAGCCTTGCAATCCATTCTGCCAGTATAAAAGGAATCTGGGTTATGGCCATAAAATGTCCAAAGACCGTTGCCCCTGCTATTACGCACAAAACCATGCAAGAGGTCCTAAGTGCATCTAAGGTATTTTCCACAAATGCCTTAAAGGTAAGTTCCTTCCTCAGAATCCCCACCAAAAGTGCTCCTGCTGCTCCTATACCACCTGCCTGTGTGGGAGTAAACCATCCAAAAAAGAGCCCACCTATCACAAGCAAGAATAACAGACCTGCCTCTATTACACCTGTCAATGCCTTGATCCTTTTAGCCAGACCTTGTGATAAAACCGCAGGTGGGCCGTAAGAAGGTCTTCTCCAACAGAGGATTAAGACCGAAACCAAAAAAAGGCATACCAGAATAATGCCGGGCACAATCCCTGCAACAAAGAGCTTGCCTATGGACTGTTCAGTGAGGATCCCATACACCAAAAAGACAGTGCTGGGAGGAATTAGGATACCCACAGTGCCTGCGCCCGCCACAGAACCAGTTGCAAGGCTTTCATTGTATCCGTATCTTCGCATTTCAGGTATTGCCATTCTTCCAATTGTGGCGACTGTGGCTGCAGTTGAACCACAGATGGCAGCAAATGCACCGCAGGCCACAACGGTGGCTAATGTAAGTCCACCCCTTACGCCTCCCAAGGTATGATAGGCTGCGTCATAAAGCCTCCTACCTATGCCAGATGCATAGGCAAATGAGCCCATGAGGATGAACATGGGTATGGCGCTTAAGGGGAAACTGGAAAACTGGTCAAATATGTCCCTGGCCAATAACTTTAACCCTGCATCCCAAGATGAGAGATAAGAAAAACCCAAAAGGCCTGATATCATCATAGAGAAGGCCACAGGCACCCTCAGCAAGAACAAAAACACCATAAACAATATGCCCAATAACCCCACACTAACTGGATCCATCTTGTACCACTCCGCGCAGGGAATTTATGATCTCCAGCAAGAAGACCAAACAAACCACTAAGGATGCTACAGAGATAAAATAGGCAAAAGGATATAATGGGATATGGGAGGTGGATCCAATTTCACCTGAATTTTTGAGGGAATTGCCATAGGAAAAGCTCTGCCATGCCAGGACAATAAAAAGTGCAAAGCCGAGAAATCCACTAATGGTGTTGATAATACCTCGTGTTTTTGGTTTAAGCTGAGAGGTTAAAAAATCAACCCTAATATGTCTGTTGATCATTAATGAATATGAAATTGCTCCTGCTATGGCAATTATCTGACAAAATCCGATTACTTCAGTGGAGCCTGGGAAAGGTTTCAAAAAGATTTTGGCACCAAGCACATCCAAAAGATTTGTGAGAAACATCAAAATAAGGCCAATGGCGCCAAGCCATTCAAAAAATTTAGATAAAAAGTGGGTAAATCTTTGAAGATATTTCATCAGAACTCCAATTCACACCTACGAACTAAGGTTCGTAGGTGTGTTTAAAGTTACTTAAGACGTACTTCCTCTGGTCCTGTGGGCGATTTTATCCCTGCTTCCTTTTGCTTTTGTGTCCAAAACTCTATCTTCTTCTGGATAAAATCTATTGCATTTCTCACATCTTGTTCATTATATCCGGCAGAAACCATAGTTTTAACATATTTTTCAATAACTGGCTCCACTGCCTTTTTCCATTTGGGGATCTCAGAGTCTGGAAGTTGGATGAATTCAAGGCCTTTCTCCTGCCCCAATTTTTTGCCCTCTATGTCCACTTCGTTCCACATCTTTGCAAGCTTTTCCTCAAAGGGATATTCGTTGAATATCTTTTGAATGTTAGGGGGCAACTTGTTCCATGTGTTTTTGTTCATTATCAGGTAGAATGTGTACACCTGGCCTATTGGCCAACACTCTGTGACATATTTGTTTACCTCGGCAAACCTAAAACTCTTGAGAGTTTCCAAAGGCATCATTAGGCCGTCTATTACCTTTTTCTGAACAGCTTCGTAGCCCTCAGGTGCAGGGATGGAGCGGGGTGTTGCTCCAAGGGCAGTTACTACTTCTGCTATGTATCCAAGCCCCCGCAAGGTCATGCCCTTTAGGTCATCCAGTGTTTTTACAGGCTTTGTGGCAGTCATGATTACGTTTACAGGGCTTGTGTGCATGGAAAGCATGTGCACTTCATTCCATTCTTTGGGTTTGTATTGTCTGAAAAAGTCGTTTGCCACATGGTTTGCAACCCAGGCATTGGGAAAACCCAATGGTAAGTCCATCGCCTCTGTGAACTTAAATCTTCCAAAGGTGTACCCTATGTTGGAAAAACCAATGTCCACAACTCCCTGTGAGACTCCTTCATAAATCTTGGGAGCTGTAAGGAGTGTACCTGCAGGGAAGTATTTGATTTTCAGTTCTCCATTTGATTTTCCCTCCAGCTCTTTGATCATCTCCTCACAGATCTTGGACTGAGGAGCAGGGACTGGGAAATAGTTGACAAACTTTAGTTCTACAACGGCCAGACATATGGAAGGGAGCATTAAGCTTAAAAGCAGCAGGGCAAAAACAACTTTTTTCATGTTACCTCCTCTTTTGATGGAAAAGGTTACTTTTCATAGCTCAAAGCCAACCCAAAACCGAATTATCTTATATCACCTCCTTTCTTTTAAGTTCCTGTGAGATCTTCAAAGGTGACCATTAACTCCTTTGAGAATTGAAGGTCATTTATGTGCGCATCCACCTCCCTAATGGATATGGAGGGATCCAAGTTGGCCCTTAGTGCCTCCAAAAGGGCTTGATCTGCCTCTTTATCCCAAAATACTGATCCTTCCTTGTCCAGGCTTGAAAGCCCCTTTTTAGGCCATACAACTACCACCTTTCCCCTTGCTTGGTTTAGTTTTTGTGCCAAATGCTCTCCCAGTTTTTGGTTTTCCTGGGGACTCGTACGCACCAATGTTGCTGCCTGGCTGTGTCTATGGATTTTTCTATTGAGATATTGAGTTGGTACTGTCTCTGGGCCTAAAAAGTTTATGAAATCTGCACTCCCTGGCACCAGTATCTGTGGTATGCCTTTTTTGCCAGCTTTAGTGATCCTGTGAGGACCTGCGGAGGCTTTGCCTTCAAACAAATCGCAATTTATTTCATTTACAGCCAGTTCCATAACTGCCTCCACCTCATTTTCCTCCACAAATTCCTCTAATGCATACCCTCCTGTACCAATACTGTGAAATATTACCACCTCATACCCCTTTGCCTCGAGCCAATCCTTAATCCTGAGGCCAGTTTCTGTAACCGTGCCGTTCATGCTCATAACCACAAGGGGGCCAAGGGGTTCTATCCTTTGAGTAAATCTTACCATTCCAACCATAGCAGATGCTGCATTTGCAAGGATGCTTCTGGTAAGGCGATTTAGTCCGGCAAGATCGGCAACAGGAGGGATTACCACCACGTCCTTGGGTCCTATATAGGGCCAAAGACCTGCCTGTGTCACCTTTGTGGAGATCAAAATCTTTGGAAACCCAATGGGCAATGCCTTGAGGGTAGGAGCAACCATGGAAGAGCCCTGGCCACCTCCGATGGCTATTAGTCCTTTGATCTTCTTATGTTCCATGAGCTCCAACACTATCTCTTTGAGACCTTGAGACATAACTTGCTGAGCCTGCGTTTCATCTCTATTCCTTACCAAAAGCTCTATTGAGGATCCTCCTCTCTTTGCCACTTCTCTATTGGAGATGGTAGGCTCAAAGGGAGGATCTCCCAAGATGCCCATATCCACTACCAGTGCTCTTAGGCCTAACCTTTGGATCTGATCTTTTAAAAAGAGAATCTCAGGGCCTTTTGTATCCAAGGTGCCTATGAGGCAGATGGTGGCTTCCATCTAATAGCCTTCTGGTAAGTTTTTAAATAGGTTTTCCCACTTTTTTAAGATTCTTTCCCTGAGTTCTGGGCCTGCTGTGTTTACAGGTGGAAATTGGTCCCTCCAGTGATAAGGCCTACAGGCATTAATAAAAACCTTGGCAGTGGTATAGTCTTTTCTTTCCCTTTTCTCAGGGGGAAGCATGGGATCCAACGGGCTTGTTAGAAAACCAGGTACTATGTCAATGTAATGCTCAGGGTCACACCTGGTGCACACAGCCCAGAGGACCTCCTCCAGATTGGAAGGGTCAATGTCTTCATCCACTGTAATAATATACCTGCCTGTGCATGCCCCTCCTTGCAAAAAGGCACCTGCCAAGGTGGCCACCTGCTTTGCATGGCCTAAATACCTTTGTTTCAAAGAGATCACCGCAATTACCCTTCCACCAGGCCCGTGTACATACACACCTTTTATATCCATCATGCCAGCCTTTTCCAGTTCATTCCATAGAAATGTGGCAGTGTGAACAGGAATGGGAAACCAGGTGTTGACAGGAGGTTTGAGGGGTGGTTGGCCAAAGATTATTGGGTCGTCTCTGTGATAAAGTGTTTTCACATGCACCACTGGTTCGTTCCTTGTGCCCGAGGCATAATAACCTTGCCATTCTCCAAAGGGCCCTTCTGGACGGCTGTCCACCCCTGGAGGTGGGGAAAACCCACATGCCACAATCTCTGCCGATGCAGGGATGGGAAGATTAGTTTCAGGGTCTATAACCACCTCTACACCTCTGCCTTTCAGATAACCCACCATGTCGTACTCACACATTCCCCATGGCAGAGGCATGGTGGAGATGGCAAATAGTAATGGGTCTGCGCCAAAACACATGGCCACAGGACACGGCTGATTCTTGGCCCAGTATTTTTCCCTCATAATGGTGGCGTGTTTTCCAGGGGAGGCGTAGAATGCAAGGGTTGTCTTATCGTGGATCATGACCCTATAGGTGCCAAAGTTTACCCATCCTTGGTCAGGATCCCTGGTGATGGTGATCACTCCTGTTCCTATGTACCTTCCTCCATCCAGGGTATGCCATTTTGGTGTGGGAAATTTGAAGAGGTCCACTTCATCTCCCTTTAACACATTTTCCTTGATAGGCCCATCCTCCACCACCACAGGAGGCACAGGAGAGAAGCTGTTCCAACGGTTTTTCCAGTCCTCCACACACTTAAGTCTGGGCATATCTCCTGGAAAACCAAAGACAATCCTCTGACAAAACTCTTGGTAAAGTAGGTTGGCTGCCACCCTAAAACCCCTTGGATAGCCTTTGATCTCGTCAAAGAGAAGTGCAGGGCCTTTTCTCTCTGCCATGAGCTCGTTTATGGTGCCTATCTCAAGGTCCCAATCTGCACCATGTATTTTCAAAAGTCTTCCTTTTTCCTCCAATAGCCGGAGAAGATCCCTCAGATCTTTTATCATTACATCCTCCTGTTTGGCTTAAAGGGTTTACCCATCTACCATGGCATCCAGTATTGCCTTGGTTTGGCCGTATACAATGCATCCAGTGGGACAGACACATGCACATGCAGGTGCCCTGCCCATGCTGATCCTATCAATGCACAAATCACACTTTACTGCAGTGCCTTCTTCTTCAAAGAACTGCATGGCACCAAAGGGACATGCATCAACACATGCCATGCAACCTATGCAAAGCTCTTTTGTGATCAAGACAACTCCCATTTCATTCTTAGAAATGGCCTTTTCAGGGCATGCCTCAATACAAGGTGCCTTTGCGCAGTGATGGCAGTAAATTGGGATAAAATCCGGCGCTTTTTCCAAAACCCTCACAAGCCTTGGCCCCACAGGTAGACTATGCTCTTGTTTGCAGGCCACCTCGCAGGCATGGCAACCCATACAATCTTTTTTCCTGAACAAAAGTGAGTATTTAGGCATCTTAGACCTCCTCTGTACACAAGGAGATGTTACATAATAACACCCTTAGGTTTGTGGCTCCCATAACTGGGTCCATGGATTGGTGGGAATTGTCTGTGAGGATATTGATGTTTGAGATGTCCCACCCATGGCCCGGATCTTTTATCTCAGGGTACCACCAACCGTGCTCTGCCACTACCACTTGTGGATGTATCCCGTCGTTCAGCCTTGCCTTTAGCCTAACCTTCCCCCTGGGAGATTCCACCCAGACCCACATTCCCTCTTTTATGCCTTCTTTTTTGGCCGTATCCGGATGTATCTCCACTATGGGATCTGGCCTTATCTCCCTAAGCCAAGGGATTTGTCTGTTGGCAGAATGGAAGAAGGTGGGTGTCCTTAGGCCTGCGTTTAGTATATAGGGGTATCTTTCAAGGAGATCCGGCCTTGAAATGGGGCTTTCTGGTGGCTCTGTGTATTTGGGAAGGGGGTCCCTCCCCCACTTTTCTAAGATGGTTGAATAGAGTTCCACCTTCTTAGTAGGAGTGGAAAAGCCCTTTTCTTTGTATTTGTAATATTCCATCTGGCCTTGGAGATAGCCTTTTTTCTTGAACTCCTCCCAGGTGAGACCAGCAGGTTCCAAGATATAATCAAGGGCCTCTTCCACTGTATCCCACCACTTTTGTCCCATTCTCTTACCCAGCTCCATGAATATCTTATGATCCTGCCAACACTCGCCTATCTCCACTGCCTTTTGCCGAGCAAGAACAAAACCGTGCCTCTTCCAATTATCAGCCACATGGTTTTGTTCAAGCCATGTACCTGCTGGCAAAAAGATGTCTGCCAGTTCTGCTGTGGGTGTTAGGAAAAAGTCCACAACAGCCAAAAATTCCAGTTTGCTCAAGGCCTCATACGCCTCCCTTGCGTTTGCACGTGTAATTACAGGGTTTGTTCCGCACAACAGTCCTGCCTTTAAGGGATAAGGTTTTCCTGTGAGGATAGCCTCCCATGCAACCTTTGGGGTAATCAAGGCAACCCTGCTTGCAAGTTTGTACTGCTCTCCTCCCAATCTCTTTTTGGCCTGCTCAGGGCTCAGCTCCTTGTGGCAGGCAAAGTCAGAAACCTTTCTAACCGGGGGAGGCACATAGAATACATTCCCACCAGGCGCATCCAAGTTACCTGTGATGGCCATAAGGGCTGAAAGCAACCTTGTACAATCAGTACAATTGATGGTCTGCTCCGTTGGCACACCCCAGTGGATACAGGCAGGTTTTGTTGTGGCATAGATCTTAGCTGCTTTTATAATCTCTTCCTTACTCACCCATGTGGTATCAGCTACCCAGTCAAGGGAATGGCTTAGGATCCTTTCTTTGAAAGGCTCCCATCCGTGTACAAATTGTTCCACAAACTCCCTATCATAAAGCCCTTCTTCTATAATCACCTTCAAAAAACCAATGGCAAGGGCTCCGTCTGTCCCTGGCCTCAGTTGGAGCCATAGGTCTGCCTTCTTTGCCAAAAATCCCCTTCTGGGATCAATTACAATAAGCTTTGCACCTTTTTTGTAAGCGTCCCAAAAGTCAATTCCCTTATACTCATCGGGATTTGTCCACTGGGGGTTACAAGCCCACATTACAATGCATTTGGGCCCACCCCTGTAATCTGCAACGGGTAGATTGCCGCAGGTTATCAATGTGGCACCCACCCTTGACACATAACACATGTGCCCTGCCGTGAGCACATTGGGTGTGCCCAAGAGGTTTGCAAACCTATAAAGGTGGCTTTCATAGTCCCTTCCCGTGCCCTGGCCTATAACTATTGATTCAGGGCCATATTGGTTTATCACCTCTTTAAATTTGTTGGCCACTATATCCAATGCCTCATCCCAGCTGATCCTTTTCCATGTGCCGTTTACCTTTTGCATGGGATAGATCACTCTGTCCGGGTGATAGGCAAGCTGGATTATAGCAAGACCTTTGCTACAAAGGGATCCCCTGCTTATTGGCGAATCAGGATCTCCTTCCAACTTTATTGCCTTTCCATCCTTCACATGCACAATGACCCCACAACCTCCATGGCAGCTCCTACAAACTGTCTTTATCTTTTTTATATCTTCCATTGAGACCTCCAAACTATTTGGCTGTGTCTTCAAAATCATCCATCAACCCACTTTTAAATGCGTAAAGTAACGCCTTAATGGCCCTCACATTTTTTTCAATAAATGGGATACCCTTGCCTTTTTGTTCAATTTGATTCAAAGATTCCTCGATCTTTGAGATCTCCTGATTTAGATCAAGGTAAATTTTTGAAAGATTTTCTGAGTTCATATCTCTTACCTCAAGTCTTTAAAACGTTTTGCCTTAAGTGTATAGCGTGGAAGCTCTCCAATGTTTGCGATTGATATATCGAAGGTAAGATTTGTCTTCACCTTTAGACGTTCTTTTAATCTCTTTATAAGCATCTGGGCCTTGTCAATTTCCAAGGGATTAAAAGGCTCTACTTTTAAAGTTATCTGATCCATAACTCCCTTTTTCTGAATTATTATCTCAAACTCATTGACTTCTTTGAACTCTGATCTCAACAATTCTTCCACTGTGGCAGGTGAAAATAATACTCCCCTTATCTTCCTTAGGTCATCTGCCCTTCCCTCAATACCCTTGATCTTCTGGGAAGTCCTCCCACACTGGCAAGTTTCTGAACCCTTCACCACCAAATCCTTTGTATTAAACCTTACCAGGGGAAAGGACCTCCTACCCAAGGGTGTTACCACCGCAACTCCCAGTTCACCCTCTTCCACCTCCCTACTCATGGTTTCAGGATCCAAGATCTCAACCAAGAAGTATGGTTCCATTATATGAAGCCCATCCTTTTCCTTGCACATGGCAGCCCAGGCGCAGGGTTCTGTACCTCCTATATGGTCAAAGACCTCAGCACCCCATATATCCTCCAGCCTTTTTCTGGTGGCAGGAGGCATGGGTTCACCTGCACAAAGCATCCTTTCTATTCCCATTTTTTGGGGATCCAGCCCCATGTTAACAGCAATTTCAGCCAAATGTAGGCCATAGGTTGGAGTATTTAGAAGGGCTGTGGCCTTTATCTCCATTATCTTTTCTATCCTTCCTTGGGTGTCCAGGGCTCCACCGGGAACCACCATGCACCCGATTTTTTCAGCAGCATAATGCCCCTCCCAAAAGGCCACATAAACATTGTAGCCAAAGGGTACAAATACCCTGTCTGTATCCCTAAAGCCTGCCATCCAAAGTATCTGGCACCACACCTCTACCCGCCATTGCCAACTTTCATAGGATTCGGGTACATAAACAGGCTTTCCTGTGGTCCCTGAGGTCTGCCTAAAATGGCTCACCTCCTGGAAGGGGACTCCGATCAAATGGCCAAAGGGAAAGGGCTCTTTCCCCTCTTGGGCTTCCCGCAACTCTGTCTTTTCCACCAAGGGGATCTTTTTTATGTGTTCCAAGGTTTTTATGTCCTCTGGTTCTATGCCTTTGAACTTTTCTTTGAAGAAGATGGAATGAGTCTTTGCATAGGCCAGTTGCTCTTTAAACCTTTTAATCTCCAATTTAATAAGCCTTTCCCTCGGCATAGTTTCCAACAATGGGTTCCAATACTGGGAGATTTGTGTATCCATCATAGATTTAACCTCTCCTCAATCCTCTCTTTCACCTGGATTAAATAAGCCTTTAACTCAGGGATACGTTCTTCTGGTATCTGGCCTTTCAGCCCCACAGCCCAAATGGCCAAAGGAGATTTGACTACTGGGGTCCTTATGGGTATTGAAAGGGCCCTGATCCCCTCTATGTACTCTTCCATGTCTATGGCTATGCCTTCCTCTCTCACCTCCTTTATGAGGTTTTTGTAAACCTCCTTGTCCGTCACACTCATGGGGGTAAATTTTTTGAGCTGGTTTTTTTTGAGGATCTCCTCTATTTCTTCATCCTTCAAAAGGGATAGCAATGCCCTGCCACCTGCACCGGCAAGGAGAGGAAGCCTCATTCCAATTTCTGAATGGATCTTTATGTCAAAGGCATCGTCCACCTTGTCCAATATGATGGCCCTGTTTTGGTGCATCATGCCCAAGAATGCAGAAAGCAAGGTCTTTTGATTTATCTCTTCCAAAAATGGATGAATTGCATTTATAAGCGCAGAGCCTTTACCTGCTGATCTCCCAAGCAAATGGAGCCTAAAACCCAACTGATAAGAATTTGGGCTTACACGCTCCAGGAGGTTTTGTTCCATAAGGGTATAGATTATGTTGAAGACTGTGCTTTTGTTTAAGGCCAGCTTGCTTGATATCTCTGCTAAACTGAGGGGCCTTTTCTCCCGCGCCAAAAGGTCCAATATGGCAACGGCCTTTTCTATTGCAGGGACCTTTTTAAAGCTGTTCATGCATTCTCCATATAGAATGGAGGTATTCTATAGTGAATAAAGGTCCCTGTCAAGGATATTTTTACCCTATCAACTCATTTACAAAATCCTCAAGCCTTTGAATAACCTCCTTAACCTTGGATTCCATCACTATCTGCATCAAGGCACTGCCTACCACTATTCCATCACAATATTCCCAAAGCATCTCCCAATGGGTCTTGTGGGAGATTCCAAATCCTGCTGCAACAGGTAGCTTGGAGATGGATTTTACTGTTATAAGTTTTTCCTTTAGGTCTTTTGGAAGGGCTATTCTGGGACCGGTTATACCCTTGGAGGTAGTATAATAGAGAAAGCCTGAGGAGCTGCTTGAGATCAGCTC
>Ga0197142_1002764_pt1 | contig 15091 bp, 15 predicted proteins | sample GBS60_MetaG_FD_148614 | JGI IMG/M metagenome (GOLD analysis project Ga0197142, IMG submission 148614) | Sediment microbial communities from Great Boiling Springs, Gerlach, Nevada, United States - GBS 60_MetaG | ecosystem: Environmental > Aquatic > Thermal springs > Hot (42-90C) > Sediment... | reverse complement strand
TCTTGGAGGAAAGCCGTAGAATACTCGCTAAACACCCCGTAAACATCCGCAGGAGGGAGCTGGGGCTCCCACAGGCCAACTACGTGTTAGCCCGTGGAGCCGGGATTGCTCCTAAGATACCGCCCTTCGAGCAGAGATTCCGTCTGAAACCAGCGGTTATTGCGGGCGGGGCGCTGTACAAAGGTGTCGCGAAGGCATTGGGTTTTGAGGTGCTTGATGTTGAAGGGGCCACCGGAACTGTTAACACTAATGTTCAAGGTAAGGCTATGGCCATGGTTGATGGGCTGAAAAAATACGGCTTTATTCTGTTACATTACAAGGCAACCGACGTTGTCAGCCATGACAGAAAACCCCTCGAAAAGGTCGCGATGATACAGAGGCTTGCGAAGGCGTTGGAGAATGTTTGGGACGGGATGCATGATGTTTATGTAGCGGTAACCGGTGACCACACAACCCCTTCCGAAATCGGCGACCACAGGGGCGACCCTGTACCCCTGCTTATTTGGGGACCTGATGTCAGAGGCGACAACGTCAAACACTTCGACGAAATATCCTGCAGCATGGGGGGCCTAGGATGTATAAGGGGCGTGGACCTGATGCCCATACTTGGAAACTATGCCGGGGTCATGGAGATGTATGGAGAGTGACCGACGCGAGAATACCTATACGCATAAAGGTTGAGAATCTCCAGGAGCTGGACGGCGAGCTATACAGGTTTGCAGCACCTCTAACAGTGGAGGCCATAATTCGCAAGATGCCCCTTGAAGGCTTCATCGCGCGCTGGGACACAGCCGTATACATAATAACCGACATAGCGAGAGGGGTTGAGAAACATACGCCTAAACTAGCGGCCGGCGAAATCTTTTACTGGTCTCCCGAGAGGGTGGTTGGGATTGCTTTAAAAAACCATGTTTCTAGACCTCAGACAGTAAAGGTCGGTGCTGTGGAAGGGGATTACGGGGTTTTAAGCGGTGCTAGGACTGGGGCTCGGATGAGGTTTTTTTTGAAGACTTCTTAGCTTTCTTTGGTTTTTTCTCCTCCGCCGGAGCTGCGGCCGCGGCTTTCTCCTGGGTCGGTGCACCACTTGTTAAGGGCTGGTATATTCTTATACGGTTTACACCCACAACTTCCTTAACAAATCCTTTTGACACAAGCTCGGTTAGAACGTCCTTAGCAACCGAAACCCTGAGCTTGAACCTTTCGGCGAGCACTGATGGAGTAACATAGCGAACCCCCTTCAAAAAATCCCTCACCTCGTCGAGTGATGGGGGGACAACGCCGAGCACACCTTTCTCAACCTCCTCCCCTTTTTTTTGCGGCTCTTTCCTTCGCCTCTCGGTATCGGGTTTCTTTTTCTCGCTCACAGCTTGACAGCAATACTAATTATCTATTAACCTTAAACCATGGAGTTACCAGAACCTATCGTTGGGGATGCAGAGGCCAAGCATAAAATATCTCGGCGACGTGGCCCTGGTCAGGCTTCCCAGAGACTTTACCGGAGACCTGGCCGACCTCGGTAAGAAATTGCTTGACAGGCGAGGTGTCAGGACAGTGCTCCTTGTCGAGGGTGTGGAGGGATGGGAGAGAGTGCCCAAGGTCAGATTTCTTGCCGGAAGCCGGAAAACGGAGACAATTCACAGAGAATATGGATGGATTTACTGCCTTGACGTCTCCAAGGTCATGTTCTCACTTGGAAATAGCTATGAGAGGCTGAGGATGAACAGGCTGCCCCAAGAGGGAGAGGTTGTTGTTGACATGTTTGCGGGGGTGGGGCAGTTCACTATTCCGTTGGCCAAGTCGAAGGCTGGGAGAGTTGTGGCATTCGAGATAAATCCGGAGGCCTATAGATATCTTGTTCAAAACATCAGGCTGAACAAGGTCGGTGACAAGGTGACAGCATACAACGACGACTGCAGAAACGCCGTAAAATACGGTCTCGCAAAGGAAGCCGACAGGGTGGTAATGGGTTATTTATTCGGAACAATAGAATACCTACCCGTAGCGCTTCAAATCGCAAAGGACGAGGCCATAATACACTTCCACGAGGCGGCAGAGCCAAGAGAGGGCATGATGCCTCTCTATAACAAGTGTAGGGCCGCGGCGGAGGCGATGAATTATCGGCTTGAGCTTTCAGGTTACAGGGTTGTGAAGTCTTACTCGCCAAAGAGCTGGCACTATGTCCTCGACTTAAGAGTCCTCCGCTAACCTCTCCTTAAGCCAACGAGCAACGCTTGAAAGTGTTTTACTCCGGGAAACGTTGATCACAAGAGCTTCGGGCCCCTTCTCCGCGCTTATCATCGAATTATATGTTGGCATGGGCGCGAAGCTGACAATCATCCAGTATCCCCTTCCCTCAATAAGTTCCTCGACGAGTTTTTCGTTGTTGGGGGTGAGTGGGAAAGGCAGGAAGATAACTCCCTCAGCCCAGTACAACACCGCCGGGGCTCCTGGTTGAATTATCATGTTTTTTACAAGCTCCTGGGCGGTCGGAAATTTTACGTAGTCTAGGATGACTATTTCCTTTATGGGCCGGTAAGTTACCTGAACCATGTTTACTTACAGGGGTTAAATGCTTTTAAGTATTTGTTTCTCACGTATATGCATGGACGGTTTGGAGTTTATCTTGAGCAAGCCATGGGTTAGGTTCTATGGACAGAATGTCAACCCTAACGTGTCGGCTCCGAAAATCTCACTCGCAGAATACTTTGACCAAGCGTGTGAAAAATACGGTGAAAATATCGCGGCGGTCTTCTTAGATACTCCCGTAACATTTGCAAAGTTGAAGGACTATGTAGACAGGTTTGCTTCAGCGCTTAAGGGTCTGGGTGTAGGTAGGGGGTCTCGTGTTATGCTACTGCTTCCTAACAGCTTGCAGTTCATAGTTTCATACTACGGGACCCTTAAGACTGGCGCAACAGTGGTTCCCATAAACCCCCTCAGCACCGGCACCGAGATAAAGGAACTCGCCAACGCCTCTTCGGCGGAGGCAATAATATGCTTGGACATTTTCATCGACAACGTAAAAGAGGCTTTGAAATCAACAAACCTGAAACATGTCATTGTAGCAAACATAGCGGACCATCTTCCCGGGCTTAAGAAAACACTAGGCAAGCTCCTCGGTAAAATACCCTCGAAAAAGCTACCCGACGACCCAGTCTACAAACCATACCTCACGCTGCTCTCTAAACAACCTGTCAAAGAGGCTGTGTCAGTTGAGCCTGAAAAGGACCTTGCATCAATACAGTTTACGGGAGGCACAACAGGTTTCCCTAAAGGGGTTATGCTGACTCACTACAACATCCTCTCGAACATTTTTCAGATGTACGAGATGATTAAGCCGTACATCGACGAGGGTAAGGAAGTTTTCGCCGCACTACTCCCCTTCTACCACATATATGGCCAGACAGTTCTTTTGGGTGCTGGGCTTACCCATGGTAACACATTGATTGTTTTCCCGAGACTTGAGCTGGAGAAATTCATGCAAGATCTCAGCCGCTATCGTGTGACAGTTTTCCCAGGTGTTCCGACCCTTTTCAACGTAATGAGCAAGCACCAGCTGGCCGACGAGGTCAATTATTCGTCCATAAAGTTGGTTATCTCAGGGGCGGACATCCTGCCGCCCGATGTCGCCAATACCTTTGAAGCTAAGTTCGGTAAGAAGATTGTTGAGGGCTACGGGCTCTCGGAGGCATCTCCCGTTACCCACGTAAACCCACCTGACAGAGTTAAGAAAGGCTCCTTTGGGATACCTATTCCGTCCACTCTTGCAGGCGTTATAAGTCTCGAGAGCCGCGAGTTTCTCGGGCCTGGCCGTGTAGGGGAGATTGTTGTCTCAGGGCCGCAGGTGATGCAGGGCTATATTGGCGCGAACAACTCGGATGTGTTTATTTTCGAGGCGGGGCGCAAGTGGTTGAGGACGGGGGACCTCGGCTACATGGATGAAGAGGGATACTTTTACTTCACCGAAAGGCTTAAGGATGTAATAAAACACAAAGGGTTCACAGTCTTCCCAGCAGAGGTTGAAAAAGTTCTATACGAGTATGAGGCAGTTAAAGAGGCCTCGGTTGTGGGCATTCCAGACCCAGTAGTAGGCGAAAAAATCGTAGCCGCCGTGGTCTTGAAGCCGGAATACAGGAAACCCGAAGAAGTGGAGAAGCTTATGGAGTTTTGCAGGCAAAAGCTGGCAGAATACAAGCAACCCTCACAGATAGTTCTAGTGGATGAAATACCGAAGAGCCTAGTGGGTAAGATGCTGAGGAGAAAAGTAAGAGAAATGATTTCAGGAAAAGCAACAACCTAGTTTATCTATTTATTATGAAGTAAGCTGGATAATTGTTGAAGGAGATGGAGATCTTTAAGGGATTAGAAAATGTGCCCATTAAGGAAACGGTTTTATCAAGCATAGATGGTGAACAGGGCAAGCTTTACTACGTTGGTTACCCTATAGAGGAGTTGGTCGAGTACTCTAGCTATGAGGAGGTTTGCTTCCTGCTTCTCAACCACAGGCTTCCTAAACGCAAAGAACTTGAAGAATATGTAAACCGTTTGAAAGCAGAAAGACAGCTACCTCCAGAGGTCATGGAGATATTATCCGAGCTGCCGTCAAAAAGCCCTTTTATGAGCGTCTTACGGCTAGGGCTAGACCTGTTAAACGTCTACGACGATGAAGCTGAAAAGAATGATGAGGAGAGCCGGTTGAGGGTTGCTTTACGCATCATATCAAGGATGGCCACCCTTGCCGCGGTCCTCTACAGGTACAGAAACAACCTAGAGCCGGTCGGTCCTGCATTCGAACTACCACATGCTGCGAACTTTCTATACATGGCAACAGGGCGAAAACCTTCAGAGTTAGAGGGAAAAATAATGGATGCAGCATTTATCCTACATGCAGAACACGAGCTGCCGGCCTCCTCAACCGCTTCACTCGCAGTAGCTTCAACGCTTTCGGACTTGTACTCAGCGGTTTCAGCCGGCATCGGAGCTTTAAAAGGCCCTCTACATGGTGGTGCGAACGAGAAAGCTCTTGAAATGCTACAGGAGATAGGCTCTGTAGAAAAAGTGGATGAATATGTCAGGAAAGCCTTAGCGGAGAAGAGGAGAATTATGGGTTTCGGCCACAGAGTTTACAAAAGCTTTGACCCTAGAGCCCGCATTTTCAAGAGATACCTATGGGAACTACTAAACATAAAAGGTGACCGGACACTGCTGGACATAGCCGACAGACTTGAGGAGGCGGTAACGCGGGAGCTGGGCTCAAAAGGCATCTTCCCTAACATCGACCTCTACTCCGGCGCAGTCTTCCACATGCTTGGCCTAAAAAAGGAGTTTTTTACACCAATGTTTGCGGTAGCGAGGTCCGTTGGCTGGATTGCACATGTTTTGGAGTATTGGCGAGATAACCGTTTGATCCGGCCGCGAGCTGTATATGTGGGCCCTCCGCCCAGGAGATACGTCCCCATCGATGAGAGATAACCAACATAAGCTGTTTAAACTAGAGCTTCAGAGTGCTGTTTTTAAGAAGAGGCTTAACAGGTTTGTTGTCCTCGCAGACACGCAAGATCGACAGGTCTATCTGCATTTAACAAACACAGGACGGCTAAAAGACCTCCTGACAGCAGGAGTAGAAATACTGTACCTTAGAGCGGTGGGTTGTAAGACAGTTGGTAAAGTTGTGGGGGTTGTGGTTGGAGAAGGAGCGGCCTTTATTGATACGTTGTTGCAGAGGAGGGCTTTTGAGGCAGCGTACAATATGGGGTTGATTGATTGGCTTAAAGGCTTCAGTATTGTTGAGCGTGAAGTCCCGGTCAAAGGTAGGCGCATTGACTACCTGTTAAAGACACGTTCAGGCCGTAGGCTCTACCTCGAGCTCAAGTCTGCCGTCTACCTCCGTGAAGACGGGGCCGCCATGTACCCAGACACAGTTTCTGAACGTGGAAGACAGCACATTAAGCTGTTGACGCAACTTGCTAAAAAACATCTTGCCTCCATCGTCTTCATGGCAGCTCATCCTTCCGCATCATTTTTCACACCCTGCGACAGCGGCGACCCATTGATTAGGTCATTACTTGTTAGAGCCTGTAGTAAAGGGGTCCAAATCAAAGCCATGAAAACATACATTGACACAGAGGGATGGGTTGTTCTGGCCGATTCAGACCTCCCCGTCCACTTAGGCCAATAGTTTGGAGAATATTAGCGCCGCACAAACCATGAAGAGCCATGGGCTGCTTGCTTTGAAGGCACGCCACGCGGACGTCGGCGTCATAACTTTTACCGCTTGCAGGCTAGTGTATGTTAGCCATATAGAAAACGGGGTTGAAACCATGAGATAGACGTATGCGTTGTTGGTGTACAAGGCAATTAGGAGGCCGGCTACTATGGTGAAAATGTTCGACAGAAGTGTGGCCCAAGTAGCGTATCTAATACCTTTCTTTACCGGCAGCATCGGTATACCGGCTTGAGAGTAGTCTTTTACTCCCCTTATCGCCAAGGCCCAGAAATGCCCGGGTGTCCACAAGAAAACAAGTAGAGCCATCAGGAGCGGCAGTGCGTCGATAGTGTTCAACGCCGCAGCCCATCCAGCTAGGGGCGGACAGCTGCCCGACAACCCGCCAATAACTATATTCCAAATAGATCTCCGCTTAAGCCATGCGGTATAGACAACAACGTAAATGAATACTCCTAGCCATATGAAAAATGCGGTCAAGGGGTTGAAGACAAGCAAGGCTATCGTGAGACCTGCGATGATCATTGACAACCCCATCAGGAGTGCGGGAGACTTACCTATTCTACCAGATGGAATCGGTCTTCGAGCTGTCCGGGACATCTTACTGTCTAGATCGACATCCAGCACGTGGTTTAATGCCCCTGAGCCTGATGCCGCCAAAAACCCTGAAATCATGAAAAGCGGAAGATTTGCGAACTCACCACCCGCCAAGACATACGCCGTCACCCCTGTGAATACATTTAGCATCGATATTTTCGGCTTCAGCAGTGTGGATATGTCGCTTAACTTTGCCCATGTTTGGCGGCGGTGAAGTTCTGAGTTCACTTTCTCTATTCTAAAATCTCCTCTCTAAATGTTTTGCGCCAAATAAAGGCTTAGGTAAGAAAGGGCTATGGAGGCCATAACCGCTCTCTCCCAGCTAACACCCTTAGCACTGACGAGTACGGCTGCTATTGTAGCCATTTGCCAAAGGTGCAGACCAAAATAAACGTAAGGAGTTATGTAAGCTACCAAGGGGGTTTCACTGAGACCTAAGCCTGATAAAACGGCAAAATAGGTTAGAATGATGTTTGAGGGTGTGAGCGCAATCGGAAGAGTTGCAGCTATTAAGGCCTCGCCCCCCAGCCTAAGGCTTGTGAGAAAGCCTAGAAACATTGTAAAAGCTATGAGAAGAACCAGGTTGAAGGCAGACATAATTAACGCTGCCTCGGCAGTGGGTAACTGCCTGAAGTGAAGAAGTAGTTGGCTGTTGGATATCCTCCAAGAAAGAAGTATATACAGCAGTGATGACAGGATGCCGACGGGCACCAGGGTTGCGTTTGAGAGTTGAACCCTTTCAAGAAGGGGATTCAGCGACAGCGTCAGAAGTATCCTTCGAGGACCTTTTACAGCTCCTACACTAGCTTCAGCCAGATAATCCGAAACCTTCATAGACTCAACAAGCCGTAACCCTTTCTCGCTGAGCATGTACCGCCTCTTTGGATTTTTAACTACGAAAGGCTTCATAAACTCTAGATGGTAATACAGCGTACCGACGCTAATACCGAGCATCTTTTTAAGGTCAGTGGCGGCCATAGAGCCGTTTTCCTTTAAAAGAGATATGATCTGGCGTCTTATAGGATTTTTAAGAAGGTTGTAGAACAGCAGTTTCTCATCACGGAATTCTAATTTGTTAGACTGTGTAACGGGTTCGGATTGTCTATCCGCCTCCATAGTTAATCTCTAGCTTCGAGAAGGACACTATAAACTATTCGACTCTAAAATGTTAGAGGGTAAATCTAATAAATAGAGCCCTTCCAGCTAGGTTACAGGGGTTGAACAATTCTCTATTGGCAACAGCGTTGACAGTCATGATGTTTCTAGCCATGACGGTGCCCTTGCAGGGTGTGGTAGGGAACGACCTTGTATCTGAAACCCTTTCCATACTCGACCTGTTGCAGAATAAAGGAGTGGATGTGAGTGTCTTCAGGAAAGTTCTTATTTCTGCTGTGCAGGGTGCCGACACCAAAGGAGCTGCATCGATTACCCTATCACCCGAGACTACGCAAGTAGTTAAAGACATAAACCGTATCGGTAGAAAGGCACTTACGGCTGTTGAAGTAGACCTTGAAAAAACTAAAAAAGCACTTGAGATAATCTCGACGACCTATGTTTACGGAACGCTGAATAATCCCGTTTCCTCTTCGATTCTCAAAGCGGCAAGGCAGCTTGCTGAATCCGCTTTAGATAACGTTAAAGAGGATGGTGCTGAAGGGCTGTTGAGGAGCTCGGAAATATTGCTTGAAGGATTTAACAGTATAACCGGCGGGGGCAAACTAAGCCTGAGGGTTATACGAAGCGAAACAGGGGAGGCTGAAACTACTATTGCGACAATACCCACATCGAAGGATGTGGTTAGAGTTTACCTGTCGGAGGAGAAAACAAAGACCGCGGACAACTCCGATGTAACCACACGAAAAGCCTTCATAAACCTCGGCAAAACAATCATCATTCAGAAAGAGATTATCTCAAATATTCAACCAGCTGAAGACCAGAACAGGGAGGTACTTCTAGGACATAACGCCGCTCTAGGCGCGGTTATCGAGCTTAGAGAAGAAAGTACCAACAGGTTAACGTTGGACAAAACAGAGTATGACGTGGCCGTAAAAGAGTATGTTTTTGAGCAAAACAGCCTTAGGCTTCTTCTTTCGTCAAACGCCAGCCAGTCTGGCCGGATTATCATACTTGATGTAGATAGGGGTATTGCCCGCAAATACATGCAGAGGGAGGTGGCCGTCAAAGTTGATGGGAGGCCGGCGAAGCTGGTTGACAGCGTTGCTGACATGCTCTCAGGCAATCTAGACACACCCGCCTACTTTCTCGCCATAACAGGGAAAGGCCTCCAAATAGTGCTCTACATACCTAGTTGGTCCGACAAGCTGGTGGTCATAGGCCCCTCTACGGCCCTATCTTTTCAGATATCCGTTCCAGGCACGCTTGGGCCTGAAACACAGGTCTGGGCCACAACACTTGCCGCCGTGTTACTTGTCTCCTCTCTCTTGATTAGGAAGTTTCGGGAAAGATAACGGGGTGCTTCGATTTAGGTCTGCGCACGTAGAATTGTAAAAGCCTGCGCGTGTATTTTTCGAGGGGTAGCTTGAGGGCTTTGCGGGGTGAAGCCCATATGTATCCCACGACCTCGGAGCCGTCTAGCTTTACCTTTGTCGATGAGGCTCTGCAGAATACGTCAATAAAAATGAAGTGGCGGCCCACGTCCCTGAACTGCTTGGGATTTTTTACCTCTTGTATGGCAAGCACATAAAGAGGTTTCACCTTCAGCCCCACTTCTTCATACGACTCTCTTACAACCGCCTCAAAGATGCTTTCCCCCATGTCCACATGACCTCCCGGTATCGAGTAAAGGTAGCCCCATTTAGGACTGACAATCAGCAATACTTCTCCTTTAGGTGAAACTATGAAGGCCCCTACTGTAAGCTCTGGATAATTGGGTCTCAAAACTTTATCCTATGCATCGCCCTGAGGTCTTTCTCAAAAGGTTTTAGCTGGGCCGGTATACTGTACACGATCTCCTCCTTCAAAGAAATGTTCATTTTTTTCTTATAGGACCAGACTTCGGAATTAAACGTTATTATTGCATCGGTGTATTTCGCGTATTGCCTGTCCCAAACGGGCTTTGGCAGCCTTTGGAGGTGGATGCTCTGTTTTCCATATAGTTTTCTCCAAATGTAGTCTGTTATGAAGGGGGTGATGGGTGCTAGAAGAAGCAAAACTGTTTTAAAGACAGTGTGCAGAGTATAGGCTGCTGCCCTCTTCTCGGTTTCCGAGAAGCCGTCACCGTAGGCGCGTGGTTTTGTCATCTCGACGTAATGTGGAGCAAATACATTCCAAACAAAATTCCTCACCTCGTTGGCTGGAACGAAGAAGTTAAACTCCCGGTATCCGTTTAAACATTTCTCAACCGTTTTTCCAAGCTCTGCCAGAATCCATTTATCTGTTGGCTGTAAAACCGCTCTAGCCGGTCTTGGAAACATAGAGACATACCGTCCTACGTTCCACAACTTTGTGAGAAACTTGCCCGCCCCCGCAATACGGTTCTCCGATATCCTAAAGTCCTCACCCAAACTCGCTTCTTGCGCAGACCAGAACCTGAACGTGTCTGCACCATACTTATTAAGAATAGGCACGGGGTCGATGACATTTCCTTTGCTCTTACTCATCTTCTCACCGTGTTCATCTAGACCTAGACCCCCTACCCAAACCTTCTTAAAAGGAGCCTTTCCAGTCAAGAGATAGCAGCGTAGTACCGTATAGTAGAGCCATGTCCTGATGATGTCTTTGCCCTGAGGTCTGATTGTGACTGGGTAAAGGTTCCACGAGGTCTTCCTCGTCTTCCTGTCGGATATGATGAAAATTGGTGAGATGCTGGAATCCATCCATGTATCGAATGTTCTATCATCTCCGACGAATTCCGTTGAAGAGCATTTAGGGCATTTGTCTATTGGAGGCTGCTCCTTCCATGGAATGTGATATTTCCCGTCGTCAGCTACGTAAGTGTATCCGCAGGACTTACAGTACCAGACGGGTATTTCGGTTGCGTAATACCTCCTCCGGGAAACTGGCCAGTCTATTGTGACAGAGTTAACCCAGTCAACGTAGAGCTGCCTCGCATGCTCCGGCAAGAACTCCATCCTATGTGCAAGCCTTCGCAAGTCTTCGAGAAACTCTGTTTGTTTTAGATAATACTCCTCCATCGGGATAATCTCTATGGGGTTTTTGCTTCTCTCGCAGACCGGCGTCATATGCGTGATCATTTCGCTCTTTACCAGCAAGCCCTCTGATGCCAGCTTCTCCGTCATTTTCTTACGCGCCTCCTCGACCTTGAGTCCTGAAAGAAAACCAGCGTTTCCGTTTAACCGACCGTCAAGCCCTATTACAATCCTCTCCTCAAGCCTGAGTTCCCTGAAGAGTCTTACGTCTGTGTAATCACCGTAACTGCAGACCATGACCGCACCTGTTCCGAACTCAGGGTCGGCTTCAGGCCTAGGGAGTATAGGTACCGGCTCATTGTATAAGGGCGTGTATGCGTGCATTCCATGGAGCTTTTTGTAGCGGTCGTCGGCTGGGTTGACTATAACCGCCTTACATGAAGCGATCAGCTCCGGCCTTGTAGTTGCGATGACTAGGTCTTCTCCGTTTTCCACTTTGAACCTAACATAGTTAAGTGTTGAAGGCAGCGGCATGTATTCGACCTCTGCGTCAGCTATAGTGGTACCGCATACATGGCAGTAGTTATTAGGCCGTGTGGCAACATAAATTAGTCCTTTCTTCCAGAGCTTCGCAAAGGTAGCCTGTGTTAGGGCCCTGTACTCAGGAGAGTCCGTTCTGTACTGGTTTTTGAAGTCCCCGCTTAATCCCATCCTCTTCATAATCCAGATCATTTCGCTCTCAAGTTCGTCCAACGATGTTCTGCAGAGCTCCAAGAATTTCTCCCTCGGGGTTGTCCTAATCGATATGTTGTAGCGTTTCTCTGTATAGATTTCTACAGGTAGCCCGTTCCGGTCAATTCCTATAGGGAAAAGGGTCATGTGTCCCTGCATCCTAGCCGTTCTAGCAATCATGTCTATCTGGCTATACTGTGCCGCAGCACCAATATGCCAAGGCTTACCGGATGGATAGGGGGGAGGCGTATCGATTACAAATTTAGGTAGCTTAGAGCGTTTGTTAAACCTATAGATTTCCTCCTTCTCCCACTTCTGTAAAAGACTTTCCTCAAACTTAGGGTCCCAACTGCTCGGCTCTAGCTTGGGCTTGAACACCATCCCATCCAGCCCTATTCTGGGTTTATATTAAATTTAGACGAATCCTAGAAGCGCCTTAGCCTCATCACTCATCCTGTCCGGCGTCCACGGAGGGTCGAAGACTATTTCGACATCAACCTTCTCCACCCCCTCAACCAAAGTCATCACCGCCTCCCTAACCTGCTCTGCCACAAAAGGCCCTACCGGGCAGCCGGGTGCGGTCAAAGTCATCTTGACATAGACATTTTTATCGTCAATAATTTTAACATCGTAGACTAGCCCGAGGTCTACGATGTTCACGGGTATCTCGGGGTCGTAGCAGTTTTTCAGGGCTTCCATTACTTGGTCAACGGTAGGCATTTAAGATGTTTATGCGTGCAGTTTTATATAAGGTTGTTGAATAACCAATATATTAAACGCCTGAACCATTTCTATGTTGAAAGCCTGTATTCTGGCTGGGCCTGAGTTTGAAGACCTTGAGCTATTCTACCCCCTTATCAGGTTAAGGGAGGAAGGGGCTGACGTTGTTGTGATCGGACCTGAAAAGGTTACATACGTTGGCAAACATGGTCTAGCCGTGAAGGTTGAACGTACAGTTGAGGAGGTAAGCCCTGAGCAGTTCGATGTTCTGGTTATACCTGGAGGCTGGGCACCGGACAGGTTGAGGCGTAACAAGACGGTTTTAGAATTTGTGGCAAATTTCTTCAGAAGCGGCAAACTTATCGCAGCTATTTGCCACGGGCCGCAGGTGCTTATTTCAGCTAAAGTTTTGAAGGGTTACAGGGTGACGTCATCGCCAGCAGTTGCCGATGATCTTGTCAACGCCGGAGCATTTTATGAGGACAAACCTGTCGTTGTCGACCGCAACCTAATAACATCCCGAGGCCCTGACGACCTACATCTTTTCGTCAAAGCCGTCATAGACCACGGTGGGTTTGAATGAAGACCTACCGCATCGTTGAGCAATACGGCCTTTCCGACCTTGTAACCTTCAAACCAAATAGAAAAGAACCACGCCACAGATGGTTTTTTCTTTAAAGAAGGATTCTCGAAACAATTTGTCTTATACGCCCTTAAAAGACTTGGCGTCGACAAAACCAAGACCGTCTTAGACCCTTTTCTCGGAGTAGGGACCACCTGTCTCACATGCCTTGAGGAAGGAGTTCCATCCATAGGTGTGGAAATCTCACCTCTCTTCAAGTTCATAGCCGAGGTAAAATGTCGACGCTACAACACTGAAGAACTACGCCGAATTAGGGAAATTGTTTTTTCGCACAAGTTCAAGAGACAGGAGGTAAGGATTTCAAACTCACTCAAACAGCTGTTCCCTAAACCCGTGCTTGAGGACATTTTTTTCTTCAAAAAAATCTTACAGAGCATAGATGACCCTGTTTGTAGAGACTTCTTTACTTTGGGGTTAATGAAGGCCGCTGAAATGTCTTCCTACATTTACAGGGATGGAGCTGTTGTGAAGGCTCTTAAGGACAAGCCCAGAGTCCCATCCCTCCGCAAAGCTTTCAGGAGAGTGGTGAACGCGATGATTAAGGACGTCGAGAGGCTTCCTCTCACAGACGCGAGGGCAGAGATATGGCTTGGTGACGCCCGACGGATGAAGTTTATACAGGATGACTATGTCGATGCTGTAATAACGTCACCGCCCTACCTCAACAAAATCGAGTACACAAAATGCTACTGGCCCGAATACGAGCTATTCCTACCCAACGCAGGCCCTGCTGGACTGAGGTCATACATCGGTGTAAGGCCACACGAGATAGACTATGGAGAGTATTTGGGTGACTTGCCAGTTGCCGCTTATCTATATTTTGAGGACATGGAAATGGCTCTGTCTGAAATTTACCGAGTCTTAACCGACGGCGGAAAGGTTGCCATGGTTGTGGGCGGAGGCGTTTTTCCCAACAAGGTTATCGAGGTTGATGTAGCAATCGCTGAGGTGGCTGAGAGGGTTGGCTTTAATGTCGATTTGATAATGGCTGTTGGCCGTCGTGCTGCCACGACCCGCCGTGTTGTTAAGATCGGGGAAACTAGGGAAAGTGTTATTTTTCTGAGTAAATGAGGACCGCCATCTCATAGCTCTCACCTCTCCGTAAGAGATATCTCCGGCCTCGCCAAGTAATCGCAGGACTCCATTTTGCCTTGATAAGTGATGCGTAAAGCGCGGTCAAGAGAACAACTAGTGCAATTGGCCAAAACAGGCCGTACAGAAATCTTGATCTGTGTCGTTTGGCCTCTATGCCGAGTATTATGGAGGGGATGGCGTAACATGTAAGGGCTATGGCCGTGTTTCCAAAAATCGTCACAATTAGATATGCTATTGTGCTAATCATCCCGAGTGATACGTAGAACGCTGCTCTTCGGTTTTCAGAGTTTAGAAAAAGTGGGACAAAAAGCCTTTGCATGCCGTTCCAGAAGGAGCGGCTGTCTTCATTCCACGAGGCCGTGACATGGTTTAAAGCTAGGGCTATTCTCGCCTTAAGCCCCTTCGAGCGCGCTAGATAAGCCAATGCCCTGTCCTCCAGTATTGCGCTTCTGACGGCTTTATGACCGTCAATTTTCTCGTATGATTCGCGTTTGATTAGTATGAATGTGCCGAAGACAAAAGCTGATTTGCCCTCAGCTATTTTGTCAAATCTTGTAAGCAGGTAAAGCCCTGTTAGCAGAAGAGGCATTGTAAGTTTGTGCAGAATGCTTGGCATCCTGAAGCGGGGAACAAGTGTCAAGATGTCTGCCGAGGTCTGTTCGGCCAGCGCCACCGCTTTCACTATTGTCTCAGGTGAAAAATCAGCGTCGGCATCTGTGAAAAGTAGCCATTGACCTTTTGACCTCATGTAGCCTAGATGACAGGCCCAAGACTTTCCCATCCAACCCTCCGGTGGCTGCGATGATTTCACAACCACTAAGCCGCCCCCAGCATGTTTCAGCAAAACCTCGTAAGTACCGTCGGTTGAACCGTCGTCGACCACTATAACTTCGACAGGCAGACCTCTCTGACTTTTGACAGAGCTGAGAAAGCGCTCAATATTTCGGGCCTCGTTCCTCACTGGCAGTATAA
>Ga0197142_1002761_pt1 | contig 15099 bp, 8 predicted proteins | sample GBS60_MetaG_FD_148614 | JGI IMG/M metagenome (GOLD analysis project Ga0197142, IMG submission 148614) | Sediment microbial communities from Great Boiling Springs, Gerlach, Nevada, United States - GBS 60_MetaG | ecosystem: Environmental > Aquatic > Thermal springs > Hot (42-90C) > Sediment... | reverse complement strand
CCCGGCTGCACCGCCGGGTGCGCAACATCCGCCGGGATTTCCTGCACAAGGTCACCACGGAGCTGGCGAAAGCCAAGCCGGTTCTGGTGGTGGAGGACCTGAACATACGGGGTCTGGCGCGGAACGGGAGCTTTTCCCGGTCCATCCAGGATGTGGGGTGGGGAACCTTCCGGCGGATGCTGGAATACAAGGGCGCCTGGTATGGGGCCCGCCTCATCGTGGCGCCGCGGGGCTTCCCGTCCACGAAGCGGTGCTCGCGCTGCGGCGGGGTCGGCCCTGCGCTGCCGCTGTCCCGGCGGGTGTTCCGGTGCGAGGCGTGCGGGCTGGAGATCGACCGGGATCTCAACGCGGCTCTCAATCTGAGAGACTACGGGTTGGCCGCCCTGAAAGGCCCTACCGGGAGTTCCCCGGGAAGTCACGCCTGTGGAGATCCCTCTGGCGGCGGAACGGTCCAAGGCCGGTCTACGAGCCATGGGTCGCTGAAGCAGGAAGCAGCCGGTCGTTTGTTTCACCCTTCGGGGTGAAATAAATGACGATGCGCTGCGGAACGGTTAACCGTCATGCAGGCAGAAGCGCATTTCGATTTCCGTTCCATACCCACCCGAAGGAGGCGGCCATGACGACGCGCTGGGAGATCCGAGTGGATGAGGCCAACCCGGAGGAGGAGATCCCCTTAACAGAGAACGGCCGCATCGTTCTGGAGCGGCGGTATCTGCGCAAGGGGCCGGACGGCCGTCCCGTCGAGACGATCCCCCAGATGTTCCGCCGGGTGGCCCGGGCCATCGCCGAGGCCGAGAAGGAGCTGGGCGGCGATCCGGCCCTGTGGGAGGAGCGGTTCTACCAGCTGCTCACCTCCCTCCGCTTCCTCCCCAACTCCCCTACCTTCACCGGCGCCGGCACCCCGCTGGGGCAGCTGGCGGCGTGTTTCACGCCGGAAATACGGGTGATAACAGAGCATGGACTCAAACGGATCGCCGACCTACAGCCCGGTGATCGCGTTCTGACTCATCGAGGCCGCTACCAGCCGGTCCTGCAGACGTCTCGACGATTTTATCGGGGGCCGTTGCGGATCATCAAAGTGCGACGAATCGGCCGGAGGATCGAAGCAACCCCGGAGCATCCTTTTCTGACTCCTCGGGGATGGGTGATGGCCGCAGATCTCCGTCCCGGAGATCGCGTTGCCATCGGCTTTCCGAAAGGCATTCTTCCTACACCCTCCTTCGATTTAGCGGAGACCCTCTCTGGGGAAGATCTCGAAGTCCAGAGCACCCCTACCACGATTCGGGTTCGTCGACCGGCTGCTTATCAAAATTCCGGCCGCCAAGCTCGCTGGATCCCACGCCATATCCCACTTAGCTCCGAGGTTGCACGACTTTGTGGATACTACGTGGCTGAGGGAACACTTGGTCCAGATCTTGAATATGTGCGGTTCACTTTTTCCATCAAAGAAAAGGAATATCATGCCGATGTCTCGAATATATTGAGTAGCATTTTAGGATTTACACCTATTATGAATTCTTCAAGGGGAAACTGGGTTCACATTGATTTATATAATCGAGCTCTTGCCCAGTGGTTCTTTACTCAATTTGGTCGACATTCCTACAACAAACGCATCCCTATTTGGATGCAATATGCCAATTTTGATCTTCAAGAAGAGTTTCTAACAGGTCTATTTCGAGGAGACGGATTTTACAGCGAGAAAGCGTATCTGATTAATGGGAGGAAATCCGCCAAATTATTCAGGGCATTCCGACTCACGTTAAGCAACCCGACTCTTATCTTTCAGACGTGGCAAATTTTGCTTCGATTGGGATATGAAGCATCGATTCGTGGCGTAGATACCGCTTATGTGACTCCAAATGCCCGTGAGGCTGCTCAGATCATCATGCCTCCTCTCCGATCTCGACGATTAATTGAAAAGGCTTTCGGGATCCATCTCCCAGACGCCGGAGTGTCAAATAATAGGGTGTTACGGGACGAAGAACACGTTTACTTCGAAATAGAAAACATAGACGAAATTTATTACGAAGGATATGTTTATAACTGTGAAGTAGAAGAAGATCACACTTACGTTGTAGAAGGTGTTGTAGTTCATAATTGTTTTGTCCTCCCCCTTGAAGACGACATGGGAAAGATCCCGGGAGGGATCTTCCAGACGCTGCGGGATGCGGCGCTGATCCAGCAGACCGGCGGTGGCAACGGCTTCTCCTTCTCCCGCCTGCGCCCCAAGAACGCCGTAGTCTTCTCCTCCATGGGCCGCGCCACCGGCCCGGTGGGCTTCCTGCGGGTCTACGATCGCGCCTTCGGGGAGATCGCGCAGGGCGGAACGCGCCGGGGCGCCAACATGGCGGTGTTGCGGGTGGACCACCCGGACATCGAGGAGTTCATCACCTGTAAAACGGACGAGAACGCCATCACCAACTTCAACATCTCGGTGGGCATCACCGACGCCTTCATGCGGGCGGTGGAGAACGACGAGGAGTGGGAGCTGCGCTTCCCGGATGTGCTGCACCCCGCGTATCGCAACTTCCGGGGGACCCTGGAGGACGCCGAGCGGGCGGGCATCCCCATTCGGGTCTACAAGCGCGTGCGGGCCCGGGACCTCTTCCGCAAGATCGCGACCCAGGCCCACCACAACGGCGAGCCCGGCGTCCTCTTCCTGGACACCGCCAACCGCTCGAACCCGGTCCCGCATCTCTATACGCTGGAAGCTACAAACCCTTGTGTGACCGGGGACACGCTGGTGGCCACCCCTCAGGGCTGGCGTTATGCCGCGGAGATCCGGGTGGGGGACGAGATCTGCACCGTTCTGGGGACCGGTCGGGTGGAGCGTATTGAAGTCTATGAGCAGCGCCCTGTATATCGCGTTTTCCTGTCTGACGGAGGCGTGATCAAGGTCACCGCGGCCCATCAGTTCCACGTCCGGGATTCCCGGACGAAGTTTTATGAGCCCCGTCGGGTGGATCAGCTGAAGCCGGGCGATTGGGTCCGGGTGTTCCCAGCCCGAATGCCGAATAACCCCGTCCCGGACAAGCCGCCTCATCTCAGCGATCGGGAGTTCGGGTTCCTGATCGGTGTGCTGGTCGGAGATGGGTGCTATACCGAGCGCGCGTTCTCCCGCAATGTGGTCCCTGTCAGCACCCACGCCGATGAGGAAGAGTGGAACGCGGTGGTGCAGGAGGCCTTTCAGAAGCTGGGAGCCACCCATTTCGCGACCTATGTCAATTCAGGTTCCCACTCCATGATGATGGATCCCAAGCCGGGTCCTGTCATTGCGGACTGGGTGCGCACGTTGCTCCTGCCGCCTGCACGAAGCCCGGAGAAGCGCCTGCCTCTGGCTTACATCAACAGCAACCGCGAGTTCCTGGAAGGGCTTTTGGATGGGTTGTTCAGCACTGATGGAAGCGTGGATCTCTCCTCCAACCATCCTCTTCTTCGTTTCCACACCTCCAGTGAGGAGCTGGCCCGTCAGGTTCGGCTGATCCTGCTCATGTTCGGAATCCATGCCCGCATCCATCGAACCGTTCGCAAGCGGCATGCCCTGAACGGCCGGGAGATCCGCCATGATCGACCCAAATATGAGGTGGTGATCTCCGGAGCCAGCTTGGGACGGTTTATTGAACAAATCCGACTCAGCCATCCGGAGAAGAGGCGGCGGCTGGAAGAGGCCGCCCTACGCTGCAACTTCACCGGCGGGAACTGGGCCGCCCAGGTGGTGAAGATTGAGTTCGCTGGATACGAAACGGTTTATGACCTCTACGAGCCCCGAAGCGACACCTGGATCACGGAAGGCTATGTCTCCCGGGGATGCGGTGAACAGTGGTTGGGGCCTTATGAAAACTGCTGTCTGGGCTCCGTGAACCTGGCCCGCCACGTGAAATACGTGAACGGCAAGGCGGAGGTGGACTGGGAGAAGCTGCGGGAGACGGTGGAGTGGGCCACCCGTTTCCTGGACAACGTGGTCCAGGTCAACCAGTATGTGCCCGCCGTCCCGCAGCTGAAGGAGGCCGCCTTCCAGACCCGCCGCATCGGCCTGGGCTTCATGGGGCTGGCGGATCTCATGTATCACCTGCGGATCCGCTACGGCTCCGAGGAGGGCCAGGAGTTCGCCGCCCAGATCGCGGAGTTCATCCGCTATCACGCGATGCGGACCAGCATCGAGCTGGCCCGGGAGCGGGGGCCCTTCCCGGCCATCCGGGGCAGCATCTATGACCCCGAGGACTTGAAGTGGGAGCCCCCGAAGCCCCTCAAGCCCTACACCCGCGACTGGGGCCGACCCCCACTCGACTGGAACGCCATCGTGGAGGGGATCCGCCGTCACGGCATCCGCAACGCCGCTCAAACAACCGTCGCGCCGACCGGCTGTCTGGTAGCCGGGACGATGATCATCACGGATCGCGGCCTGTTGCCCATCGAAGCCCTCGGAGATCCGAATGGGCCACAATGGCAAGATGTGGATTGGGTGGTTGCCTCTGAAGGAGGACCTCGCCGGGCGACGAAGTTCTATGTGAACGGGGTGGCCCACACTTTGCGGGTGGTCACCCGGCGGGGATATGTGCTCCAGGGAACCGATGGCCATCGCATTCGGGTCTGGGAGAACGGCAAATGGGTGTGGCGGCGACTGGACGAACTGAAACCCGGCATGCGGATTCCGATTGTGGCCGGTATGATCGGCACCCCCCAGAGGGTGGAGCTGGACATTCCAGCAAATAAAGACCCGCGTTGTACGGATGTTCGGTTTCCTTCGCATATTACGCCGGAGCTGGCATATCTAGTGGGATTCTTTATGGGAGACGGCAGCTTGAAGCAACGATCGATGCGGCTCAGCGTCTCCGATCCCGAACTTAAAGAGGAGTTGGTCCGACGGATCCGCGAGGTATTCGGTGTGGAGCCCCGTTTACTCCAAGATCCTCGAAGCCGGCGCCTCTGGAGCGTGGAGATTCATTCGAAGCTCCTTGTGGAATTCTGGCGGAAGAACGGCTTTAACAAGATCCCAGCCCGCCCTGGCCATCGCGGCAAGGGCTATCAGCCTCACGTTCCGATCAAGATCCTACAGACCAACGATCCGCGGATCTACGGTGCCTTTCTCGCAGGCTTGCTGGACGCGGATGGGATGATCCAGCGGGGACATCTGATCTCCTGGAGCACAACCTGTCGGGAGTTCCACGATCAGGTTAAAGCAATGCTTCTGGCCCTCGGCGTTTTAACCACTTCGGATGTCCAGCGAACGGGAATCTCCGGGGCGCCTCTCTATCGTCTGCGAACCGCTCACGCGGAGGCCACACGCCGGCTGGTTCAGCAGCTGGAGCTTCTCCTACGTCTGCGTGTGCCCGGTTCGAACGGACATGTCCGTCGCTCTTACCTCCGGGACACGATCCCGCTGAGCGATTGGGAGAAGAATTCCCTTCTCGCCATCGCCGGTTCCACGAGGGAGCAGATGCGGGTTTGGGGATGGCGACAGCGCGGGCTCGCCAATCGAGAAACCGCCATCGCCTTTGTTCAGGCCCATCGAGGGGATCTTCTACACGCAGGCCTCGAAAGCTTCGTCCAAGCGGTCGAGCAGCCTGTTTTCTATGATGAGATCGTGGCGATCGAGGATGGTGGATGGCGGGAGACATATGATCTGTCGGTTCCGGGAACCCATGCTTATATCGCAAATGGGTTTGTGAGCCACAACACCCTCTCCACCGTCGCCGGCTGCGAGGGCTACGGGTGCGAGCCGGTCTTCGCCCTGGCCTACATCCGTTACGTCCACGAGGCCGAAGGGCGCCTGGAGCTGCGCTACGTCAGCCCCCTCTTCATGCGCGCCCTCAAAGAGGCCGGCCTCGACGAGGAGACCCGCGCCCGGATCATCGAGGAGGTCCTGCGCAAAGGCACCTGCCAGCACATCCAGGAGCTCCCCGACTGGATCCGCCACACCTTCGTGGTCGCCCAGGACCTCACCCCCGAAGAACACGTGTGGATGCAGGCCAGCATCCAGGCGTTTATCGACAACAGCATCAGCAAATGCGTCACAGGCGACACCATGGTCCTGACCGCCCAGGGCCTCCTTCCGATCGCGGAGATCTCCCCCATGCGCCTGCCGGATCAGTTCGAGCCGTTGGACCTGGATGTGGTCACCCCCTATGGGATCAAACGGGCGGCGGCCTTCTACTACGGCGGACGCCGGGAGATCCGGCGGATCCATCTGGCGTATGGCTACCAGATCGCCGGAACGCCGAACCATCGCGTCCATGTCCTGGGCCCGGACGGCCGGGTTTGCTTCCGTCGGCTGGATGAGCTGCAACCGGGGGACCTGGTCGTCCTCTATGTCGGACAGCAACAGTTCGGGCCCGCGGGACAGCCTCTGCCCCCGTATTCGGGAGCCTACCGGACGCGCTCCAAGCCGGTTCGCTGGCCGGAGCGGATGTCGCCGGACCTGGCTTATGTGCTGGGGTGGATCACCTCGGAGGGCAGCATCACCGCAAACGGCGTTACGATCGCTCACCACAGCCGGAAGCTCCTGGAGGGATTGGCTCGTCTTTTCGAGGACCTCTTCGGCTTGAAGGGGCATATCCTGAAGGACAAGCGCCGGGAGGTTTACACGCTGCAGGTGAACTCCAGGGCCCTCCGGCACTGGCTGCTGAACGACCTGGGCATGAAGGCCGGGGCTCGGAACAAGATCATCCCGCTCTGTGTTCTGAAAGGCAGCCGGGAGGAGATCAAAGCCTTCCTGAAGGGACTGTTGCAGGACGCCTTTATGAGCCAGGACGGGCGGATGTTCGGGATCACCCTGTCCAGCCTGACCCTGATCCGCCAGCTCCAGGCCTTGTTCCTGAACCTGGGCGTCCTTTCCCGCCTCCACCGCTCAGGCCCCCATGCCTGGGGTCTGACGGTCTCCGGAAAGGCCTTAGAGCGCCTGGCGGAGTTCCTGGAGTTTGAGGAGCCATGGAAAGCCCAGCGCCTGAGCAGGCGGCATGAGGGGCGCCGGCATCGCCTGTTTAACTACTCGGAGCTCATGCCATCCACGCTCACCACAGCCCTCCGGGCGATGCAGGAATCGTCCTCTCGTTCCCTGCGTAGTTTGTATCCGGAGGACGGGATTGCTTACCAGCGAGCTCGTGTCGCCCTGTTGAAGGGACATCGCCTCGATCGGGAAACCGCCCAAGCGATTTACACCCACTTCCACGATGTCGCCCATCCTTACGCCCGCGCCTTCTTCGAAGAAGACCGGGAGGATCGCTTCTTCGTGGAGGTGGAGCGGGTGGAGAGCGATTTCGCCGAGGTCTTCGATCTCTACGTGCCCGACTCCCACACCTTCATCGCCAACGGCCTGTGCAATCACAATACCATCAACTTCCCCGCCACCGCCACCGTGGAGGACGTCGAGCGGGCCTATATGATGGCTTGGAAGCTGGGCTGCAAAGGGCTTACCGTATACGTCGCCGGCTCCCGCCAGAAAGAAGTCCTGGAGACCCTGGAGACCAAGGCCAAGAAGGAGCAGAAGGAGGCCGCGATGGTTCCCGCTCAGCCGACGCTGCCGCAACCGGTGGGCCCGACGGTGCGCCCCCGGCCCCAGAAGCTCGCGGGCGTGACCTATCGCATCGCCACGCCGGTGGGGACGGCCTTCATCACCCTGAACGAGAACGGGGAGGGTCAACCCTTCGAGGTGTTCCTGAACGTGGGGAAGGCCGGCTCGGACATCGCGGCGGTGGCGGAGGCCATCGGGCGGCTGATCTCCCTGCTGCTGCGGCTGCCTTCGCCTGTGCCCCCGGCCGAGCGGCTGCGCCAGGTGGTGGACCAGCTCCAGGGCATCGGCGGGGGGCGCGCCCTGGGCTTCGGACCGGAGCGGGTGCGCAGCCTCCCCGACGGCATCGCCCGGGTGCTGGCGGAGTATCTGGCCGAGCGGGGCCTGGAGATCCCCGCCGCCCCCGTCCCCGCGGTCCAGCCCGCCCTCCCGTTATCGGAACCCCATCCCGGCCGGGAGGAGCCGGAGGCCATCGGACCGGTGGGGGACCTCTGCCCCCAGTGCGGGGAGGCCACCCTGCTGGAACAGGAGGGATGCCGGACCTGCTACAACTGCGGCTACAGTGAGTGTTAGCGCAGCATCCAGAGGCACCGGAGCGCGAGGGGATTATGCTCAGCAGCCTGTATGAGAGCGCCTCTCGCGCTCCGCACCCGGCGAGGGTCCGCTATCGGATCTCGGGGGGTGGCTGGCGGGAATCCCCCATCGCTGTGGAGCTGCCCCCCGTTTCATCCATCCACATCCCACCCTCAGGAGCGAGACTGTAAGCGGCGCCACAGGGACAGCACGCCGATCCTCAGCGGGAAGGCCGCCGCCTGCACCAGATACGCATCCACCCGAAGGCCTCGAAGCCATCCCCGTAAGGGCTCCGGCAGCCCAGCCAGGCTCTGGAACCCAGGCGGGGTGATCAGCCCCACCAGCACCAGTCCGAGGATCCAAGCCCAGCGCATCGGCTCGAACCGGAAGGCCGTCGCCTCCCAGGCCCGAACGCCTTCCCGTAACCGGTCCAGCGCCTAGACAGGAAGAGATAAACCCATATCCCCCGTAGAACCCAACCGTCTCTTCGCCCGCGCATGATCTAACTCCTGAGATCCATCGGGTGAACGAAACGCCGGGATTCCCTCACCTGGCTGGCGCCTCCGGTTCTCCGGAGCGCGGGAGGACCCGAAAGAGGCCATAGCCGATGAGGACGGTGAGGTCGGGCTCCAGGCCCTGGAGGACCTCCGGGCGGTGAGTGGCGGCGATCAGGGTGATACCGTGAGCGCGGCACAGGGCCGCCACCTTACGGGCCACCCGCAGCGCCATCGCCGGATCCAGATGGGCGGCGAACTCGTCGATGAGCAGCAGGTTCGGCCGCGCCGCCAGCAGGTAGGCGATCCGCGCCCGCTCCTTCTGCCCGGTGGAGAGCTCGGAGAAGCGCGCCCGGTAGAGCACCGCGTCGGCGATCCCCGCCACGTTCAGGACCTCGATGGCCAGCACCTCATCCCCTGTCCGCCGATACAGGGCTTCCAGCAGGGTCTCCTCCCCGAACTCCGGCTCCACCTCGCCCGGCAGATACGCGGCCGCCCGGATGTTCTCCGGCACCTCGATGCTCCCCGCCTGCAGGGCATACAGGGCGCGGATCGCCCCACGGGGCAGCGGGGCCTCCCCCCGCCGGGCCGCCGCCCCCAGCAGCAGGCGCAGCAGGGTGGTCTTCCCCGCCCCGGACGCGCCGATCAATGCCACCACCTGTTGGGGGTGGATGGTCAGGGATACATCCTTCAACACGATCTTCTGGATGGCCCGCTCCTGGACGCCAAAGGCCTCCAGCACCTCCTGCACTGGGCGCGCCACCCCGGCCAGGCGCAGAAGGCTTTCATAGCGATAGGTCACATGCCGCAGGCGAATAGGGCCGGCCAGCGGCTCCACCGGCCGGAAGGCCGGACGGTAGAGCCGCCCCCGATGGATCCGCGCGACCGGGTCGGTTTCGTAGAACCGCTCCAAGTAAGGCTGCGCCTCCTCCGTTAGCGGGTAGACCAGCACCGGCCGCCCGGAGGCGGTGTCGCCGAGATAGCGGAAGCCCGCCCGCTCCATAAACGGGTTGTAACGGGCCATCTGGGCGATGGTCTCCAGAAGCACCTTGGGACGACGCATCTCCGGGATCCGCCGCTCCCGGATCCAGGCGATGGCGGCTCGCAAGGCCAGCTGCCCCAACCCATCCGCCCGGTAATCCGGATGGACCACCACCCGCGCCAGGCGGGCCACCCGGGTATCGCAGACCCGCAGGGCGATCTCCTGGGATTCCCACCACAGGTCGAAGGGGGTGAGCTCCGGCCGCTCCCGCTGCAGCTCCTCTTCATAGCGCTCCGGCCAGAAGGGAGGCTCGAACCATTCGGGGGGGAAGATGGCCTGCCGAAAATGGGGCTGGACGGAGCCATCAGGCAGGCGGCGGTGCATCAGAGGGATCGGCGGATCGATCCGCACGTATCCGATGTAAAGGGGCTCATAAGGCATGCGCTCCTCCAGGGTCAACACCAGAAAGCGGGAGGCCCGGGTGGCGTCCTTGAGGTCGCCGAAGCGCATGGGACGGCGGCAGCGGGGGCACTGGGGCCGGGCATTGGCCTCCGCCCAGGTCCGATCCTCCGGGCACCACCAGCGGGCCAGGATCTCGGCCTCAGAGGCGTAGTGATGCTGTTCCAGATCGATGATGGCCTCGAAGTCCGACTCCAGGCCGGCCTCCCGGGCCCGCACGGCGTAGCGATACAGAGGGGCCGTTGAAAGCGGGGAGGAGCGCTCCAGGACGAAGGAAGCCTGATACATGGGCCAGACCGGGATCCACTCCCCGTCGACCGCACGCCACAGGGCGTAGGCATCGAAGGTCAGGGCCTGGGGATCCGCCCCTGCGCCCAGGGCCACCCACACCTCCTCCCCCGGGCGGAACCACTGGGCAATGGTCCCGGTCATCGGCAGGCGAAGCCGTCCGTCCTCTCCCTCCACCTCCAGCATGCCGAACCAGCGGTATCGGAAGCGATCGAGCCAGACGCCCCGAACCCGATAGGGCTTCCCCGCAGGATCCGGGACGCCGGATGGATGCGCGCGCTCCGTCGACACGGAATCGGACCTCCGGAGGGATTCCCTGATCGACCCGACTTCCTCACAGGATCACCGGGATGGCCTCGGCCAGCCGGATCTCCTCGATGGAGACCACGCATCGGTAGGCCAGGGCCTGCACCCCTCCGACCACAGCCGCCCGCAACATCCGCCCGAAGGCGGGGTCCGCCGCGTCGTGGGGGCGGAAGGCCCGGGCGTCCGGGCGCTGCACGATGAAGACGATGAAGGCCTGGGCGCCTGCCGCGCGGGCCGCCTGAAGGGCCGCCAAATGGCGCCGCCCCCGCTCCGTTGGGGCATCGGGGAAGAGGGCATCCCCGTCCTCCACCAGAGTGACGCTTTTCACCTCCACATAAGCTAGGCCCGCCGGACCCTCCAGGCGGAAGTCCACCCGACCTTCCCCCAGAGGGGGCTCCGGGATCAGACGGATGTAGCCGCGGAAAGGCGCCAGCCGCCCCTCCGCCCAGGCCTCCCGGAACAGGGCGTTGGGAACCCGGGCGTCCGCGGAGACCAGGGTGCCGTCCGGGAGGGCCACGAGCTGGACATCGTAGCGGGTGCGCCGCGGGCCCTCCCGGCGGGCCAGCCACATCGGGTATCCCGGGATGAGCAGCTCGTGCAGGCGGCCGGAGTTGGGCAGATGGGCCCGTGTCCGGCGCCGGCCGAGGCGCACCTCCACCGCGAAGCGATTCAGACGTCGCAGGAACACCGCCGGGATCAAGGGCGGCCAGCGCATGCCGGCAGCGCTCACAGGATCAGCATAGCGTCGCCGAAGGAATAGAACCGATAGCCTTCGGCGATGGCCGTCTGATAGGCCCGGCGCATGAGATCATAGCCCATGAAGGCAGCCACCAGCAGGAGCAGCGTGGAGCGGGGGAGATGGAAGTTGGTGATGAGGGCGTCGACGGCGCGGAAGGTGAACCCGGGATAGATGTAAAGATCGGTCTCCCCCTCGAAAGGCCCCACCGTCCGCCAGGGGCAGACGTCCTCCGGGGAGCAACCCAGGCCGTAACGGGCGGCGGTCTCCAGGACCCGCGCCACGGTGGTGCCCACCGCCACGATGCGCCCGCCCTCCAGCCGGGTCCGGTTGATCTGCTCCGCCGTCTCCACCGGGAGAGCGCACCACTCCCGGTGCAGCTGGTGCTCCCGAACATCCGGGGTCTCGATGGGGCGGAAGGTATCCAGGCTGATGTGGAGGGTGACGAAGGCGAAGCGGACGCCGTGCTCCCGCAAGCGGGCCAGCAGATCGGGGGTGAAGTGCAGCCCGGCCGTCGGGGCGGCCACGGAGCCCGGCACCCGGGCATAGACGGTCTGATAACGCTCCGGGTCGAGGAGGGGCTTCCGGATGTAGGGGGGAAGAGGAATCGCGCCCAGCCGCTCCAGCCAGCCCTCCGGAGGGAGGGAGAAGCGGAGCAGGCGGAGCGGCCCTTCGCCCTCGGCCTCCACCTCGGCGTGGAGATCGATGGGCTGGTTGCCGGAGAGCAGCTGCAACCGCAGGCCCGGGCGGACGCCCCGGCCCCGCACCATCGCCCACCAGCGATCCGCCGCCACCCGCCGCACCAGCAGGAGCTCCACCCGACCGCCGGTAGGCTTCATCGCGAACAGGCGGGCCGGGATCACCCGGGTGTCGTTGAACACCAGCAGATCCCCCGGCCGCAGATACGCTACGATCTCGCGGAAGATCCGGTGCTCGATCCTCCCGGTCGCCCGGTCCACCACCATCAGCCGCGAGGCGTCCCGGGGCTCGACGGGCTCCTGGGCGATGCGGTCGGGCGGCAGCTCGTAGTCATACGCTTCCAGGCTCAGGAGATCCTTCGGCTCCATAGCGAGCGCGATACAGCTCCAGAAGGGTCTGAAAGCCCTCCTCCCCCAGCACCCACTTCACCTCCTGATCGAAGACCAGAAACAGCGGACGGGCCGTCTCGGCGGGCTGCTGGCAGGAGGCCTCCGCGTAGAGCTCGTTCTCGTCATCCAGGATCAGCTGACCCTCCCACAGGGTGAGGGGGTAGAGGGCGCAGTGAAAGGGCTTGAGGGCCCACGGATGCATGCCGGCCTCCACGGCCGCCACCTGCAGGCCGCAGCGGCCGTCATCCAGCAGGAAGATGCAGGACTGGCCGGCCGGGTGGTTGGGGTTCTCGATGATCGTGGTCCCCACCCAGTAGCCCGCGGGCGGCGTGTCGTCCCATTCCGGCTCCGGGTCGAACCAGCGGCTCGGGTCCCGGCGGTCCGGCGGCAGGACCCGCTGGACGAGCTCGGCGTGGCGGAGGATCTCGTCCCGCTCTTCCACCCGCAGCCACACCCCGTAGGCGCAGCAGCGCCCTCGACAGTAGGCGGGGCCGCACCGCTGCACCGGCCGGGGCTCCAGCAAGCGGGGGTCCACCTGAATCCCGCGGATCTCGATGGTCATCCCGGCCATCCCCTTCGACCGGAGGCAAGGGGTTATCCGATCCAGAACTTCCCATCCCGGTAGAGGACCTCGCCATCCACCACGATCTCTCCTTCTTTCAGATCGCAGATCAGATCCCAGTGGATGGCGGACTGGTTGGTCCCTCCGGTCTCCGGATACGCAGCGCCCAGGGCGAGGTGGAAGGTGCCGCCGAGCTTCTCGTCGAAGAGGATGTTGCGGGTGAAGCGGCGGATGGCGAAGTTGGTGCCGATGCCCAGCTCCCCCAGCCGCCGGGCGCCCTCGTCGGTCTCCAGCATGCGGTGGAGGAAGGCCTCGTTCTTTTTGGCCGTGGCCTTCACCACCTGCCCGCCCTCGAAGACCAGCTCCACGCCATCGACCTCCCGGCCGCCGTAGAGGGCGGGGTAGGTGAAGCGGACCCAGCCCTCGGTGACGGTCTCCTCGGGGCCGGTGAAGATCTCGCCGTCGGGGAAGTTGTGGCGGCCGTCGGCGCTGATGAAAGTTCGCCCCTCGATCCCCAGCACCAGGTCCGCGTTCGGGCCGCGGATGTGGACCCGACGGCGGCCCTTCAGCCATTCCACCAGGCGCGCCTGGAAGGCCGCCTGCTCCTGCCAGCGGGCGACGGGATCTTCGTCGTTGAGCCAGCCTGCCTCGTAGACGAAGTCCTCGAACTCCTGGAGGCTCATCTCCGCCTCCTGCGCGTAGGCTTCCGTGGGATAGAGGGTGAGCACCCAGCGCAGCTCCCCCCGGGCGGCCCGCTCCATATAAGTGCGGGTGAGATCGCGCCGGGCAGCCGAAGCCTTCGCCTGACGGGCCGGATCCACCGTGCTCAGGGAGCGGGTGTTGGTCTCGCTGAGCACGCTGATCAGGACGTCGAAGGTCTCGATCACCAGCCGGTCGATGGGAGAGACAAAGGTGAGCTGATGATCCTCCGCCACCCGGTAGAAGATCTCGGCCGCCCCCGGGAGGGAGACCAGCAGGTGGGGATAGGCCCCTCGCTCCAGGACCTGCCGGTAGAGGGTGAGGAGCAAGGGGGCGGCGGCCGGGGTGCCCCGGAGGGCCACCTTGTCCCCCGGCTTCACCGCTGTGGCGTAGTCCACCAGCACCCGGGCCCACTTCTCCAGACGCGGATCGCTCATCGGGCACCTCTCGGTGAACGGGATGGATCCATCATGCGTGATTATATCTTGCGCCCGTCTCTTCCCGAGACATCGGATCCTTATGGTCCGGGCTATCATGGTTCCCGAACTGATCCGGAGGAGGAGGCTGGGGATGTTACGGATCACCCGCGAGGGCGGCCTGGCCCTCTGGACGGTGGATCGACCCCATCGGCGCAACGCGATGGATTGGGCCACGATGGAGGCCTTCGCCCGGGCGGTGGAGGAAGCCTGCGCAGATCCGACGCTGCGGGTGGTGATCCTCACCGGCGCGGAGGGGGCATTCCTTTCGGGGGCGGATCTGTATGAGCTGAGCGACTACCGCACCGAGGCGGACGGGCGGCGGCTCTCGGCGTTGATGGGAGAGGCGCTGCGCCGGATGGAGGAGGCACCGTGGATCAGCATCGCGGCCATCAACGGCCCGGCCCGGGGCGGCGGGGCGGAGGTGGCCCTGGCTTGCGATCTGCGGGTGATGGCGGAGGACGCGGACCTGGCCTTCGTGCAGATCACATGGGCCCTCCCGCCCGGATGGGGCGGCGGGCAGCGGCTGCGGCGGCGGGTGGGGCTCGGCCGCGCCATGGAGTTGCTCCTGACCGCCCGACGCATCGGGGCTTCCGAGGCGCTGCAGCTGGGCCTAGTGGAACGGATCGCTCCAGCCGGCCAGGCCCTCGCTGTCGCCCGGGCGCTGGCCGAGGAGATCCTCCAATGGGACACGGAGGCCGTGCGGGCGGTCAAGGACCTGCTGCGGGAGGGGGAGGAGATGCCCTACGAGGCCGCCCTGGCGGCAGAGCGGGAGCGCTTCGCCCGCCTCTGGGCCGCCCCCGCCCACTGGGCCGCCAAAGCGCGTTTCCTGAACCGGCGAAGTATGTAGCCCCCGAATTTTTATAGGGGGGCTTCAGCCCCCAGGCGGAGCAGACGCTCATTCACGGGGTTCATGGGGCGGCTCCTCG